>Ga0268299_1003098_pt1 | contig 16610 bp, 10 predicted proteins | sample NOBtaG_FD_193484 | JGI IMG/M metagenome (GOLD analysis project Ga0268299, IMG submission 193484) | Activated sludge microbial communities from bioreactor in Nijmegen, Gelderland, Netherland - NOB reactor | ecosystem: Engineered > Bioreactor > Aerobic > Activated sludge | place: Netherlands...
GCGTGCTGATCGAAGGTCCTGGTCCGGCTCTGGCCACGGTGGCGGCTTACATTGACCTCAATCCGGTGCGGGCCGGCTTGGTGGAGGATCCCAAGGACTACCGTTGGTGCGGCTATGCCGAGGCGGTCGCGGACCGTGCCGGGGCTCGGGCGGCACTGGCCACCGCATTGAGTTCCACCCCGGATACGGTTCTGGCCGAGTACCGGCAGTGGCTCTTTGCCCACGGCGAGGAGCGGGAGGGCACCGATGCCCAGGGAAATCCCCTGCGCCGGGGAATCCAGCGGGAGGCGGTGCTGCAAGTCCTGGCCGCCAAGGGAAGGATCTCCACGCCCGAGCTGTTGCGCCTGCGGGTGCGTTACCTGAGCGATGGGGCGATTCTGGGGAGCCGGGAATTCATCAACAGTCTCTTCGAACGTCATCGGGATCGCTTCGGTCCGCGGCGCAGCAGCGGGGCACGTCCCTTGCGGGGTTCCCCAGAGGCTTCCTTCCATGCCTTACGGGCGCTTCGAATTCGAGTCTTCGCCTGATACATCCCCCCCGGATGCCTCTCCGACATTTGACGGCTCCCGCGGGCTGACCCTGTCGGACTCATTCTCCACTGGCTCCGCTCGGACCGGACTGGGATCCCCCTGCCAGTCCGATTCTAAGCCAGGCATCGAAAACCATTCAGTCTGGCCGTTTCGGCATTGGAAATCCCAGCCGAGTCACGCGACATCTCCCCCTCCAGACAACCTGCCCGTCACAGTCACGCCCGCTGTGGCACACCTTCACCGCAGACAAAGGACCTGGCACTTCATTTGCGCAGCGCAAATAGTTGACCTGGTACTTTGTGAGTGAGGGAAGGGCCGCCGTCAATTGACCTGCGCTTTGGCTTCAAGGTGGGCCTCAGACGCGCACTGCCGTGTGGCGCCGGATTACTTACCGCTTGGCCATTCGGGCTCTCGCCTTCTCGAGGACCTCCCGTTCGCGGTCCGTCAGGCTGTGGATGCCATGCGCGCCGATCTTGTCGAGGATGGGATCCACTTCCTCCGCCATGAATTGATCCGGCCGTCGTGAACCGGCCGCTCGATCCCGATCCGGCTGCGGCTGCGGCTCCTCCCATTCCAGCCGCTCCCAACGTCCGCCGCGGCGGGAGGCCGGTGTCGAACGCCCTCGGAAGCGGTTCCGGAGGCGTTCCCAAGCGGCGCCCAAACCCAATCCCGCCATGGCCGGCCGACCAGTGAAGTTCAGATACGCCAGTCCACCCAGCATCCCGCCCAGATGCGCCGCATGGGCCACGTTGTCCCCCGGGATCAACGCCCCGACGACGGCCAGGACCGCTCCCCAGAACAGCAGCATCTTGGCCCGGAGGGACACCGGCAGGATGAAAAAGACCAGGACTGTGAACTCACGCTCCGGGAACAGCGCTGCGTAGGCGGCAATCAGTCCGAAGACTCCCGCCGAGGCGCCGACCAGCAGCCCGCCGAAGTACTCCGGGGCGATCCAGGCGCAGCCCAGTTGCAGCAGGCCGCCCAGCACCCCGCTGAACAGGTAGAGCTTGATAAAGGAAGCGCGGCCCAAGAACTCCTCCAGCTCCCGGCCGAATATGTACAGCGCCCAGCAGTTGAGCAGCAGGTGCAACCACCCGCCGTGCAGGAACTGGAAGGTCACCAACTGCCAAAGATAGCCGTGCAGGATGCCAGGAAGGCTGAGGGCGAAATAGACGTCGAAGGGAAACGCCCTGGCGAAGCGCTCCATCACCTGTTGGAGGATGAAGATCCCGACGTTGGCCACGATCAGCCAGACCGTCACCGGCCAGCCGCCGCGCCAGTTCGGTTCCCGCATGTATCCACGATCGGAGATCATCGCCCGACCCGACGATAACCTGCGACACGCCGGGTTCAATCCAGCGATGCAAGTTCCTTCCGGACGCGTTCGGTCAGCGGGCGCAGCGTTTCCCGGCTGAAATCGAACCGGCATCCAGCCCGGGAGAAGAGTTCCGGAAGCGGACGCGACCCGCCGAGCGCCAATCCCGCCTTGTATGCCGCCAGCGCCCCCACCGGATCGGCCGCCGCATTCGCCCAGACCTGCAGCGCACCCAACTGCGCGATGCCGTATTCCACGTAGTAGAACGGATACAGGAAGATGTGCAGTTGCTTGTGCCACAGATGCGCGCGGATAGCCTCCAGTCCCGACCAATCCACATCGCCTCCAAACCGCTCCATCAGCCGGCTCCATGCCGCGGCGCGCTCTTCCCGGGAGTGCCCCGGATGCGTATATACCCAATGTTGGAAGGCATCCACAGTGGCGATCCACGGAAAAACCCCGACGATGCCTTCCAAATGCACCCGACGCGCGCGTCGGGCGTCGGCTTCCGGGTAAAAGATATCCAGATGCGGTGCCCCCAGGAGTTCCATGGCCATGGATGCCACTTCGCAGAACTCGATCGGCGCGCCGCGGTAGGCGTATAGCGGCTCGTCCCGGGCGGCCAGCGCATGAAAGGCATGGCCGGCTTCGTGGAGGAGGGTCTCCACGTCCCGTTGCAGGCCGACCGCATTCATGAAGATGAAGGGCAGCCGGGACTCGGCGAGGGTGCTTTGATAGCCGCCAGGCGCCTTCCCCTTGCGATTGGCAAGGTCCAGCAAGCGCAGATCGCGCAGGGTTTGGAAACCGCGGGCCAGCTCAGGATCCAGCCGCTCGAAGATGGCCTGCGATCCCCGCTCCATGGCTGCGATATCGGCGAATGGGCGCAGCGGCGCGCGGTTCAACGGGTCCACCGAAAGATCCCACGGACGCAGGGCGGGAACGCCCAACTGCTCCCTCCGGCGCGCCTGCAATTCGCGCACCACCGGCATGACCTCCGACTCGATGGCGTCGTGGAACCGCTCGCAATCCCCGGGACCGTAGTCGAAGCGGCCGCGCAGCCGGAACGCGAAGTCCCGGTAGTTGGCGAATCCGGCATGGGACGCCATGCGGCCCCGCAAGGCCACCAGCCCGTCAAAAAACTCCTCAAAGCGGTCCTTTTCCTGCAGCCGCCGGTCCGCCACCGCCCGCCATGCCTCCTCCCGAAGCGGCCGATCCGGCTCCTCCTGGAACCGTCCCATGGCCACCAGAGTTCGCTCCTCGCCGCGGAACTGCACGGTCAGGGCACCGGTCAGCTTGTTGTATTCGTTGCCCAGCTTGGCCTCCTCGGTCTCCAGTGGCACATTCTCATCCCGGTACACCTCCACCAGCAGCGTCGTGTCCCGGTCATACACGGCATAGCGGTCCTTCGGCAGCGCGGCCCGCAGCGGATGCGCCAAGTACGCCTGGGCCAAGGCAAACCGCCGGGGTTTCAACGCCGGCTCGATATGCTCCACAAAGTGAAGGTATGCCCGCTCCGCCTCCGGGTCGTCCGTGTGACAGGTCATGGCGATATACCGTTTGCTCCCCTCCTCATCCAATGCCGCCGCCAACTCCCCGCAGTCCAGGATCCATTGTTCGAACTCCTCCGGTGTCCCGCACCGCGATGCGCGGGCGTCCAGTTGGTCGTACAGCGGCTCGATCCGGGACCAATCGCCGAGGTCCAGGGACGCCGGTACGAAACGCCGCGGCGTATGCACCGGCAGCGCGTCAAAGGGCAGCAAACTCATGAGGGAGAAATCGTGCGGGACACCCACCGCTCCCGCAAGCGGCCTCCGGTTTCTCCTTCAATGGACAGGAGACATCGCCGGTCACCGCCCTGATCCAGTCCGCCAATTCCCTTCTCGGGCGCGTGTTTTGAGCCTCGGCGGTGGAAATCCTCCGCAAGGCCCTCGGAAAATCTCTCGCCATTCGAGCCCGCGGGACTTCAACACAGGCTCTGAAGGAACCGAAGGCTCCGAAGGGCGGCCTCCATGGGATCGGTGGCGCACTCGTCGAGTTCGACCACGAGATCCGCGGAGGGTGCGGCGGCGCGAACCACGGACCGGACGTCCACGATCCCGTCCCCGAGCGCCGTCATGGGTTGTCCATGCACCGCGGGGCCGTCCTTCAGATGAACCATCCTCACCCGGCCAGCCAGGTCGCGGAGGACCTGCACCGGATCCAGTCCCGCGGTGCGCGCCCAATAGACATCCAGTTCGAAGAAAACCTCCGCGGGCAGGAGTTGGTGCAGCAATTGGTAGGGATACCACCCGTCCACCGGCTCGCACTCCCACCAGTGGTTGTGGAGCCCAAACTCGAGGCCGCCCTGGCCCGCCACCCGGAAAGCCTCGGAATACCGCTCGGCCAGCCGTCGGTACCCGTCGAGCGAATGGCATTCCGGATCCCGCGGCCAGCCGTGCCAGACGATCCGCCGGGCCCCCAGTGCCTCCGCCTCCTCCAGCACCTGCTTCCGGCGGTCCCCCAGGGGAAGATCGCAGTGTGCGGCGACTACGGTCAGGCCGAGATCCCGCAACAGCGCTCCCATTTCTTGCGGCGTCCATTCCCATTCCGGCGGCAGCGGCGCGGTCTCCACCGCCCGGAATCCGCCCTCGCGAACCTGCCGGAGGGTCGCCGCGGGATCCCGCGCCAGCGCATGGCGCACCGTGTACAGTTGGAGAGCGACGCTTCTCATAGTGGAATCCCACCCCTCCGGATCCTCATAGGCCCGACGTCGTGATCAGGGCGTCCCCGCGGGGATCACCTGCAACTGGATCGTCTGAATGCGGGGTGGACGCTCAGGCATGAGGGTCATGAAAACTTCCAGACGCCCGCGCTCCCCGACCAGATCAAAGCGCCCGCGCAGTTGGTTCTGAGCGCGGATCGGGGTGATGGACCGGATCGTCCCACAGGCCTCCAGCGCTTCCGCAGCGGCCTGCTTCCAATCGGACTCCGAGCGGTCCAGGAATACATTGGACGACAGGGCGTCCGCGGCGATCGCCGAATCCCAGGACTGCAACAGGGCGGCCAGTTGATCCGCCCGCTTTTGAAGCATCGGCGGCGCCTCCGGATTGCGGGCCGGAATCCGGGCCTCGCTCAACAGGATCTCCATCGCCTCTGCATTGGCCGCGGTCATCGGGGCATAGGTCCGGTTCGCGAAGGCGATCAGCCCCACGCCGTAGTCGGGCAGAAACCGATGCTCGCTGCCATAGCCCGGAAGACCGCCACCGTGCCGGAGCCAGATCACCCCGCGGGCGTCCTGATTCCAACTCAGCCCGTAGGAATATCCGGCTACACGGGGATTGGCGGAGCCGTCCAGCGTCGGTTGATGGGTCTGCACCGAGGTCACTTCGGCCGGACGATGCATCTCCCGCCGGGTGGCCCGCGACACGGGGCCGGACTCCCTCCCGTCGCGCGGCGGCCAGGCGTCGAGGTGAAATGCCTGATACTTCGCGAAATCGTCCAGCGTGGTGATCAATCCGCCCATGGCGCCAAAGGCTCCGTCCCGCAGCAGCGGCTCCGGCTGCCAGCGCTCGTGTTCCCAGCGATACCCCCAGGCCAACGACTCGGCGGGGATCGAGCCGTAATCCCATACCGTGCGGGTCATCCCGAGCGGACGCAGGATTTCGCGAGTGATGTACTCCTGATACGGCCGATGGCTTACCCGCCGGATGACTTCGCCGAGCATTGCATACCCCAGGTTACTGTACTCCCAGGTCACGCCCGGCGGATTCGAAAACTCCAGGCCGCGGGCGACCAGCGACTCGAACTCCCGGGACGGCTGATCGAGCAATCGGTCGCCCCAGGGATCGTCCTGCGGAAAACCGGCAGTCATTTTGAGCACATGCCGCACGGTGATCCGCGGCGAATCAGTGGTTGGGAGCATCACCTTGCGAAACACCGGCACATGGCGATCCAACGGATCGTCGAGCGCGAGCTTCCCGGCGTCCCGCAGTTTGAGGATCGCCAGCGCGGTGAAGCTCTTGGTCATCGAAGCGATGCGAAACCGCGTCTCGGTCGTCACCGGCGTCCCGGACTCCACCCGGGCCACTCCCCAGGCCTTGGAATGGATCAGCCGCCCATCCACCACTACGCCATACACGAATCCCGGGATGTGATGGCTCACCGCGTGACGCTCGTACATCGCGTCCAACCGGGGCAACACCTCCTGGATGCGGGCCAGCCGATCCGGATCCTCACCGGCCGCCCGGAAAGATCCGGAGTCCGCTCCCATCCCTCGAAGCAACGCCGCCAGCCCCACCCATCCCCAAACCATGCAGTAACGCCAACGCATTCCTCACGGTGCCCGTTCCCCGGTCAAAAGCGACCCGTGATCCCCCTCAAGAGAGACAGGCCCCTCTTCCCCCGAGGCCGCGTTCGCGGCGAGGACGGGGACCAAAAGCCCCTGCATGAGGCGCTGAGGCGTCGAACAGGACGTCCGGCACTGGACGGATCACCCGAATCCCCTCAGGATGCGGGGCATGAAGCCCTTGCTGTTGATGATGGTGCTGCTGCTCGGTATCTCGGGAGTGGCGTCGGCTCCGGTGACGCTGTTTGATGGAAAAACGTTTGCCGGCTGGGACGGGGATACCAATCGCACTTGGCGGATCGTGGACGGATCGCTGGTAGGCGGCAGCCTCGAGACGACCGTGCCTCAGAACGAATTCGTCGCGACCCAGGCCTCGTACACCAACTTCGTCCTGCGCCTGAAGTTCAAGCTCGAGGGGACCGATGGCTTCGTGAACGGCGGTGTGCAGGTGCGCAGCCAGCGGATTCCCAATCACAACGAGATGATCGGGTATCAGGCCGACATCGGGAACGAATGGTACGGATGCCTCTACGATGAATCGCGCCGCAACAAGGTGCTGGCCCGGCCGGACGCCGCCGCGGTGAGCCGCGCGGTGCGGCCCGGCGAATGGAACGACTACGAAATCCGCTGCGAAGGACCGCGGGTCCGGCTGGCGATCAACGGGGTGCCGATGGTGGATTACACCGAGACGGACGCTTCACTCGCCCAATGGGGCCGCATCGGCCTCCAGGTCCATGGCGGCGGCAAGACGCGGATCTCCTACAAGGACCTCACGGTCGAGGAACTGCCGTAGCGGGATTGACGCCGCGGCGCGCATCCGGAGGGTTCGCGGGTGCGTTCGACACCCAGTGATCCGCGGTCTGAAGCGCGCTCCGGCGCGGTGGCCGCCGGGGTGTGCTATTTCCTGTGGGGGCTGGTGCCCCTGTACTGGAAGCCCCTGGCCTCGGTGGATCCGGTGGAACTGGTGGCCCATCGGCACGTCTGGTCCCTGGTCCTTCTGCTGGCTCTCCTGCTGGGCATCGAGGGAGGCTTCCGCGAGGTGCGTGGCGCCCTGGGATCGCCGCGCGCCGCCGGCCGGCTTCTGCTCAGCGCCGTTCTGCTGACCGCCAACTGGCTGGCCTACGTCTGGGGGGTGAGCACGGGGCGCATCGTCGAGACCAGTCTGGGCTATTTCCTCGTGCCTCTGGTCAACGCGGCCGCCGGACGCTTCGTGTTAAAGGAGCACCTGCGGCGGACGCAGCAGGCGGCCATCGCCGTCGCCGCCATCGGCGTCGGCTTGATGATCGTGCAGGCCGGACGTCCGCCATGGATCGCCCTGCTGATCGCCGGCACCTGGGGCGCCTACAGCCTCCTGCGCAAGCAATCGCCGGTGGGTGCGATCCCGGGCCTGGCGGTGGAGACGCTCCTGCTGGCGCCGCTGGCCGCCGGTTATCTGGGGTGGCGCCACTACACGGGAGTCGGCGCCCTGGGCCGTGTGGAGGCCTGGACGCAAGTCCTCATCCTCAGCGCGGGGATCGTCACGGCGGTGCCGCTGCTGCTGTTTGCCTACGCCGCGCGGCGGATCCGGCTGACGACCCTCGGACTGCTCCAATACCTCGCGCCTTCGGTGCAACTGGCCATCGGTGTCGGGCTGTACCATGAACCGTTTCCCAGATCCCGCATGCTGTGCTTCGCCTTCATCTGGGTCGCGTTGGCGTTGTACACAGCGGACAATCTAATCGCGCAGCGCGCCTTGGCCGCAGGACAGTCCACGGCCGGCACGTTGCCGCCGGCAGGAGGCATCGGGGAAACCTCCAGCCGGGCTTCCTGACGGATCACCGCGGCGTCAGGCCACCGTGAGCGGCCCGTCGAAGTGCGTCAGGCTCACCACCTCGGTGCGGGCGATGTGGGGTCCGTGCCGGACACCGCGAGGCACATGAAAGTAGGTGCCCGGGCCGTGGACGGCACCGTCCTCATCCCATTCGCCTGAGACCACGAAGACGGATTCGGATGCCTGTGGATGGGTGTGGGCCGGCACGATCGTGCCCGCATGGAATTTGCGCAACACGGTCACGCCGCCCGTGGCCTCGTCGCGGCGCAGGATCAGCAACTCGACGCCGGGATAGGGACCGGGCACCCAGGAACCGCCGCCCGGCGGGATGGTGACAGGGAACATGCCCGCGAGGGTGGCGCGATGGCTGGGGCTGGCAAGGCTGCCGAGTGAATGTCCGGGAGCCCAAGGGTGGGCCCGAGCCCGGTGGAGAATGGATGGGGACTTGGAGTCCTCCCGCCCCATTTCACCCCATCTTATGCTGCTCGAAGCGCCCTTCGATGCCCCCTCACGATTCCCCGCAGTTCATTCCGATCTCCGGCTTCCAATAAGGCGGCAGCTACTGCGGGAGCGGCTCAACCGCCGGGCGGTGCCGCTGCAGGCGGCGGGCCATGCGCAGTGCCCCTCATTCCTTGGTCAGCGCTTCGTCGAGATTGAGCACGGTGCTGCACACGAGCATCCAGGCGGCGTGCTCGGCGGGATCCAGGCCGGCGTCCCGCGGCATCTCGCCTGCGGACAGGAGCCGGGACGCCGCGTCCGGGTCCAACTTGAAGGTGGTCCGGTGCCGCTCCAGTCCACTCAAGAGCAGCGCCCGCTCTGCGGAGGACGGATCACGGGACACCACGCGCCGATAGACCCGGGAGATGCGATCCGCGTCCGTCGCGCCGGGATCCGCAAGGAGGTCCTGCGCGAGCATCCGCGCCGCTTCCAGATAGGCGGGGTCGTTCAAGGTCAACAGGGCGTGCAACGGCACATTGGTCCGCGGCGTCCGCACCGTGCAGGTCTGGCGGCTGCCCACGTCGAAGAACATCGAGGGCCCAACGATCCGCCTCCAAAACACGTACAAACTGCGGCGGTACAGGGCCGCCCCGTGGTCCTGTTGATAGCGCTTGTTGCCAAAAGTGGCCTCCTCCCAGATGCCGGACGGCTGATAGGGCTTCACCGGCGGTCCGCCGGCGGTCTCCACCAGCAGTCCGGACACGGACAGCGCCGCGTCGCGCATCATCCATGAGGGCATGCGGAACCGGGGGCCGCGCGCCAGCAGACGGTTCTCCGGATCCCGTTCCGCCAGTTCGGCGCCCACTACGGAGGATTGGCGGTAGGTGGCGCTGGTGACGATCAGCCGGATCAGCCGCTTCGCATCCCAGCCGGACTCCACCAACTCGCACGCCAGCCAATCGAGAAGCTCCGGATGCGACGGCCGCTCGCTCTGCACGCCAAAATCCTCCGATGTCTTGACCAGACCCACACCAAACAGCGACTGCCACCAGCGATTGACGATCACCCGGGCCGTGAGCGGATTTCCCGGCGCCACCAGCCAGCGAGCGAGGCCCAGGCGGTTCGAGACCGACAGGGCCGCGCCATCCGCCAGCGAAGCCGGCAGGGCCAGGGTTACCTCCTCCCGGGACTGGAGGTAGCTGCCCCGGTGCAGCAACCGGTTGGTCCGCGGTTCAGCGATATCCTCCATCACCATGACCCGCGGGATGGCGCGGTTCAGCGCCTCACGTTCGGCACGAACCCCGCGCAGATGGTCGAGGGCGGCCGCATGGGCGGGATCCGGTTCCCGCACCAGGTTGGCGAGCTTCTCCAGCTTCGCGGCATCCCGCTCGGGCGCCGGGACCTGGACCAGATCCCGGGCCTCGGGCGGCAATCCATCCGTCTCGTGCCGACGCTCTTCCGCCCGCCGGGCCTCCAGGGCCACCGTTGCCTCCACCGCCGCGTGCCACGACGACTCGATCTCTCTTCGCCGGCGGACCTGCTCCTCGCTCGGCACCTCGATGACCGGCGCGGTTTGCGGATTGCCCCCGCTGCCATCCACAGCGGTTCGGTTGAAGAACGCCATGAGCGCGAAGTAATCCCGCTGCGTGTGCGGATCGTACTTGTGGTCGTGGCAGCGGGTGCAGTTGTAAGTCGCCGCCAGCCAAACCGTGGCCACCGTCTCCGTCTGGTCGAAGAGGTACTCAATCCGGTTCTCTTCCGGAATGCGCCCCCCCTCGCCGTTGATCATATGGTTGCGGAGGAATCCGGTGGCCAAGCGGGCCTCGGCCGGCGCATCGGGAATCAGGTCGCCCGCCAGTTGCCACACCGAGAATTGGTCGAAGGGCACGTTTCGATTCAATGCCGACACAACCCAGTCACGCCACGGCCACATGGTACGCTCGCCGTCACCCTGATAACCATTGGAGTCCGCATAGCGCGCCGCTTCCATCCACTCCCAGGCCATCCGCTCACCAAACCGGGGCGAGGCCAGCAGGCGGTCCACCCACCGCTCGTAGGCGCCCGGAGAAGGATCACTCTCGAAGGCGGCAACCGTCTCCGGCGACGGGGGCAATCCCGTCAGATCCAGGCTCAGCCGCCGGATCAAGGCGCCGCGAGGCGCTTCGGGGCCGGGCGGCAATCCCTCGGCCGCCAACCGGGCCCGCACAAAGGCATCCACCGGATTGGCCGCCCCCGCCGCGTGCGGAAGCCTTCCACGCCGGGGAGGTTCGTATGCCCAGTGGCGGCCCCAGGAGGCGCCCTCCTGGATCCAGCTCCGGATCCGCTCCCGCTGCGCCGTGGTGAGGTTCCGCTTCGCCTCCGGCGGCGGCATCGCTTCGTCCGGATCCGCCGTCTCCAGCCGCCGCCAAACTTCGCTCCGTTCCGGACTTCCCGGGACGATGGCCGGCGTTCCGCTCTTTCCCGCGCCCCGGGCGCCGTCGAGCGTGTCCAACCGCAGTCCCGCCTTTCGAGAAGTGGCATCCGGACCGTGGCAGGCGAAGCAGTGATCCGAGAGAATCGGAAGCACCTCGCGGGCAAAGTCCACAGGCGCCGCCGCCGGACGATGAGGCGCGACCCCCAGGAGGAACAGGCCGGCCCAGGAATGAAGGAACCAGCGCCAGGGAGGGGAAGAATCCATGGAGTGAACCACTGCAAGGGGAACACCGACCGCTCAAGGCGTCCTGGCAGCCGCCGTCCGTTCATACTCCTGGAGGGCTCGCGGCATCAGCGCCCTGAGGTTTTCGATGCGGGTCTCGTGTGCGGGATGTGTGGACGCAAACTCCGGCGGCTGCCCTTCCTGGCTGGCGGCGGCCATGCGCTGCCAGAACTCCACAGACTCCCGCGGATCGTAACCAGCGCGAGCCATGTACATTAGCCCGACGGCATCCGCCTCGGATTCATGCTCGCGGCTGAACGGCAGAATGACCCCGAACTTCGCCCCCGCTCCGATGGCGCCGAGGACAGCCCGCTGTTGGTCCACCGACAGGTCTCCCATCGCGACGGACATTTGGGCGCCTTGCATGAGCGTATTGGCCACCTGGGATTGGAAGAGCCGCTGCGCGCCGTGGCGGCTGGTGGCATGGGCCATTTCATGCCCCATCACCGTGGCCAGCCCCGCCTCGGTCTTGGCCACCGGCAGGATGCCCGTGTACACCACGATCTTGCCGCCGGGCAGGCAGAAGGCATTGACCTGCGGACTGCGCACCACGCTGACCTGCCAGTCGAACTGGCGCGCCGCGTCTCCGGTGACCGCCGCGAGACGCCGGGCCACTCGGGTCACCAGATCCACCTCCGGTCCGGCAGGCAAGACCTCCTCCTGGGCCAGCACCTGGCGATAGCTTTGGAGTCCCAGTTCCGATTCCTGCTCCAGGCTGAGTCCCACCGGGGCCGACCGGCCGGTCTCCGGATTCACGAAGCGCTCGGCGCCAAAATATTGCATCAGCACGAGCAGTCCCGCCACCAACAACGGCGCGAGAACGAACTTCCGGCGGCGTTCCATGACACGAATCCTACTACGAAAACCCGGCGCCGGGAAGAGTTGAACCCAGGGTCCGGCCCCTTCGGTACGAATCTTGGAGGGGCTGCTGAAAATGCAGGAAGCGCCAGACGCCAGAAGTCCCCCCGTTCCCCGCAACGACACCACACGCGCTGCGGAGGAAGTTGCGGACGGCCGGCAGCCCGTCCCTGCCACAAGGACTTGGCAGGGGCGCGCTCCGCCCGCACCCCATCTCGTTTTCTCTGCGTTTGAGGGAAAGACGCGCCCGGAATGCGATAGGCAGGGCCTCCGTCATTGACACCGTTCCGGCCAAGCGGCAAAGAGCCTGCTGTCTTGAACATCAAATCCCTCCTCACAATCGGTGCGCTATCGTTCGCATGGATCTCCATCGCCGGAGCGCAGACGGTCATCGAAACCTTCGAATACCCGACCGGCGACGATCTGGTGGCTGCCTGGATCGGGAGTGCCGGCGCGGTGGTCAGCGCCTCGGACGATGTCTCCTCTCAGTCGGAAGGCACGACGGCGATGAAGGTTGAATTCTCATTCCCGACGACGGCCTACGCGACGGAAACCGTTCGCGGCCCCGACCTGGCCGAACCCATCGCCATTGCCCCGGAGCAATACGTCAGCTTCCGCGTCAAGGGAGACCCCCAATTTGCCTCCGCCGATTTTCGAAATCTTTACCTCTATGCCTATGACGTGAACGGCTACTTCGGCCGTTGGGGCGCCCCGGTGTCCCTCCGCGACACGTGGCAGGTGATGAATTTCGTCGCCTCCACCCTCGAGAAGCCCTGGGATTCCACCGAGCTTCCCGACCTGACGCAAATCGTGAGATTCGCCTTCTTCCAGTACGGCAGCGAGAAGGCCATTCCGGAATACTCCGCGGTTATCTACCTGGATGACGTCACGGTGCGCGATACTCCCCTGGCCGAGCCACCCCCCATCCAGGAGTCGGTGGTGGAGACCTTCGAATACGACGAGGCGGCCTTGTTGGCGGCCTGGAGGCCCAGCCCCAATGCCGTCGTGAGCGCCTCCTCCGCCGTCGCGCCGGCCTCCGCTGGAACCAACGCGATGAAGGTGACCTTCAACTTTCCCTCCACGACGTGGGCCACCGAAACGGTGTCCGGACCCGAGCTGGCCTCCCCGGTGGGCGTTGACGGCAGCCAGTACGTGAGCTTCCGGATCAAGGGCGATCCCGCCTTTGCCTCGACCGACTTCCGCTCCCTGTACCTGTACGCGTACGATGCGTCGGGCAATTTCGGCCGCTGGGGCACCCCGGTGCCCATCACCTCGGACTGGCAAATCTTCAACTTCAAGGCGAGCACCATCGAGAAACCCTGGGACTCTCCCGCCACACCCAACCTGGGACAGATCGTCCGGTTCGCCTTCTTCCAATACGGATCGGAGACGACCCATCCAGCCTACAGCGCCTCCATCGAACTGGACGACCTGACCATCCGGAATTCGCCCCTGGTGGATGCAACGCCGGAGCAGGAACAGGTGGTGGAAGCCTTCGAGTATGCGGATGAGGACACCTTGCTGGCGGCTTGGCGGTCCAGTCCCCGGACCACCGTCAGCCTGACCGACGATGTGTCCCCGCGGGCCAACGGGGCCAAGGCGATGAAGCTGGAGTTTTCCTTCGCGTCGTCCGTCTGGTCCACCGAATCGGCGTCCGGCCCCACCCTGGAGACTCCGGTGGCCATCGGTCCCTCCCAATACCTCGTCTTCCGCATCAAAGGGGATGCGGCGTTTACCGTCTCCGATTTCAGCAAAATTTACCTCTACGCCTACGACAGCGACGGCAACTTCGGCCGCTGGGGCGCCGACGTTCCCACCGATGGCGAGTGGAAGGTCTTCAGCTTCCCAGCCGCCGCCGTTGAGAAACCCTGGGATTCGCAGGCCCTGCCCAACCTCGGCCAGATCGTCCGGTTCGCTTTCTTCCAGTATGGGAGCGAGACCGCGCTGGACGAGTACACCGCCACGGTGCTTCTCGACGAACTCATGATCCGCAACGCGCCGCTGAATGAATTCCCGCTCCCGGCCGATCCCCGGTCGTTGATTGACGACTTCGAAGGCTATGCCGAGGACGCCGCGCTCACCGCCTTCTATTCGTATGTCAGCAGCCCCGCCACCACCACGACGGTGGCGTCGCTGGAGACGCCCGCCCCTCAGGGCAGCAAGGCGTTGCGTCTCTCCGTGGACTTCTCAGCCGGGCAATACCCTTGGGGCAGCGTGCGGTCCGCCAAGGTGGCCCCGTTCTCCTTCCCGACGAACGCGGTGGCTTCGTTTCGATTCCGGGGCGATCCCTCGCTGGCCGACGCTTCCGATGCCGGAACCGCCTTCTGGATCTCCTTCTACGACGCCAGCGGCGGGGTGATCCATCATGTCGCGGCGCCGTCGCTGGTGACCTCGGGCGAATGGACCTCGGTGGAAGTCCCGCTCAGCGGCTTCGGCGATACTTCCACGGTGGACGTCGGCAACCTCGTCCAATGGCGGCTGCTGGTGCAGGGCTGGGAAGGCACCGCGGAATCGCCGGCCCGCTCCGGAGTCTTCCTGGTGGATGACGTGCGGATCACCGTTCCGGCGCTTCAGGTGTCGGGAACCCCGCCGCCCGGAATGTCGGGCGACACGCTGACCCAAATCGTGGTGGACGAAGCCGGCCGGGTGATCACCGCGGACATTCCTGCCGGCAGCAATCAAGGCTATCTAACCATTACTCCCGCGGTGACGATCCAAAGCGTCGCCATCGAGAACGGGAAGCTGACCGTGCGCTGGTAGGCAGGCTCGCCCCTTCCCTCTCTGGAGGGGCGAGCTTCCTGAAGGGACGAGCGTTGCGAGTCCCTGATTTCCCCTCTGCGTATGGGAAGTGGCTGCGGGAACGTGGGAAGTCCCGGGACGTTGGGATTTCCCCCAATCTCCGAAGGAGTTGCCGGGATGATGCGGAGGAAGATCGGGACTCGCGACGCTGGTCCCGCCAAGAAACCCCGTCCCCAGATCCGCTTTCAGTCCTTCTCCAGGACCGTCGCGATTTCTTCCCAAGATGCCGCCGGATCCATTACGAAGTTCCGGATCGCCCCCAACCGGTCGCCCCAGGCAAAAGTCAGCGGCGGCTGGATCGCAGCCTCCAGGGTCTCCGGCTCGGCAAGCCGCCGACCGACCGCCAAAGCCTGCGCCCGGGACAGCAGCGCGGATTTCAGAGTCATGCGCGCTTCGTCATGGAATCCTCCCGCGCTCAGGATGCGGGCGATCTGGACCTGTCGCAACGCCTGCGCGTTCAAGGTCGCGATCCGCTGCCGATCGGCGTCACTCAGCGGCGCGGGCGTGGGCGCGGCGCCGGAGGGGATCAGGGAACGGGCCGCCCGCGTGACACGCGCTACCAGGCCGGCGGCGATCAATCGCTCGACGGCGTCGTGCGTGGCCTGATCCACGACCTCCAATTGGACGGGAGACAGGGGATCTGCGTCCCGAAAATACTCTTCGTGCAAGGACGCCAGACGTTGCCGCCAGCGCTCCGCATCCCCGCTCACCACCACATACAGGACCGAATGCGAGCCCTCTCGGGGATACCGCTCCTCGCATCCGGCCAGGGCGCCGCTCAGCGCCGAGGTGGCAGCTTCGGCGAATCCCTGGGCCCGGTCCGCTGGAAGCGGGGGACGCGCGGGCGGCGAGGAAGGCCGGACGGGATCGCCGGCGGCCACCAGGCCCAGTTGCTCCAGCTTCTGGAAAAACGCCTGGCGACCTTGCCGAAGCTGTATCGCCGAAAGGTCGCCGCGCCGGTCCAGGACGCCATCCGCCAGCGCCTGCTTGTGCGCCAGCGTTTCCAGCATGCGTTCCTCAATCGTCTTGCGCGCCACCAGATTGATCACCGTCACCCGCTGGACCTGATGCTTGCGCCAGGCCCGGGCGATGCGCTGTTCCAGCTTCGCCGGATTCCAGGGCAGGTCGCAGTTGATCACCACGCTGGCGTTCTGGAGGTTGAGTCCGGTGCTGCCGCTGTCGGTGCTCAGGAACACGCGGCAGTTTGGATCGGACTTGAAGGCCAGGATCTCCGCCCGCCGTCGGCGCTGCGGCACGGAACCGGTGTGCCAGGCGTAGCCGAGTCCAACCCGGTCACAGGTTTCCCGCGCCAGTTCCAGCATGCGCTCCCATTCGCTGAAGACGATCACCTTGACCCCGGCGTTGTCGCGGCATTCCTCCAGGATTTTCTCCAGCTCCGGCAGTTTGGAACTGGACCGGTCGTTCGACTCCAAAATGTAGTTCGTGTCGCAGGTCATGCGCATCATGCCCAGCGTGCGCAACAGTTTGTCCGATTCCTGCTGGGTGAGCGGACGCCGCTTCGCGATTGCATGCAGGCGGGCCACGATCGCCGCCAATCCGTCATAGGCCCCCTGCTGCTTGGGGGTCAGATCCACGAAGTAGTTGCGATCGGTGCGCTCCGGCAGTTCGGTCTCCACGTCGCTCTTCCGCCGGCGCAGCAGGTACGGACGGATCCGCTCCTGAAGCTGCGCCAGATTGCGATAGCCCTGCGGACGCCCCCGCTCATCGAGATCATAGTACTCCCGGTTGAACCGGAACAATGGCCCGAGCAGCGACGGATCCAGGTAGTCCATCAGCGAATACAGCTCATCAATGCGGTTCTCGATGGGCGTCCCGGTCAG
>Ga0268299_1003099_pt1 | contig 16576 bp, 13 predicted proteins | sample NOBtaG_FD_193484 | JGI IMG/M metagenome (GOLD analysis project Ga0268299, IMG submission 193484) | Activated sludge microbial communities from bioreactor in Nijmegen, Gelderland, Netherland - NOB reactor | ecosystem: Engineered > Bioreactor > Aerobic > Activated sludge | place: Netherlands...
ATGGCCAGCGAACCGCACCAGCCGGTGCTGCCGCAGGCCTGGCCGAGCTCGAACGCGATCTGCGCCATCTCGCCGATCCCGTACTCGAAGCCGCCAAACGCCGCCGGCCGGACCAATCGGGTGATTTCCGCTTGCTTCAGCAGGTCCATCGTTTCTTTCGAGACCCGCCGCTTCTCCTCGGTCGCGCGGGCGGCGGCGTGAAAGATCGGCTTCAGTTCGCGGACACGATCGAGCAAGACCGGGAATTCGGTTCTCTTCGGCTTGGTCGGCAACGGAATGGCAGCGGCCAATTGCACGGTCTCCTCCACCTTCTGTCAGCCGATCGGGCATTCGCGTGCGTGCCGCCCGATCGGGAATTGTTCCGATCAGTTTCGCTTGCTCGCGCGCAGCGTCGATTCGGGCCGCGGGAAAGCCTTCTTCATGTGACCCATGCCTTCCTGGTCGCAGCGCTCGAACATCCAGCTGTAGCCGCCCGGAGGGTTGGCGAGGATCTCCCAGCAATTATCGTCGACGTCCCAGAAGAAGAAACTGTAGGTGCCGTGCTGGACCGCCGCCTTGCTGATCTTGTGCAGACGCCATTTTTCCGCGTCGCGGAGCACGAGCCGGTGGCATTCGTCCACCTTCTCCTCGGTCTCCACGTCGAGGCCGTTGTGGTTGAGGAGCGGCATCTCGCTCTTGGTCCGGTTCTCGACGCAGACATAGATGTGCTGGCCGCCGAGCCGGAACCAGAGAGAGATCTTGCTCGGCTGCACGACCTCGAAGCCCATGAACTCTTCGTAGAAGCGCCGCGTGAAGGCCAAATCCTTGGCCTCGAGCGTCCCGTGGGAGATGAAATCGAGCTTCAGCGTCGGCGCTTTGCCGCCACGCGCCTCGGCCGTTGCAAGCGTCTCCGTGGTCATGCTGACACTCCCGCGATCGCGTCCGCTTCCGCTAGGACCGCTTGTCGGCGGGGCATCTCTCCCAGAGCGAGTCGGGCCGCTCGAAGACGATGTCGCGGCCGCGCTTGACGGGCTTGCCGTCCGCGCCGGCGACGACCTCGATCTTCCAATAGGGTTGGATCGGAAAGCCGTTGACGTTGTACTTGAGGTCGCCACGCACCGAGGCGAGGCCGTTCTTGCGGATGGTTCGGGCGAACGCCGTCGCGTCGTCGACCTTACCGTCGAGTTTGCGCACGGCCGCGGCGATCGCACGCGCGCCGTCGTATCCCTGGGCGGCGAACATCGAGGGCGGCTGACCGTATTGCGCGACGTAGGTGCGGATGAATTCCTTGTTGCGTGGATGGTCGAGGTCGGGATTCCAGTGGCCGGTGTGCACCGATCCGATCGCCGCCTCGCCGATTGACGGCAAGGTCGCATTGTCGACGAGATAGAGGGTGTAGAGCTTCAGCGACTGCCGGAGGCCCGACGAGGCCCACTGTTTCACGAACGAGATGCCCATCCCGCCGGGCGCGAACACGAACACGGCCTCGGGCGCCATCGCGCGCACCTTCGAGAAATCGGCCTGGAAATCAGCCTCGCCAAACTTGAACAGGATCTCGCCGGCGACGTTGCCTTTGAAGGCGCGCTTGAAGCCGGCGACCATGTCCTTGCCGGCCTGGTAGTTGGGCGCCATCAGCACGACCGATTTGACGCCGTCGCGGTTCACCAGTTCGCCCGTCGCCTCCGCGTTCAGATCGCCCATGAACGACGCCGAGACGAACAGCGGATTGCACAACGCACCGGCGAGCGGCGACGGCCCTGCATTGGTGGCGACCAGCGACACGTTGGCGTCGAAGACGGTCTTGGAGACCGCCATGACCACGTTGGCCGCGAGCACGCCGGCGACGATCTGGACGCGGTTTTCCTTGATCATGCGCTCGGCTTCGCGCACGCCGACATCCGTCTTTCCCTGATCATCCGCATAGACGATTCGCGTCGGGATATTCCTGAGCCGATCGCCGTCTTTCGTCCAGCCTTCGCTCGCGAGCCCGAGCTTCCAGCCGTTCTCCATGTGCTTGCCGACGACGGCGATGGGTCCGGTGGTCGTGTTGAGGAAGCCGATGCGCAGCTCCTGGGCTGCCGCCGGCGAACACGCAGCAATGGCTGCAAGAAGTGCAAGGCGATGCGCAAGCATTCCGGATCCCCCCGTCTTCGTTCCGCTTCAAAGGTGCAATCGACGCATTTGCCGCTCGGCGCTTTTCGGCAACCAAGAGGCGAAGCTTCGCGGCGACTATGCGAGCGGAGAAGCCGGCGGTCGAATGAAATTCGGAAATGCCGCGGATCGCCTCGCGAAATGATCGGCTCTAGAGCCCGTTCACGTCGGCATGAATCCGGATGTCGGCGACCTTGCCGCCGCGGCGCCGCAAGACCGTGCACGCTTTGACGGTGAAGAGCGTGTCGTTCTTGCGCGTGTACATGACGATCGCCTCCGAGATCCCGACCTCGCCGCCATGCAGCGACCATGCCCCCGAGATGCTGTGCGACATGCCCTTGATCATCGACCACAAGCCGCCGATGGCCGCGCTGAAATTCGCCTTTCCGACGCCCGTGGGGTGGTTGCCGAATGTGAGGCGCACGTCGTCGGTATGCTGCGCGAGCAGCTGTTCCAGATCGAGGCTGTCCGCCGCCCGGAAATATTCGTAGATCCAGCGGTTGTCGCCGGCCGAATCGCTTTCGCTCGCCAGCGGCAGCGCTTCGCGCCCCTTCTCGTCGACCGTGCGCCGGACGGCGGCGAGCGTCGACGCCACGGCGTTGAGGTACATTCCCTCCATCGGCGCGAAATGCTTCTTCTCCGCCTCCGGATTGCCCTCGAGGCCCTTGCGCGTCAGAGCGAACGAGAATGTCAGGGTCAGGTTACCGTGCTCGTCCTCGCCGAGGGTGTTCTCGATCCGGCCGGGTTCGTTGCCGGCGACGCGTTCGAAGATGACGCGCTGCTCCGGCTCGAACGTCACCTTCTCGCGCAAGGGCTCTTCGCCCAGCAGAATGTCGCGCAGCACCCACCCGGCGCCTTGCTCCACCACCTCGCATTTCGTCATCTGCGGGACGAACGGCAGCGCGTTACGGGCTTTCATCATGAGACCCGTCCACACGTCGTGGCGGCTCAAGAAGGGCTTCGAGGCCTCGTTCACGGGCACCGTGCGGCTGAGTTTGTACATGGATTCCTCCCTGGGGCTGTTTGGTTGTCACCGGATCGTGGAATTGGCTGGCCCGGGCTGGACGAGCCCATCGCCCGCCATTGAAGGCGGCGGCATCGACGTGGCCGAGGGATCGCCGTCCGCGAGCCAATCCCACATCCGCTCGAATAGGCCTCCCGATGTAACGGCCCGATCCGCGGCCTCCGCGGGATCGAGGACGAGTCCGGCGGATCCGGTGCCCAGCACATCGAGCTCGACGCGCGCGGCATCCTCGAGATACCACGCAAGCACGGTCGCCTCCTCGAGCGAGCAGCCGACGGTCAAAGCGCCGTTGCCGCGCAACACGATGGCGCGCTCGATTCCGAGGGCGGCGGCGATCGCGCCGGCGATGTCGTCGTCGCGCGCCAGGCGCGGATTGGGCCACAGCGGCGGCCTGGGGGCGAAGTAGCTGCCCAGGCCATGCCGCGCCTCGGGCGAACGTCCCAGCGTCGAAAGGCTCATGAGCTTCGGCGACTGGAACCGCACGATGCCGCCGACATCGGCGCGCCGCTTGTAGATCTGCTGATGGAGCCGCACTTCCGGCAGCGCGCCTTCCGGCAGCGGCGAATCGGTTCCGACCTGCACCGGCACATCGTCATCCGAAACCAAGAGCAAGGGCTTCGCCGGGCTCACGAGGAAATGCAGCGCGTCGAGGCGGGCGCTGCAATGCCCGTAGGCATGGCTCAATCCCGCGCGTCCGATCGCCCGGCACGCCACCCGAATCCGCTGAGGTAGATTCGCGTCGATCAATGCGCACACTCTTCTTGCAAGATCACGACTGAAACTCCAGGATGTCGGGGCGCGCGCCCCACATGCAGAAGGATTGCTCGACGAAGGGCAACTGCCGCGGCCGGTGCCCGGCGTCGTCGTCGATCAGCCGCACGCCGGTGGAATATTCGAAGGTCATGCCGTCCGGCCCCTCGAAATAGAGGAATACCGCGCCCGAGGTCGGGTGGCGCCCCGGGCCGAAGCGAATGGCCACGCCGCGATCGCGCAGAATGTAGTAGGCGCGCATCACATCGTCGACGCTCTCGACCTGATGATTGATGTGCTGCACGCCGTGCCGGCGCGCGGGAAACAGCGCGATCCTGTGGTGGACGGGATCGATGCGCAGCAGCGGCGCGGCCCCGATCCAATCGCTCACCCGCGCGTTGCAGATCTCGGTCCAGAACTTCTCGTCGCGCTTCGGCTCCGTCGAGTAGAGGCCGACGTGGGAAAACCCCGTGATGCCCGCATCCCTCGCGGCCACGTAGCGGCGGCCGCTGTGCCAGGGGCGTGCGACCAGGTCGATGCCGGTACCCGTCGGCTCCTTGAAGGTCACGAACGCGCCGACCCGGCGCTGCTCGCTCTCCGCCGCGGTACCCCGGCGAACGGCGTGGCCGGCGTTCTCGAGCTCGGCCGCCGCCGCGTCCAGTGCCTGCTCGTTCGCGAGCTCGAAACCGACCGTGTGATCGTGCGGATTTCCGGGCGTATAGACCAGCGTATGGTCGCGGTCGTCGGAGCGAAGATAGATCGAGCCGCCGTCCTCGTCCGCCAATTGCAGGCCGACGATCTCGGTCGCGAATTTCACCGCGGCGCCGGCGTCGCGGGTGCCGAGGCGAACGTAGCGAATATTGGTCAGCGCGATCACTTGTCACGCTCCGCCTTGGCGCGCCACGGGCGGCCGCGCCCGATCCGGCGCGGAGTGTTCGACGAATTCGAGGGGCAAGGCGTGCCACGGCGCATGCGGATACGGCGACTTCAACTGCTGAACGCCGCGGCACTGTAGGGATGGCATTTCCCGCAAGTCGAATGATATATGGAAATGCCGTCTATTGGCACGGGAAATGCCCTTCCGGCCGTCTCGCCGGGCGTCCCCCGCGCCCCGGATGCGCGCGACGAATGTCGCAGCACGGAACGGCGACACAAGCCGCGGCCACAGCGGCACCGAATAGGGAGGCGTGAGAGTGAATCCGAACCGGCTCGACCTCAATTTGCTGCGCGTGTTCGGCGCCATCCTGGAAACGCGCAGCGTGACGATCGCGGCTTCAGCGCTGGGCCTGACCCAATCGGCCGTCAGCAACCAGCTTGCGAGGCTCCGCGACGCGTTCGACGATCCGTTGTTCGTGCGCACGAGCGAAGGAATGGTGCCCACGCCCCGCGCCCTGGCGATCGCCGACCCGATTCGCAATTCGCTCGTCGCGATCCGCTTCTGCCTCGAGGAGCAGCTCGGCTTCGATCCGGCGCTCAGCGACAGGACATTCCGGATCTTCATGTCCGACGTCGGTCAGATGGTGTTTCTGCCGCGCCTGCTCGAGCGCCTAGCCCGGGTCGCGCCGCAAGTGAACATCGAAACCGTCCAGGTGCCGGCGTCGCGGATGCGGGACATGGCGATCGAATCGGGCGAAGTCGACCTGGCGATGGGCTATTTCGAGGACTTCGACGGCTCCTTCCGGCAGCAGATGTTGTTCGAGGAGCGCTATGTCGGCATGGTGCGGCGCAGCCACCCCACGATCCGTGACACGCTCCCGCTCCGGACGTTTCTCGATACGCCGCAACTCGTCTATCAGCCGAGAGGCGGCGGCCACGGGCATCAGGAGAGCGCGGTGGATCATGCATTCTCCGCCGCCGGCGCGCCGCGGCGCGTGGCCGTGCGTGCGGCGCATGCGATGGGTGTCACCTATATCTTGTCCAACACGGATCTGCTCGTGGTCGTCCCGAGCCGGCTCGCGGCGGCGTGCCGCGAACTCGCGGACGTGAGCGTGCTCGCCTTGCCGGTCGAAATCCCGAAACTCCAGATCAAGCAGCACTGGCACGAGCGTTTCCACCAGGACCCGGGCAATTCCTGGTTGCGCGGACTCGTCGCCGAGCTTTTCCAGGATCAAAGGCGCCCGCTGCGGTCCCCCGCCGTCGACCTTGTGAGCAGCGGCTAGCGAAACGCGGCGTTGACGTGTCGCTTCGTGCGACCCCGGCGAAGAACAGGTCATCGGAATCCGAGCGCTGGCCTCCGGAAACACAAAACCCGCCTCCGTTTCCGGAGGCGGGTTTTGTGCGAATAAAGTTGGTTGCGGGGATAGGATTTGAACCTATGACCTTCAGGTTATGAGCCGTCCCAGGCCGACTACGCTTTAATGCGCAGAACTTCCTTTTTCTTCGTGTTTTCAATGTGTTAGTTGACTTACTCGGGCATGGTCGCCACTCTGCTTTTCGCAGGCTCGCGCCGCGCTATTCGCCCTCTTGCTTCCACAGTGCTTCCACGGGCGGGCCGCACGGACACAGCCTGGAAGCAGATGGAACATCGCATCGAGACCACTCGACTATGCCGAAGCTGACCAAGCGCACCGTCGACGCCGCCGAGGTCCGAGCGGGCGAATATTTCGTCTGGGATGACGACCTGCCCGGCTTTGGGCTTCGCGTCCTACCGAGCGGGCGAAAGGGCTATGTCGTTCAATATCGCGCCGGCCGGCGGTCGCGTCGCATCAGCCTCGGTCCCAGCACGGCGCTGGCTTGTAAGCAGGCGCGAACGCGCGCCATCACCGTTATCGCCGCCGTCAGGAACGGCGAGGACCCGGCATGCAAGCGGGACGCCGACCGGCAGGTCATTACGGTCAAAGAGCTCGCCGACCGGTTCGATAAGGAGCATATAGCGCTCCGCGTGAAGGAGAGCACGGGGAAGGAGTATCGGCGCAACCTAAGGCGTTTCATTCTTCCGGCGCTCGGGCGCCACCGGGTGACCGAAGTGACCCGCGCCGACGTCGCGAAATTGCACCACGATCTGCGGCATATCCCCTATCAGGCCAACCGCTGCATTGAGGTGATCTCTAAAATGTTCAGCCTGGCGGAGCTTTGGGGACTGCGGTCTGACGGTTCAAATCCGCGCAGGCACCTCAAGAAGTATCCGGAGGAAAAGCGGGAGCGGTTCTTGAGCCCTGCCGAACTCAAGCGGGTCGGCGAAGTGCTCCGGGAGATGGAGAGCGAAGGCATTGAGCTTACCTCTGCCATCGCTGCGGTGCGCCTGTTGATCCTTACTGGCTGCCGCCTCAACGAGATCATGACGCTCCGGTGGGAGCATGTGGACTTGGCCGGCAAGGCTCTGCGCCTCCCAGATTCCAAGACCGGGGCTAAGGTCGTCCACCTCGGCCAACCGGCGATCGATGTGCTGGAGAAAATCACGAAGGTGGAGAAGAACCCCTGGGTGATCATCGGTACCATTCCCAGCGCCCGACTCACTGACCTGCAACCCTTTTGGCAACGGGTCCGAGCCCGTGCCGGCCTGAAGGACGTCCGCATCCACGATCTGCGGCACACCTTTGCCTCGGCCGCGGTCGCGTCGGGCCAAGGTTTACCCATGATCGGCAAGCTCCTGGGACATACGCAGGTGCAGACCACCGCACGCTACGCTCACTTAGCAGCTGATCCGGTCAAAGCGGCGGCGGAACAGGTAGCATCGAACATCGCTACCTCTCTCAATCAGGCAGCGTGACCAGTAAGATGGGCTAACAATTTGAGTTCATCACCGCCCCCGCCGCCACGTCGACATCGCCATGATCAAGGCGATTGCCCGTGCATTCCGGTGGCGAATGCTCCTGGAGACCTGCCTCTACGGCAGGGTCGAGGAGATCGCCGAGGCGGAGAAGATCAACGACTCCTATGTCAGCCGGGTGCTGCGGCTGACGCTGCTGGCGCCGGGGATTGTTGAGGCGATTCTGGATGGGCGGCAGGCGGACGGACTGCGGCTCGCCTTGTTGATGAGGGATATTCTGGTTTCGTGGGCTCAGCAGGGGCGCGTTTTTGGGACCGGGGTAGCATCCGCCGGCGCCCGTCGTGCCGTGGCCGGCCGCGCGACCAGTGACCAGTCGGCTCGGCCGGCACTGCACCGCTGGCGCCGAGCACCGCACTAAACTAACTTTGCAACTGCTTCCGCTGTCCGGGGCTGGTCAGCGCCGCCCTTGAAAAAGATGGAGGCGTCGAGGAGCTAATTACCGAGTGCGTCACTTATGCGACTGATCAAATCAAAGAAGCGCGTGGCCGACCATGGGGAGGTGTTCACTCCTCCGTGGATGGTCGAGGCGATGCTCGACCTCGTCAAGGACGAGACCGAGCGTATTGACTCGCGCTTCTTGGAACCAGCATGCGGCAGCGGGAACTTTCTGGTTCGGGTTCTACAGCGGAAGCTCGGCGCCGTCGAAATCAAGTTCGGAAAGTCCGAGTTTGAAAAGCGGCACTACGCTCTTCTCGCGTTGATGTGCGCCTACGGCATCGAGCTACTGGCGGACAACATCGCCGAGTGTCGCGCGAACATGCTCGAAATGTTCGCCAACTATCTGAACCTGAATGAATCGGACGACCTGTACCGCGCCGCGTCCAACGTGCTGTCGCAGAACCTCGTGCACGGCGACGCGCTGACGATGCGTACGCATAACAGCCAGCCCATCACCTTTGCCGAGTGGGGCTATCTCGGCAAGGGCAAGTTCCAGCGGCGCGACTTCCGCTTCGATGTTCTCACTGGCTCATCGGCGTTCAGCGCGGAGGGCTCACTATTTGCTCACCTAGGCAAGCACGAAATCTTCACGCCGACCAAAACCTACCCGCCGATGACGGTGAGCGAACTGGCCGCCGCCGCGCACGGAGGCACACCGAAGGAGGCCGCATGAGGACGCAGGCTGGTTTTGCACTGCGCGGGCGCAACCCGGATGTGCTGACGTGCATCGCGAACCTTTCGAACGACGAGGTGTTTACGCCGCCCGAATTTGCGAACCGGATGCTGGACACGCTGGCCGACGCATGGGCGGCCGACCACCTCGGCGCAGACCTCTGGGCCGACAAGACGGTGAGGTTCCTCGACCCGTGCACGAAGTCGGGCGTGTTCCTGCGCGAGATCACCAGCCGCCTGACCAAAGGCTTGACGGCCGAGATTCCGGACCTCGAAGAGCGCGTCGATCACATTCTGACGAAGCAGGTGTTCGGCATCGGTATCACGTATCTCACGAGTCTGCTGGCGCGGCGGAGCGTGTATTGCTCGAAGCACGCCAATGGCAAGCACTCGATCGCCAAGGGCCTCGACAGCGACGATGGCAACATCTGGTTCGACCGCACGGAGCACCAATGGGCAGATGGCAAGTGCAGGTATTGCGGGGCAAGCCAGAAGACGTTCGAACGCGGCGAAGAGCTTGAAACCCACGCTTACGCGTTCATTCACACCGACGACACCAAGACTCGGATTGCCGGATTATTTGGAGGCGATATGCAGTTCGACGTGATTATCGGCAACCCGCCGTACCAGTTGGACGACGGCGGCTACGGTACGAGCGCGGCGCCGATCTACCACCTCTTTGTGGAGCAGGCAAAGAAGCTCGAACCGCGCTATCTGTCGCTGGTCATTCCCGCCCGTTGGTTCGCCGGTGGCAAGGGGCTGGATGCGTTCAGAGAGTCGATGCTCACTGACAATCGCGTGCGCTCAATCGGCGACTATCTCAGCGCATCAGACGTCTTCCCGGGGGTGGGCCTCAAGGGCGGCGTTTGTTACTTCCTCTGGGACCGGGACAATCCCGGGCCCTGCCGAGTCGCCACCCATTTCAAGGACTGGCCTGTCTCGACAGCCAGTCGTCCGCTTCTTGAAGAGGGTGTGGACGTGTTCATCCGCTTCAATGAAGGGCTCTCGATCCTCAAGAAGGTCGTTGCTGTCGAAAGTGGGAAATCGCAATCGCTGTTGCTGCCTGACAAGAAGCGTTTCGACCGACTGGTTAGTTCCAGAAAGCCGTTCGGGCTAGAGACAACGTTCAAGGGCAAGGCAACTAAGCGCGTCGGTGACGTGCTGGTCTATCAGAACGGCGGTGTGGGATACACACCTAGAAGCTCTATCACGACTGGCACCGAACTCATCGACAAGTGGAAGCTATTCGCGGGCTATGCCGCGCCGGGAACCGGTAACAAGGACACCTATCCGCACAGGATCATCAGTACTCCGTTTGTCGGGGAGCCGGGCAGCATCTCGTCGGAGACGTATCTCTGCATTGGTCCTTTCGACTCCCGGGCAGAGGCCGAGAGCGTTCTGTCCTACCTCTCCTGTCGGCTGACGCGCCTCCTCATACTTCTGCACAAGCCATCCCAACACGTTACGCGCAAGGTCTACACCTTTGTGCCAACCCAGGACTGGACGAGGCGGTGGACGGACGCGGACCTTTACACAAAATATGCTCTCTCCGCGAGTGAGATCGCCTTCATCGAGAAGATAGTCCGCCCGATGGACCTCGCCAGCAACGCGCCCGACGATGCAGTTTCCGACGACGATGAGTAAAACCATAGAGGAAATACTTGCGGCCAAGCCGGAAGCACGTCCGCGCATCTACGCCTATTCCATCGACGATAAGGCGCACGCGGGTCTTCTCAAGGTCGGGCAAACGACACGGGACGTGAAGCAGCGCCTCTCCGAACAGCTCAAGACCGCCGCCATCAAGAACTACACCGTCGAACTGGACGACCCCGCCGAGCGCAACGACGGCACCCTCTTCAGCGACCACGAGGTGCGCGCGGCCCTCGTCAGGAAAGGCTTCGAGAACACCGAACTGGAATGGATGCGCTGCGCGATCAGGGACGTGAGGACCGTGCTCACCGAACTGCGCACGGGGCAACGCTTCACCGGCACGCATCACCAGACGTTTCCGATGCGCCGGGAGCAGGCCGAAGCGGTGAAGGTGACGCACGCCTACTTCCTTTCGCGCTGGGCGGAAGATATGCACGCCGTGCCGCGTTTCCTCTGGAACGCCAAGATGCGCTTCGGCAAGACATTTACCACCTACCAGCTTGCGAAGAAGCTAGGCGCCAAGCGTGTGCTCGTAGTGACCTTCAAGCCCGCGGTGGAGGATGCTTGGCAGACGGACCTTGAGAGTCACGTGGACTTCGACGGCTGGCAGTACCTCTCGCGCAACTCCGACCGCGATCCAACGGAGATCAATCCCCGGAAGCCGGTCGTCTATTTCGGCTCCTTCCAGGATTTGCTGGGCCGCGACGCGGTCGGGAACATCAAGCCTAAGAACGAATGGCTTCACAAGGTGAAGTGGGACTTGGTGGTGTTTGACGAGTATCACTTCGGCGCGTGGCGCGACACCGCGAAGGAATTATTCGAGGGCGAGGAAGAGGCCGTTGCAAAGAAGGAAGCCAAGCTCGAATACGCCGCCGGGCTGGAAGATGTGAACGAAGACCTCGGCGTGCTCTCGGAGAAGGAAACAGAGTTCCTGCCCATCACGACCAAGGCCTACCTCTACCTTTCGGGGACTCCGTTCAAGGCACTGGCCACGGGCGAGTTTATCGAGGAACAGATTTTCAACTGGACGTACACCGACGAGCAGCGCGCCAAGGCAGAGTTCGCCGCCAAGCACCCCAGCAAGTGGAACCCCTACGGCGCACTGCCGCAGATGCGGCTGCTGACATACCAGATGCCGGATGAACTTGTGGCGATCGCGAGCGCCGGGGAGTTTGACGAGTTTGATCTCAACGCATTCTTCGAAGCATGGGGCACGGGCACCAAGGCGCAGTTCAAGCACAAGAGTGACGTGCAGAAGTGGCTGGACATCATCCGCGGTGGATTCGCGCTCAAGGCAGTCGAGCACCTGAAGACTGGCACCCGGCCGCCGTTTCCGTATTCGGATGTGCGCCTGCTGCCCTATCTTCAGCACTCGTTCTGGTTTCTGCCTAACGTCGCGGCCTGTCACGCGATGGCCAACCTGCTGGCGGAGAAGCACAACACCTTCTGGCACGACTACGAGGTCGTCGTCGCAGCCGGTGTGTCGGCAGGGATCGGACTCTACGCTCTACCGCCGGTCCGCAAAGCCATCGGGAGCGGGTTCGAGACCAAGACAATCACGCTGTCGTGCGGCAAGCTCACCACGGGCGTCACCGTACCGCAGTGGTCATCCATCCTTATGCTGCGCAATCTGAAGAGCCCCGAGACCTACTTTCAGGCCGCATTCCGCGTGCAGTCGCCGTGGTCCATCAAGAACCCGAATGGCGACGACCCAAATGAAGAGGATATCCTTAAGCCCGTGTGCTTCGTCTTCGACTTCGCGCCCACGCGCGCGCTCCGTCAGCTCTCCGAATATGCCATCGGACTCTCACCCAACGAACCGAATCCGGAAAACGCCGTAAAAGACCTCGTGTCGTTCCTGCCGGTGCTGGCATACGACGGCGCGAACATGACGCAGATCGATGCGGGCGGCATTCTCGACATCGCGATGGCGGGCACCTCGGCCACGCTGCTCGCGCGCAAATGGGAGAGCGCGCTGCTGGTGAACGTGGATAACGACACGCTGCGCCGAATCCTGGACAACCCCGAGGCGATGGCCGCCGTGGAGCGCATCGAGGGCTGGCGCTCGCTCGGCGATAACATCATCGAAACCATCATCAACAAAAGCGAGATGGTGAAGGATCTGAAGGACAAGGCGAAGGACAAGAACTTGTCAGCAAAAGAGAAAAAGCAGCTCACGGACGAGGAGAAGGAATACAAGTCCAAGCGCAAGCTGGTGCAGGAGAAGCTAATCAAGTTCGCGACGCGCATTCCGGCATTCATGTACCTGACCGACTTCCGCGAGAACACGCTGCAGGATGTCATCACCAAGATTGAGCCCGACTTGTTTCAGACCGTGACCGGGCTGACGGTGAAGGACTTCCACCTGCTCGTGCGCCTGAGAGTATTCAACACCGAGCACATGAATCAGGCTGTCTTCGCCTTCCGCCGCTACGAAGATGCCTCACTTCGTTATACGGGTATCGAGAGCCACGAGGGACTGACCCACTACGGCCTCTACGACACGGTGGTGGCGAGGGAGTGAACGCGCGACGAGGCTCTGGCGGAAACGAAGAACGCGAACAGAAAAAACTCAATAGGATGCCAATCAACCTCGTTATCGCCGTCACTGATGGAGATTGGTTCGACATGCTACGCCAGCAGCCGAACCTAACCGAGGTCAATTTCTGGGCACCCTCAGCGGCGCACTTCCGAGCCCTCCAGCCCGGCGAACTGTTCCTGTTCAAGCTGCATGCGCCGCGCAACTTCATCGTCGGCGGCGGCATCTTCGCCTACGCCAACGCACTGCCATGCTCGCTGGCCTGGGAAGCGTTCGGCGAGGCAAACGGCGCGCGATCGGCGCAAGAAATGCGCGCCCGAATTGCGCGGTACCGGCGGGCCGATCCGGGCGATCGGAGCGATTTCGAGATCGGCTGCCGTATCCTGACTCAGCCGTTCTTCTTCGCCGAGGCCGACTGGATTCCCGTTCCGGCCAGCTGGGCGCCGAACATCGTGTCTTTCAAGACCTACCACACCGGCGATGCGGAGGGGCTTGCGCTTTGGGACGCGGTGAACGGGCGGATGAACCGCCCAGACTTCCCCGGCATGGCCGAGGCCCACGCACGGTTTGGCGAGCCGCAGCTTATCCGGCCGCGCCTTGGGCAAGGCGCATTCCGGGTTCTCGTGACCGACATTTATAATCGGCGATGCGCGATCACGCATGAGCGTACCCTGCCGGCGCTCGAAGCCGCGCATATCCGCCCCTATGGCGATGGCGGCGCGCACGAGGCGCAAAACGGGCTCCTGCTTCGGCGCGACATCCACAGCCTGTTCGATGCGGGCTATGTGACGGTGACGCCCAATCTGCGCTTCGAAGTGAGCCGCCGTATCAAAGAGGAGTTCGATAACGGGCGGCATTACTACGAGCTTCATGGTCACGAGATCGACGCCCCTTCGGATGTTGGTCATCGCCCCAACGTCGAAGCCCTGACTTGGCACAACGAAAATCGTTTCAGGGGATGACGAGGGACGATCATGATCGACGACGACCTCGACACCTCAATGCGTATTGGCGGCTTTCGAGCATGTGCGAAGACTCGGCGAAGTCCACGACCACCTGACCGCAACCGAGCTGAAACCGGGCCTTTTGTTCTAGCGGGAGCACATTCCGCTGATTAACCTGCAGCGCGGGATCTTCAAGCAGCAGCAGATGCGCTTCCTTCTGTCGATCAAGGCGGATTTCCGAAGCCGGGCGCCAAGGTCTTGTACGACGACCAGCGCGAGGTACATCGGCAGATCTTCGAGGGCGATGAGACGAACGACTACGCGTTCATGGGCCAGAACCCGGATGCGGCCGACAACCGATGGCTTCGCGAAGCGTTCGCGAACAGGATTCCGAGCATCTATTTCCTTGGCATCGCGCCCGGCCGCTACCAAGCTATTCTGCCCGCGTTCATTTCAGGATGGGACGCCCCGTCGAGTTGGCGTGAGGTCACGTCACATAGTTCCCTGGGTCCCAAGCCGTACCGGAGCAAGGCGAAAAGGGAAGAAAATCAAACCCCGATTTCGATTTCGGTCGCCTTCGCCCGAGCGTGGAAAAAGCGAAAAGTACGGAGCCCAGGCCGCGAAAAAGCCGCGTTATACCAGTAGCTTACAAATTCCGTACTAAATGGGCGAAGTCAGGAGCTTTGGAGAAAACGGGCCGGAGAGAGACGAATTCGGGCTCCGACGGGGCTCACTAGGTCAACAGCTCTGCTGCGTGAACCGCCCAGATACTGGGCTAATACGCAGAGCTGAAAGGCGACGGAGAATGTATTTGGGAGGTCGGCTGGCGGAGCGAACCGATCTGAAATCCAACATTCTCTTGATGGAATTTCGAAGGACCACGCGCCTGTACGACGACCTGTCCCCAATCGGCCGCCTCATGAGGGTGTGGCTATCCCGGCCGGCCGCTGCTGAGGCGCATGATCGCAAAGATCAGCGGCGGCAGGATGACCATCTGCAGGACAGGAACGAGGCCGATGCCGGTAAAAGGGACCAGGGGCATGCCGTCATAGGCCCAGCGGCCGCTCGCTAGCGCCCATGCCTCGATTGCGACCGCGATGGTGATGCCGAGCATGACCACGAACGCAACCTGGCCCATGCTTATCTGCCGATACCAGGTCGCATCCCGCCACAACAACGCCACCGCTCCGTAGATCGCCGCTACGATAATGATGTCGCCAAGCGTGCCGACAAAGCATATCCAGAAATGCCGCGCGAATCCGCCATAGCCGCGGAAGAGGAACGCTTGCGCGTTCTCCCAGACAAGGTTGAGCGCGAAAGCCGTCAACAAGCCGATGACAAACGGTCGGAGTGTCATGCCCGCGCCAGCCTAAGCTGCCGCGTCTTCACCGCGGCGTAGAGCGCAGGGATAACGACTAACGTCAGCACCGCCGAGGAGATCATGCCACCCACCATTGGAACGGCAATGCGGCGCATGACCTCGGACCCGGTGCCGTCGCTCCACATCAGCGGCAGCAATCCGGCCATGATTGCGGCCACGGTCATGGTCTTTGGGCGCAGGCGCTCGACAGCGCCGGCGATGACGGACTGACCAAGATCGGCGCGCGTGAAGGCGCGACCTTCGGCCCTGGCGCGATCCTGCGCGGCCGCAAGCGCGTGGTCGAGATAGAGCAGCATCACCACGCCGGTTTGTGCGGCCAGGCCTGCCAATGCGATGAAGCCCACGACGACCGCGACGCTCAAATTGAAGCCAAGCCAATAGGTAAGCCAAACTCCGCCTGCCAGCGCGAACGGTAGCGACAGCATGACCAGCAAAGTTTCGGTCATTCGCCGGAAATTGAGATAGAGCAGCAGGAACACGATCGCGAGCGTCACCGGCACGACGATGGCGAGGCGCGCCTCCGCACGTTCTAAGTATTCGAACTGGCCGCTCCAAACCGCGCGGTAGCCGGGCGGCAATTTGACCGTCTCGGCAATTTTCCTTTGCGCCTCGGCGACATAGCTGCCGATGTCGCGTCCCTGGATGTCGACGTAGATGTAGACCGCAAGCTGCGCATTCTCGGTCCTCACCATGGCAGGGCCTTGGCTGCGGGTGAGGTTAGCCAACTGGCCGAGCGGGATCATCATGCCGTCGGCAGCGGGCACCAGCACGTTTTCCGCGATCGCCTCGGGGCTGTCGCGCAGCTCGCGCGGATAGCGCACGGCCACCGCATAGCGCTCGCGCCCCTGAACGGCGGTGGCGACGGTCTCGCCGCCGAGCGCCGCCGCTACCGCCTCCTGCAGTTCGCCGACGGTGACGCCGTAGCGCGCCATCCGGGCGCGGTCGGGCTCGATGTTGAGGTAGTAGCCACCCAGTACGCGTTCGGAATAGGCGCTTCGCGTGCCCGGCACGGTGCGGACGACCTGCTCGACCTGGCGGGCAAGGCGTTCTAACTCGATCAAGTCGGGCCCGAACAGCTTGATGCCAAGGGGCGTGCGGATGCCCGTCGCCAGCATGTCGATGCGCGCCTTGATCGGCATAGTGAAGGCGTTGGTCACCCCCGGCATGCGGAGCGCGCGGTCCATCTCGTCGATCAGGCTCTCGACGGTGACGCCACTGCGCCACTGCGCCTTGGGCTTGAGGTTGACGATGGTTTCGAACATCTCGATCGGCGCCGGGT
>Ga0268299_1003100_pt1 | contig 16572 bp, 9 predicted proteins | sample NOBtaG_FD_193484 | JGI IMG/M metagenome (GOLD analysis project Ga0268299, IMG submission 193484) | Activated sludge microbial communities from bioreactor in Nijmegen, Gelderland, Netherland - NOB reactor | ecosystem: Engineered > Bioreactor > Aerobic > Activated sludge | place: Netherlands...
CGGCCAACTCGCTCGCTGCCCGGAAGGACGCGATTGGTGGCGGACTGATCGGCGACCAACGCGCCATTGCGACTGCGCGTGACGCTGCTCTCGCCGAGACCGCAGACGCGCTCGCGAAGGCACAGGAGGAACTCCGGGGCGCGATGGAAGAGGCGCGGAAGGCGCGCGAGGCCGCGGCCGAGGAAGGGCCGCTCGCCGCTCGTCGCCCGGCGTTCGCGGATGCGATTGACGGCATCGACGGCGCGCGTGCAAAGAGCGAGTCGCGTGGCATCTTCGCGGCCGCTGCCATTCAGAGTCTCCAGGCCGGGGGTGGCCGACCACTCGATCGAATCGCGAAGGCGACCGAGGACACCGCGAAGAACGTCGCCACTCTCGTTCGCAAGGCGTCGAGCGAAGGGCTCGTGTTCCAGGAGTGACCTGTGGCAGTCACCTTCGCAGAACTGGCCTCAAGCCCTCGAATCGAGAAGGATTCGCGCGAGCGTGTCTACATCGCCACCGGCAGCACCGACGAGAATGAGGTCGAGAGCGAGGCGTACGCCGATCTTCCCGCGACCGATGGTGGCCTCGGCAATCTGCTCGTCGATGTCGCGCCGATCGACTCGAACCTCGGTATGTGGGAAGTCACGGCGCGCTATCGCCGGAGCACACCAGCGACTCCACCCGAGGTTGGAGAGAGCGACTTCGAATTCGAGATCGGGACGACCTCGACGCACATCACGCAGTCGAAAGCAACTGTCGGCGGATACGCGCCCCCGGGAACACCGGCCATGCCGGACTTCGATGAAGCGATCGGAGTCACCCAGGACGGTGTCGATGGCTGCGACATCCTGACCCCGGAATCGAGATTCTCCGAAACGCACTATCTCTCGACAGGAGTGGTGACGGCGGCGTACCGCCGCATGCTCCGCTCGATGGTCGGCAAGGTGAACGACGCGTCGTTCCGCGATCACACGGCCGGAGAGGTTCTGCTCGTCGGTGTTCGTGGAGGCAAGCGCGCGAGCGATGATGTCTGGCAGCTCACCTTCAGCTTCGCCACGAGCGACAACGCGACCGGGCTCTCCGTTGGCTCGATCACCGGCATCGCGAAGGACGGATTCGAGTACCTCTGGGTCTACTACGAGCCCGCCGTCAGCGCCGATCGAATCGTGCCTGTGCCTGCGTTCGCGTATGTCGAGCGCGTCTACGACGCGGCAGACTTCACTTCGCTTGGAATCGGTTCATGACCGTGCGTCCCGCCGATCGTCTGCGCATCCGCGCCGCGGACTGGAACGCGGTCACTCTTGCGGCGCGCCGGATGCAGTCGATGCCGCTCGCGGTTGGCGCCCCCGGGGGTGGCCCGCGGATGCTGGCGACCTCTCCGACGACCGCACTCGCGCGGAACATCGGCGAGGACACGATCCCGCGCTACGGCGCTGTGGTCTGCATCGCGCCAGTGATTCTTCCCGAGGACAACGAAGCCGAGTGGGCCATGCGGCTCGCGGTCGATTGCAAGATTCCAGACACGGATGACCCCTGGGCGTGGGTCGCTGTTGCGACTGCGCCGATCCTGCCCGGCAGAATGGGCCGCGTCTGCGTGAGCGGTGCAGTGCAGGCGATCGTCAACATCACGAGCGCGGACCATCACTTCGCGGTCGCGGAGGACGGCGAGGAGTTCCTGCAGAGCGCAGCCGGTGGGCCAGTGCGCATTCTCTGGCGCGAGAGCGGCACAGGATCGAAGAAGGCAATCGTCGCCGTGAATGCTGGTGTCATCTCTGGCGCCGTCGCAAGCGGTCAGATCGTGAGCGTCACCGAGACCGAGGACGAGGCCACACTCGGTTATCAGGGCTACATCGTCGCGCGACATCAGAACGCCGCGATGGATCTCTTCGCGGCATCCGGCGCCGCGATCCCATGTGTGAACGCGTTCGAACTCTCGGGTGATCTGCAGGATCAAGTCACCGACTCGCTTCCAGGAGGAGTCGTCACCTTGCAACGCCTGCCTGTCGGCACGCTCGTCGGTCCGATCGTCCAGTTGCCTGTGCCTGCAGAAGTCGGCTCACTCTGGATGTTCACACAGGCGAACGCATACGAGGTCACTTGTCCATGACCACGACCGTGCTGCCCGCAGTGATCTGCTGTTGCGACGAGGGGCCGCCACCGCCGCCGCCGTTCGGTGGGAACTGCACGGCGTTCCCCGCCTACATCGAGGAACACGGACCCGACACGCTTGTTGGCCATCTGAAGCTCGAGTACTCAGACGGCGCCGGTGGTTGGGTCGAGATCTTCGCGACGAGTTGGACGATGCTGCGCATGGATCTCGGCTATCCGCCGTCCACGCCGCCGTACCCGATTGATCCGCTTGGATTCTGGCGCGCTGGCACTGGTGGTGCTCTGCCGTTCGCGGGACCGAGTGGCCAGTGCTGGCGCGGAGAAGACATCGACGCGCTCATGAGCGCTGGGTATCTGCAGTCTGGCACCGATTACTTCGAGCCTCTCAACACGCTCGTTCAGTTCCTCTCGCTGCAATGCGAGGGCGCTCCGTCCTTCAGCGCGTCGATCGTGCTTGCTGCGGCGCTTCCGGCGAAGTGCGCGCAGGTCTACTACACGCCGGAGAGTGGGAACTGCTTCGAGCTCGATCCTGAGGACCCGTGCATCCCTGCCATCCTGCATTCCGAGGCCTGTTGCAACGCTGGTTGTTGTCCTGAAGATCCTGTCGATCCGCCGGACTGCGTGATCGCGGACATCGGCGCCGCGAGCTTCGTGCTCGGGCCGTCGTACACGATCGAAGAATTGCTCGATGGCATCTGGACGCTGCCCGAGCGCTGGCGCACCTACAGCGGCGGCTATGAGAGTTGCTCACGCACCTATCGCGTAACGACGAGTGTGTCATGAGTGCGTGCCGCCATCAACGCGCGACGCGATCACCCGAGCTCGTGCAGTGCACGATCGGCGCGATGGGCACATTGCCGTTCAAGCCGGAGCGATGCGACAGTTGTCAGCACCGCGCTCCTGGCGGACGGTTGCGAGTGTTTGAAAGCATCCGCGAAATCGCAGCGCGACTGCGAGCAATGGCCAGGCTGGCCCGCGAACGCCGCGCGGTGTGTCGCGAGAAGTGCGGCGGGCCGCTGCTCTGTCCCGAGTGCCGGTGCATTCTCCCGCTCAAGCGGCGCGTGCCGTCGGCCAGGTGTCCGCGGGGGTGGTGGTTGGTGAGTGCGGCAGGATCTTGGTCGCGCCTGCGGGTTCCGTGCTGCTCAAAGGCTGCAAAGTCGGCCACCTCTTGACCGGCGTAGGTCCAGTGCTATCTTGATTCTGTCCGCTATACAGTGCCCCCGGAAGCGCCCGGCTGAGCCGCAAGGTTCGCCGGGCGTTCTTGTTGGGCAGGCACTTATGGCGGCGGGGGAGCGGTCCACCCCGGAGCGTGGCAGCAGGAGCAATTGACATCAACTGCCACAGGCATTCCAATTCGGCGGTGCCCGCAGCCCTTCGCCCAATCACCCCCCGCGCAAGGTCCAGTTCGCACCGAACTGCGTCGATCCCGACCGATACGGTCTTCACAATCGACGAGCTCGCGACCTACCTGAAGCTCCCGAAGAGGACGCTCTACAAGCTGGTGCAGGAGGGAACGGTTCCGGGCCAGAAGGTTGGGCGACACTGGCGGTTCCACCGGGACAACATTGACGCCTTGTTGAAGGCGACTCCGGATCAGGCGTTGAAGCAGAGGTCCGACCTGCGACGGCGAAGACCGAGTCTTGGAGCCCCCCGCACGCTTCCTGTTGAAGGGGCGACGAGTGGCTAGAGCAGCAATCGAACTGGAGCGTTCGCGGTCGCGCCCGCGCGCTCGAACGTTACTCGAGCACGGCCGCCTGCCAGTGATGGCGATCACTAGGTTGGCAGCGAGAGAAGGGCGTCGACCACGCGCGATCTATGGAGCTCACAAGTGGTTCGCGCGCCGCTTGGGCGTGGTGTTCCGCTCGTTGCTCATTTCGGCCAACATGGAACCCGCCGCAGACTTCTGGGAGGGGTACTACGGCGCGTGCCGCTTGGAAGGTCAAATGGTGTTGGATCCTTTCGTCGGAGGAGGCACTTCTGTCGTCGAAGCACGTCGGCTTGGGGCGGATTGCATCGGCGTGGATATCGATCCTGTTGCTTGCGCGGTGACGGCGTTCGAACTGGATGTTTGGGAGCTTCCACGACTCGACGAAGCACTCGCAACACTGAAGGACGCAGTCGGTGGCACGATTCAGCAATACCATCAGGCCCACCTCCCCTCCGGGGAATCGTGTACTGCATTACATCACTTCTGGGTGCAAACGCTTTCGTGTCCGCAGTGCACCGCGACCGTCCATGCCCATCCCCACTACATCATTGCGGAAGATGACTCCACGTGCTGGTGGGTATGTGCGTCCTGCGGCGACGTCGACCGCCGACCGGCGGGTGTTTCATCAGCCACGTGTCGCTCGTGCGGAGATCGAACGCACCTTCGCTCGGGTCATGCCGCACACGGTCAACTAACCTGTCCACACTGCGGATACACGGAGGCACTCATTGGAATCGCCAGGCGGGAGCGGAAGCCCCCTAGCTGGCATCTGTTTGCTCAAGAGGTGTTCGTTCCGCAAGCAAGTCGGAGACCTGTCGAGATGGCTGACAGGCACTTCGTTTCGGCGAATTCGAAGTCTCGTTCACGGTACACGGCGGCCAGCGCGGCGCTGTGGCGGATGGTAGATCGCGGGATCATCGACCTGCCGGCCGCGCCGATCTGCTCTGTTCGCAGGGAGGATGATCGGATCACGGCATACGGCTACCGCTCGTGGCTTGATCTCTTCAACCATCGCCAACTGCTCCATCTCGGATTGCTCAAGAATGCCATCGCTACGCTTCCAGAGCGACTGCGGCGACCGTTTGCGGTGGCATACAGCAATCATCTGACTACAAACTGCATGATGGCGTCTTACGCCGCGGGATGGCGACGCCTAACACCGCTCTTTAGCGTGCGCGCGTTTCGGCATGTGCAGCGGCCTGTGGAGATCAATCCTTGGACTGACGGTACGGGACGAGGTTCATTCCCGAACCGTGTCCGCAAGCTGATACGCGCACATGAGTCTGCCGTGTCTCCGAGAGAGCCGCGACTGACTGGGGGCTTTCGATGCGTCCCGTCCCCAACAAAGTATGGATCTACGCAGGTACTCAATCGCAGTTCCTGCGACCTCTCGTCGGTCGCGGCCGGATCGGTCGACATCGTATTGACAGATCCACCATACTTCGACAACATTAACTACTCGGAGCTGTCAGAGTTCTTTGCGCCATGGATGCGAGCTCTGGGCCTTACGAGTCACAGGAGTACGCGACGCGTCTTGGCTCAAAGCATTGTCGGGGGCAAACGTGCTCGACGGAAAACAGATGCGTTTGCCAGTGAGCTTGGCGCCGTCTTCCAGCAGATTCGACGTGTCCTGAAACCGGATGGCCTCGTGGTGTTCACATTTAGGCACTCTCATCGCGAAGCGTGGGAGTGCCTCGGGAGTGCCATTAGGCGGGGCCAGCTGACAGCAACTCGAGTGTTTCCCATGCCGGGCGAGGCGGGCACAGGTTTGCACGCTGAGAATGGAACGGGCTTGTGGGATGCAGTGTTTGTGCTGCGACGCGACGATCCCTTGCGGACTGAGAAGCGGCTCACAGTAGCGCGCGGCGCGATGCTACGGGCGCGCAGGAAGGCACAACACTGGTCCAAGCAGCTCCGAACAGCTGCCATCCCATTCTCCGCCCCCGATGTCAGGACCATTCAGTACGCGGTGTTGGTCGAAGAAGCATTGAAATCGACATCCCGCCACTCGGCTCGGCGCGTTGAGCTGGCTGATGCCCTCGCACGCCTGTAGGAGCACGAAGTGCCGTTCCTTGAGAAGCAGACTATCTCCAACTACCTTCGCAGTGATTGCCGTCGGCGGCTTCGCCTTGATCTGAGCCCCGATACGAACACCTACAGACCGGAACGAGTCGCCGATGGGATGCCACCGCGCCTGGTGCGACCTGGCTTGCACGCGCTCGCGTCCGCCGGCCAAGACTGGGAGAACCAGAAGCTCAACGATCTTGCAGACGCGTTTGGCCGAGCAGCGATTGTGGGTACCGTCCGGCAGAACACTCAAGGGCGCCTCGACTTTGCCCAGGCGTCCCTGGCGACTCTCATGCCGCGCGCTAGCGCGGGCACCTTTGTGGTCCAAGCTCAATTCGATATCGGCAACACATTTCGCCGGGCACTCGGCGTCGAGCACCTGACCACGCAGTATGGATTGCGCTATAGCGACCTTCGTCCGGACATAATTCAGGTGTGCGACCCAGGTGCCGTCGAGCGACAAGTCGGCACTGACGGAAACGCTCGGCTTCTCGTTAGCGGTGATACGCGCCTGCCGCTTCGCGTGATCGATATCAAGCTCACCTCCGAACCGTCGGTACCATACTTCATTGAGTCCGCCTACTACAACATCGCGTTGGCGTGCTGGCTAGCGGAGCACGGCTTCGACGATCGCTTCTTCGTCGCGTGCACAACGGCAGTATGGCCTGGCTCTCACGATGCCGCTGCCATCACTCAGCTCATGAACGAACATCGCCAACGCGGTACTGCTCCGACGCGAGCGGAACTCTATGCCGCGTTCGATAAGGATGTCGAGATCGGCGAGTATCGCGTCTTTGCCCCGAGACTACGACGGTTCTTCACCGACGATCTCCCGCACGCGCTCAGCCAACCGTGGATGGCTCTGCCATGGCACGTTGACAATCGCTGCATTGGTTGTGAGTACTTAGGCTTCCCTTGGCCCGGTGCAGCGCCAGCTTCGAATCACTGTTGGCCTCAGGCTGCCCAGGAGGATCACCTGAGCCGGGTCGCATTCGTTTCGCGCGGCGCGCGGAGCGCGCTAGCGGAACACCAGATCGAAAGTGTCGCGGCGCTGGCGGCGACGGAGCCCGCAGCGGCGGCATTTGACTCGCATCACTCGCTTCGGGCGACGCGGACAGTTGTTGCAGGACGCGCGGGCGCCCTCGCGACAGGTGTGTCTACGGTCCCTCCGCAGGCCGGTACATCCGCTGTGATGCCTGCGTGGGCTGACCTGCGCATCTATATCACGGCGGACTTTGATATCGGCAGTGGCATCACTATCGCTTTCGGTATCTCCACTGTGTGGGCATGTGATCCGCAGCGAGTCGCAGCGGGTCAGCATTTTAGTCGGACGCGTCCCCAAGTGTATCCCGTTGACCAAAGGTCGCTTCCCGTGGAGGCGCGTGAGCTCAGCAACCTGCTGGGCGCCATCGATGCGGCGATGCAGGATGCAAGAGGGCGGCTGCCCGAAGCCACATTTCAGGTCTACGTGTGGGACACGGTCACCTACGAACATCTCGTTCGGGTGATTGGGCGTCACCTGGCGACATTCATGCAGAATCGCCAGCTTCGACGGCTCGCGTGGCTGTTTCCGCCAGAGACCATCGTTCCGAACCCTGATCTTTCCGACCGGATGAATCCGGTGACATTGGTTCGTGGCGTCATAAAGGCGGTAGTGGCGGCGCCAGTGCCCCATTACTATAGCCTCCTGAATGTCGCCCGCGCCTATTGCTCAGCCCGCACCCAAGCACCGTTCAATCTGTTTGCCGTGCCCGGTCTCTTCGAAGACCCACTGTCCGACCAAATCCCGTCGGAGCGCGCGCATGAGATCTGGTCGCGTGCTGGCGGCTCCCGACCGTGGGCCCAGCAACTTCAGCAACTGGATCGCACCATCAAGGTTCGACTATCTGCCCTTGAGAGCGTCGCAGCGCGTATCGGCGAGGACTTGCAGGGGCGATTGAATCGGACGGCTCCGAGGATTGAGCACATGGTGCCACCGTCGTTGCCGACTCGAATGTCTGATGATTCAAGGCTCTGGTATGTGTTTGCACAGTTGAACTCGGCACTTGAGCGCCTTGAGAACCAGCGGATTCACGCAATGCCGCCTCACGAGCGAGAGGCGCGATTCGAGAGCGCGCACCTCTTGGAGCGGCTCACTGGACCGGACGAGCTTGAGGCCCTTGGGCGAGCGGGGCTCACTCAGGCCCCATGGCGATGGGTGTATTCGCTGTCACCTCGGTCTACTGAAGTTCGCGCCAAGGAAGGAGATTTCACATTCGCACTGTGTCCGCTCGATAGGCCGGGTTTCCTCTCCGAAACGCTTCAGCACGTGGCGGCAGGTGCCTCTCTTCCGCTAAGTCCCAACCAGAACGCTTGGACTCGAATGGAGCGAGTGACGCAGGTAACTGTCGCCGCGGTCGACCGTGACGCTCACCGCATTGTCATCGATTTGCCTCACTACTGGCTGGCAATTGTCGATGCGCTCGAACAAGTGGGCGTCGTCGACCTATCTCGCGACGTGATGTTGGATCGCATCCACCGCGAGTTCTTCCTCAAGCGTTTGGCAACGACACTCAATGCCATTGGGAATCCGCCACTGGCGGTAGCACGCGCGGTTAGTGCCGTGGCGGACGCTACTGGGCAGGTGCGCCGACCGACCGCGGGCACTCCATCCCCCGTAGCAGAAGTGTTGTGGGACGCGCCGGCGCTCTTCGCGGAACCAGTCACAAGGGTGCTCGGTCCAGTGAGACAAAGTCTTGCACAGAATGACATGGAACTCAATCACAGTCAGTGGCAGGCGTGGGAGTCCGCGTTGAGCCATCGACTGCGCTTGATTTGGGGACCACCTGGAACTGGGAAGAGTCGCACGCTTCGCGCCATCACACTTGGTGCCATGCTCGAGGCGCATCAGTCGGGACGGCCGCTTCGCGTCCTCGTTACGGGCCCAACGTACGAGGCGATAGACAATGTGGTGCTTGAGGTGGCGCGCACTGCGTTGGGTATGGGCCCGCTCGCTGTCCCGGGATCCGCAGTTGCTCGACTGCGGTCATCGTCTCGGATCCCAGACGCGGGAATTCCGCCAAGCATTGACGTCGTGGCTGCGCCGTCGTCAGCCGCGTACGGCCAAATGCTCCAACGCCTTCAGCACGGTACAAGTATCTCGCTCGTCGGTGCAACGGCTCAACAGGCCCACAAGTTGATGGCCGATGCCGGCAGCGCGGCCACACAGTTGTTCGACCTGATTATTATTGACGAAGCATCACAAGTAGATATAGCCACGGCGTCGCTACCGCTCGCGGGACTCGCCTCGGGAGGATCAGTCATCGTGGCAGGTGATCCCAAACAGTTGCCGCCGATTCACCAGGCTGAGCCGCCGCTCGACCTCGATTACATGGTCGGTCCCGTGTTCACTTATTTGCAACGACGGTTCAGCATCGCGCCTGAGGTGCTTGAGATCAACTATCGATCATGCCGTGAGATTGTTGCGTTCGCCCATCTGGCCGACTATCCCGCGTCGCTGCAGCCGCACTCGCCAAATCTCCGACTCCACTGCTCGGCCCCAATCGCTACCGGCCCGACGCCCCCGCCCGACTGGCCCGTTGGACTGCACTGGAGTCCTGAATGGTACGAACTCCTTGACCCGTCGCGGCCGGTGTGCTGTTTTGTGTATCCGGAGGGCAGAAGTAGCCAATGGAATGAGTTCGAGGCACAGGCGATCGCGGCCATGTGCTGGCTCCTCGCGAGCGGGCTCGCGGGCCAACTCGACCATGAGCGATCGTCCGCAGGCGTGGAGCGCCCCACATCAAATGCGCTGTACTCGCCGGATGGCTTCTGGAGTAAGGGGGTTGGGATAGTCACGCCGCATCGCGCTCAGCAGGCGTTGGTTGTCTCAAGGCTCCAAGCGGTGTTTCCTCAGTCTCAACATGAATGGATTAGGACCGCTGTGGATACGGTCGAGAGATTCCAGGGGCAGCAGCGAGATGCGATTTTTGCGTCATTCGCCCTTGGCGACCCCGACGCGATCAGCGACGAGGACGAGTTCCTTCTGAGCATGAATCGGTTCAACGTCATGGCATCGCGTGCGCGGGCTAAGCTTGTCGTACTTGTCTCGCAGGAGGTCGTCGACCATCTCTCATCCGACATGGACGTGCTTCAAGGCTCGAGCTTACTGAAGGGTTACGTGGAGCACTTCTGCTCTACGAGCCGTCCGACTGTGCTCGGCTATCTCCGCAACGGTGTGAGTGCGTCCGTCGCCGGAAGTCATCGTTGGTGCCCCTAGGAGACGGATTGTCGGCCTGGTCATAAAGGTTCGGGATTCGGATACGACGGTGGGGGCCCCAGCGCCTTCTCCAAGCGCGCCTGCATGTCATCCTTCCCAACCAACTCAAAGGTGCACTTCCCTCCGCTGCGGGCGGCCCACAACCTCCCGATTAGAGCCTTCTCCTTTGAATCATCGTTGGTGCGATAGACCGCTCCCTTGTACTCGATGACCGCGATGCGCCCGTCCTTCAGCAACGCCACGAAGTCCGGGTAAAATCGGCGGTCTGCGAGTGGAAGCCGGAATGCGAATAGGCCGGACGTGAGATTACGCACCCAATAGGCAACGTAGGGATGATCCGCTATTAGCGCCGCGCACCGGGCTTCTTCCGGCTCCATTGCCCCGATGTTCATGTAATAGTGCTTGCGAAGCACCAAGTCGCCCTCGTAACTGCTGGGCGCGGGATACATCCCGATCTTGCGCGGAAACTCAAAGACGACTTCGGGCCGGCACTCGACTTTCGGTCCCTTGTCCTCGAACAACACGGCCTGATAGGTCGCGCGTTGCGCCGCGATCCGATGCGCATCGATGCGGCGCTCGATTGCTGTGACCAGCCGCCAACGCAGCGGAAGGAGTGTTTCAAAGGTGAGACCTCTCTTCGCGTTCAGATGCGCGAATACACGATCCAGAAAGGCCCGCTTCTGCTGCTGAGTCGCCTCTGGCACAGTGACCTCCGCATCCAGCCAGTCCACGAATGCCTCGGGCGTCTTGGGACCGCGAAGGTCTCGGAGCTGCATTTGTTCGGCAAGGTGCGCCAGCAGTTCAACGGCGAACTTTCCCTCCGCCTTCACATCAATCGTTGCGCCCGTCGCAGTGGTCTTCGCTGGGTCGAGCGCATCGTCGCCAAGCGCGGCATCGCACTCATCAAGCGTCCAAGCGATGTCGGCATCTGTCGGGTCGAAGAGAGTCCAGCGATTGGCGGCGGACGAGTCGAGAATTGCCAACTGGGGGACATTGAGCTGATCGCCGAACGCCGCTGGGTTGGTCGGCCGCCCGTCGATCCTGCGCTGCACCTTCGCCACTGCGCGCCGATCCTCTGGATTCTCGAAGGCGGCGGCCAGCGCATCGGCGTGCTTGGTGTTGAGCAGTCCGCCCGTCCAAACGATCTCAATCTCCTTGGTGTCCGCGCGGGTATGGAACGACACGGACGCGCGCACTTCCTTCGGGAGCGCAGCGATGGCCTTCTCGCTCGGCTTGGCCGTCACCACTTCCGCAATGGGCTCGCCGAAGAGCGGGCTTGAACCGCCACTACCGCCTCCACTTCCACCTCCACTTCCACCTTGGCTGCCATCGTCCGTGACCGCTGCCTCAGCCTCGTAGCGCTCGAAGCCGCTTTCGACCAGCGCATCCTTGATCGTGTCCGCTGCCTGCGCGAAGTCGGTGCTGGTCACATAGGCGTACGCTTCATTGAGCGCGTCCGTGGCTTTGGCCTTCGCATAAGGCAGCCGCAGCACGCGGCCCAGCAACTGCTCCACCGCGCTCTTAGACGACAGATTTGCCACGCTGCACAGCACATACGCGAACGGACAATCCCACCCCTCGCGCAGCGCGTTGACGGTGATGACAAACTTCAGCGGGCAACCGCGGGCCAGCGGTTCGTCAGGCAGTTCATCCATTTCGCCCGTCCGGATCGCCACCTCGTTTGCGACTACGCCATAGTCCTTGATGAGCAACGCCTTCAGCACATCCGGCGTGATGCGCTCCTCACCTTCACTCTTGCTCTGGGCCTGAAAGAGCACGATGGGACGGATGTACTCGCCGGAGGTCCGCTCCTCCTCTGCCGCCAGGCGTTCAAGTTCTTCGCGCTTGGCGAGAGCCGACGAAATCGTCTCGTGGGCATTCGGCCGCTGAACCAAGCGAATCGGCATCTTGATCATCTGCTCCGCCTTCAGCTCGGAAGCGGAGACGCTGAAGAGGATGTTGCTGCCGACCTGGTTCTTGGTGTGGGGCGCCGGCGTCGCGGTGAACTCGATGATCCCAGAGGGGTTGAACCGTCGGAGAGTCTCGTACGACAGGTCGCTCCGGGCGTTGTGCGCCTCATCCACGATCACAAGTGGCATTCGCAGGCGGAAGACATTGGCGAGGCTTTTGGCGAAAGTGCCGCCTTGCGCGACCGGGTTCCCGTCCGCGTCGGTCTGTTCGAGCAGCGCGAGCTGCAACTGGCTCAGGTTCGCGAAGTGATCCATGAGCTCGCCATTGCCGCGATAGACCAGTCGCCCCGACTTGTCCGCTACGCGGAATGTCTGCATCGTCGCCACGATGATCGTGGTGTCCGCATCCAGCGTGCCCGGCTTGACGGACAACGCCTCGTCGACCGAGAGCACCGTGACGCACCCCTTGAACGCATCGTCCAGTCCGGCCCGGTACGGGTGCCGCCGGTCGCGCAGCGCCTTCAAAGTCTGTTCGACGATCGTGTTGCTCGGCGCAAGCCACAGCACCATTGCGCGTTCGGCGTTCAGGAATGCGCGCGCGGCAACACCGACTGCGTGGGCTGCGATAATCGTCTTGCCCCCACCGGTGGGCACGCGCAAACAGACATAGGGGAACGCCTCGCTCTCTGGCCAACTCGGGATCACGGCGTACTCACTGCGGCGGCCAAACTTGTCGAGCGGCCGGGAGTCGCTGACATTGAATGCGGCCTTGGCCCCGTTCTCCCGCGCGAGGCGGAGGAAGCCGTCAAGCACTTTCAGGCAGTCGGATTGGTAACCCTTGAGGGCAAAGGACATGGCGGATGCTCCTCAGGAGACCTTGATCTGGTACGGGATCTGCCGAAACGTCACGCCCTCTCTCTTCAAACGCGCCGCCCCCAACCGGCACGCCTCGCCGAAGACCACGCGCGGACCGTCATGTTTGGGCAACTCCGCAAGCACGTCCCCCGTCAGCACGTTGCCGCCGTCGGGGCGCTTGTCGCCCAAAATGCCGTTGAAGAGGAGGTAGTACGCCGTTCCCCGGCACACGCCGATCAGAGGCGAGCGCTTCCCGTTCACTTTCTTGGGTAGCGGCTCGCCCGTCTCGGTGAAGAAAACGTGCGCGGCGAGTTCGGCGAACTTCACTTCGGCCCGCACTTGCCCACGCTCGTTGAAGAGCGGCTCGCCGAGCGTGACGTAGCGGAAGCCGCCGCCTGTCCCTTCGACCTTCTCTTTCTTGGCGTCGCCTTGCGGGTGGTACCCCTCGGCAACCTTGCGCAGCCGCTGGGCCGTGATCGTCGTGGCGATGGTCGGGTCCATCTCGATGCAGATAAAGCGGCGGTTGCCCACATCGGCCTTGTTCATTGCCAACACCGCGTGCCCGGTGGTCCCGCTCCCGGCGAAGGAGTCCATGATGAGGGAGTCTTTATCGGCGGCGACTTGGAGAACCCGCTGGATCAAGCGGGTTGGCTTTGGAGTCGCAAAATACTCAACGCCGGGCAAGAGTGAGAGCGCTTCAAGCTTCGCTTCTTGATTATGCCCAGCCTCTTCGTATGACCAAATGCTGCGGGGAACAACCGGGCGAGCACCTGCAAGGAACTTCTTGATTCGCGGCATCTTGCCGGTACCTTCCTTGCCCCACCAGAGCAAGCCGTTCGCCACGTTCTGCTTGTGGGTTTCAGGGTCATAGGCCCACACGCGCTTCTTGCTCGGCCAGATCTTCTCGCCGGTGTTGGGATTCACCACGGCGTAGTAGAGGTTCGGACGTTCCTCTGCGGTCTTCGCGCACGTGTATGCGCCTGAGTTCCAAGGGCCGCGTGGGTCCTCGTCGGGGTTTGTGTAGTACTTCCGCTGTTCCTCGTTGTGTTCAAGGCGGTTTGGACGCCACAAATCGGCTCGCTTGGCGAAGACGAGTATGTGGTCGTGGTCGGAACTGAACATCTGCGCATCGTTCGCGGGAGACACACGCTTCCACCACACAAGATTGGTGATGAAGTTGCGAGGCCCGAATACATGCTCAAGGATCAAGCGGCAATGCGCCACCTCGTTGTCGTCGATGGACACAAAGATTGCCCCGTCTTCCGTCAGAAACTCCTTCAGCAGCGCCAGCCGCGGATACATCATGCACAGCCAGCGGTCGTGCCGGTCGAGCGTCTCTCCCTCCTTGCCCACGACCTTGCCGATCCACTGGCGGATCTCCGGCGAGTTGGTGTTGTCGTTGTAGACCCACCCCTCGTTGCCCGTGTTGTACGGCGGGTCGATGTAGATGCACTTGACCCGCCCCGCGTAGTACGGCAGCAGGGCCTTGAGCGCCAGCAGGTTGTCCCCCTGCACCAGCAGGTTCCCCGAGCCGACTCCGCCGTCTTCTCCCACGCTCAGGGCCGGGTCACCGCGCAGCAGGTGGTACGGCACCTCGCGATGATGCCCGACCACGGCCTCCTTGCCAATCCACTGAAGACTCGCCATCGACGAGGAAGGTAACGCCTCCTAACCCTTGCCGCACGGGGTGGACTTGATGACGCATTCGTGTGGCCGAGCTGCTCGGACTGCGACGCCGACCGTGCAACTCCACCTCGCCACCGCGTAGGTATCCAGTAGGGGACAGCGGCAGTCAGCCGTAGCCCACGAAACCCTCGTGGCCCACCAATGTCGGGTCAGGCGATCACGCTCCAGCAAGGAGTCCGCGATGTCAGTACGCGCAGAGATCTCGACGCCCGCTCCCACGCTACTCAGCGCCGACGATCTCGCGAAGCAGCTCTCGTGCTCGCCACGCCATGTGCGCCGACTGAGCGATCGCGGTGCCATGCCGACACCTGTCCGACTTGGAGGCCTCGTCCGCTGGGAGCGCAGCGCGATCGAGCGATGGATCGCAGCGGGCTGTCCTGCGGTGGCGCGGCTCAGCGACTGAGCATCACGAGTCTGCATCGAACTTGATCTTCACGGCCGCTTGCGGCTCAGTGTCGCTCGCGTGGCCAGCCACTGAAATCTCATGGGAACCGTCTTCCGCAAAGCCTGGACCTCGCCGCTCCCGCCAGGCGCGGAAGTCGTCAGGGTTCGCGGGTGCCCGACGGCCCGCTGGCGGCTTCGCAACGGCACACTACGCACGGCCGAAGTGCTCACGGATGCGCGGGGTCGCGTGCGCATCCGCGGTCGCACGGCAACCTTCGTGGCCAAGTTCCGCGACGGCGCAGGAGTCATTGTCGAGATTCCGACTGGGTGCAAGGACGAGACGGCAGCGAAGGCAGTGTTGGCCAACCTCGAGCGCCGCGCGGAGCTGATGCGCGCTGGCGTGATCACGCACGAGGAGGACGAGGCAGGTCGTCACGGCACGCAGCCGCTTGGTGATCACATTGACGCGTGGACCGAGCATCTCCGCACGAAGGGCAGCACCAAGCACTGGTGGACGCAGGCCAGCCGCCGCGTGAAGCGGATCTGCGATGAGCGGGGGATCAAGAGACTCCGCGACCTCACGGTTGCGCCGGTTGAGCGCTGGATGCGCGACCAGACCGAAGCGGGCATGTCAGCCGGAACGCGCAACGGTTATCGTCGGGCGCTCATCGCATTCGCGAACTGGTGCGCTCGCACTGGGCGGCTCGGGTCGAACCCGCTCACCCATGTGGCCACCGCCGACGACCGCTCCGACCGACGCCGCACGCGCCGCGCACTCACCGACGACGAGCTGATGCGGTTGCTCGACGCCGCGCGGCGCCGACCGCTGGCCGAAGCGCTGACGATCCAGAAGGGCAAGCGGCGCGGGCAGCAGGGGGCCAAGGTCTCCGACGCCTATCGCGATCGACTCGATCGTCTTGGCCGCGAACGCGCCCTCATCTACAAGACGCTCGTCCTCACTGGCCTTCGCAAGGGCGAGCTCGCGTCGATCACGGTGGGCCAGGTCGACTTCACCGGCCCAGTGCCGTACCTCTTGCTCCACGCGCGCGACGAGAAGAACCGGCGCGGGTCAGAGATACCACTGAGGAAGGACCTGGCCGCCGAACTGCGCGCGTTGCTCGACGAGAAGCTTGCCCTCGCGCAAGCCAACGCCCGCGAGCGCGAGATGCCGATCCCCGCGCGACTGCCGCCGACCACCAAGATGCTCACGATCTCGAACGGCCTGATCCGCATCTTCGACCGCGACTTGGCCTTCGCCGGGATTGCGAGGATCGAGAAGCGCAACGGCAAGGAGGTCGTCTTCAAGACCGACGAGCGCGGCCGCACGATCGACATCCACGCGCTGCGGCACACCTTCGGCACTCACCTCTGCCGGGCTGGCGTCCCGCTCCGCACCGCTCAGGCCGCGATGCGCCACAGCGACCCCAGCCTCACCGCGAATGTCTACACCGACCCCAAGCTGCTCGATGTGGCGGGGGCGCTGGAGGCGCTGCCGGCACTGGGATCGATCAGAGTCAACGCCCTGCAGGGCGCCTTGGCGGCTCCGGTTCGATAAGGGCAGCTGATCCTTGCATGCGGAGACAATCGCTTGAGGTGCGGGGGCCCTGGCCGCGCGG
>Ga0268299_1003101_pt1 | contig 16565 bp, 14 predicted proteins | sample NOBtaG_FD_193484 | JGI IMG/M metagenome (GOLD analysis project Ga0268299, IMG submission 193484) | Activated sludge microbial communities from bioreactor in Nijmegen, Gelderland, Netherland - NOB reactor | ecosystem: Engineered > Bioreactor > Aerobic > Activated sludge | place: Netherlands...
CCGGGACTTCGCGGACGTCACGGCCGCCGTCGCCTCGGGCATCGCCGACCGCGGCGTCCTGCCGATCGAGAACACCATCGTGGGCTCCATCGCGCAGAGCCATGATGCCATCAGCGCGATGCCCGGACTCTTCGCCGTCGCGGAGACGGTGGTCGCGGTGCACCACTGCCTGCTCGCGTCGCACGAGACGACGTTCGAGCGGGTGACGTCGGTGCTGAGCCATCCGGTCGCCCTCGCGCAATGCGGCAGGTTCTTCGCCGAACACCCGCAGCTCGAGGTGCATCCGGTGTACGACACGGCCGGCGCGGCGATGGACGTGTCGCGGGTGAACGACCCCGCCCTCGCTGCGGTCGCGAGCCGGCGCGCCGCCGCGCACTACGATCTCGCCATCCTGCGGGCCGACATCGAGGACCGCCCCGACAACCAGACGCGGTTCATCGCGATCGCGGGACAGCCTGCACCGCTGCCCGCCGGCACGCCGGCGCGGACCATGCTCATGCTCACCACCGAGGACAAGCCGGGCTCGTTGCTGCAGGCGCTCACGCCGCTCGCGCGCCACGGGGCCAACATCCGGCGGCTCGAGCCGCGGCCTACCGGTGAGCCCTGGAGCTACCTGTTCTTCGTGGAGTTCGACCATCAGGTCGGCGACGCCGCCGCCGAGGCGGTCGTGCGCGACATCGCGGCGGCGGCGGTCGAGACGCGCCTGCTCGGGACCTACCCGCGGTTCGGGGCGGGCCGACGCGGCAGCATCGGCTGGATCAGCGGCGCGGCATCTCCGCCGTGATGATCGACTTGATCCCGCCGCGCACGTTGAAGTCGCCCACGATTCGCATCGAGCGCGGCTGCGCCTTCGCCACGAGGTCGTCGAGAATGCGGTTGACCACGCGCTCGTAGAAGATGCCGTCGTTGCGGAAGCTCCAGAGGTAGAGCTTCAGGCTCTTCAGTTCGAGGCAGACCTTGTCGGGCACATACGTGATGTTGATCGTCGCGAAGTCCGGCGCGCCACCCTGCAGCAGCGCGAGCTCCGCCGCGTCCGACTCCACGCCGCCCAGTGGACAGAGCGAGGTGAACTCCGGCGTGGTCATGAAGATCTCGTAGTCCCGGTCCGCGTACGGATTCGGGAACGTTTCCAGCAGTTCGGGTTGTGGCATGACTCGGGGTGGTGTTACCCGTCGCGCAGGCGACGGGAGTGATCATCGAGGACGCGCCGTTCATCGTCGGTCAGACCCGCCATGCCCTCGGCGGAGATCTTGTCGAGGATCGCGTCGAGGGACGGCGGCGCCGAGGGCTCGGCGTCGGGCTTGCTGCGGCGCCGCGGTGTCGCGCGCCGCGCCGCGGCGGCATTGCTGCGCGAGAGCACGTCATCGATCGTCTCGCGGTCGCGCGTGCGGGACCGCGGCGCCGACTTGGGGACCGCCCGGGGCAGCTGGTCCTCGGGCGGCTCGTCCGGCAGCGCCGTGACACCTTCGCGGAGGCGCTCCACCAGCTGCACCGGCGTGAGGCGCACGAACAACCACGCCGCCGCGATGCCGCCGAGGTGCGCGAGGAACCCGGCCCCACCGCCCACCGCCTCGCGCAGGCCGACGAGCAGCAGGATCGCGCCGACGAACAGCGTGATCCAGCGCCCTCGCACCTCGAGCCCGGCGACGACCCCGTGTTCGTCGCGGCCCCAGCGCAGGCCGTAGGCCGCGAGCGTGGCGAACGCCATCGCCGAAGCGCCGAGCAACAGCCCTGCGCCGCCGAGGAAGAGGTGCACGATCCAGGCGCCGATCGCCGCGACCGCGAGGAACGCCAGGAAGCGACGCGAGCCCCACTCGCGCTCCACCCGCGTGCCGAACAGCGCGAGCGCGTAGGCATTCAGCACCGCGACGGCGACATCCCCATGCACGAAGGGATAGCTGAGGGCGGTCCACCAGCGACCCGACTCGAGGTCGTCGCGCTGGAAGCCCAGGAAGCGCTGCACGTCCTCCGGCAGCACCAGCGTCCACTGCAGGAACTGCACGACGGCGATCGTCGCCAACATCCCCCACACCACGCGCGACGACGGGCGTCCCGCGGGGCTCGGAGCCGTGGAGGCGAGCAGTGTCGACATGCGCTCAGCGCAACCCGGTGGGCGCGGGGAGACGCAGCGCGAGCCGCACATCGGCGTGCATGCCCATCGCCTGCTCGAGCAAGGTCGCCCAGCGACGATCCAGCACCGGCGTGCCGTCGGCGGCGAGGTACGGGTGGATGACCACCTGCGTCGACGCACTCGTGCGCCGCGCTTCCTCCACCAACCGCAGCATCTGCGAGTCCGCGGTGTCCTCGCGGGCGACCAGCACCAGGGCGTGCGGCGTGCCGCCGCGCGCCGCGACCGCCAGCGAGGCGATGGCGTGGTCGAGCGAGGCCTCGCCGCCACTGAACTCCACCGTCACCTGCACCAGCGCGAAGTGCGGGAGCACCTCGCCCAGCTCCTGCGGCCGCTGGCCGTCGGTGTCGAGCATCACGGGGATCCGCGGCTTCGCGGCCCGCAGCGCGGCGTCGAGGAACGGCACGTTGCCCAACGGGTCCCGTCCGCCGATCACGATCGAGTGGAAGGTCGAGCGGCTCATCTGGCGCTCGAGCTCGCGCACCAGCGCCGCTGCGCCGTACATGGTCGCGGTCTCCGCCTCGCCGGCGAAGCGCACGAAGAGCTGCCGCCGCCCGGCCCAGGGGCCGAGCGACTGCACGCCTGCGGGCACTCCCGCCAATGCGGCGGCGACCATCGACAGTGGTTCCGTCATTCCCGTTCTCCAGTGGGCCCGAGTGCCGCCAGCGCGATCCGCTCGCAGAGCTCGGGAAACCCGACGCCATCCGCCAGTGCGGCCTGCGGCACCAGACTCGTACCCGTCATCCCGGGCAAGGTGTTCGCCTCGAGACAGAACAGGGCGCCGTCCGGACGCAGGCGGAAGTCGATCCGTGCACAACCCCGCAACTTGAGTGCCGCATACGCGAGCCGGGCAAGGCGCTGCGCCTCGTCACGGATCGCCGGGGGGAGCGGCGCAGGGAAGAGCTCATCGGCCATCCCCGCCGTGTACTTGCACTCGTAGTCGTAAATCTCGTGCTTGGGCACGATTTCGCCAACCGGCATCACCCAGTCACCGAGTACACCCACGGTGAGCTCGCGCCCGGGCACGTAGGTCTCGAGCATCACTTCGTCATCGTGGCGGAACGCCTCCTCCACCGCAGCCGCGAGATTCTCCGTCGCTTTCACGAGCGCCAGGCCCACGGTGGACCCCTGTTTCGACGGCTTCACGATCAGCGGCACACCCAGGGCCGTCGCGGCGCGCGCCGCGTACTCCGCGCTCCGCCACACGGGCGGGTCGCCCGCACGCAGCATCCACCAGTCCGCCGTGCCCACCCCGGCGGCACGGAACAGGATCTTCGACAGGTCCTTGTCCATCGCGATCGCGCTGCCCAAGTGCCCGCTTCCGGTGTACCGCACCCCGGCGAGGTCGAACAGCGCCTGGATCGTGCCGTCCTCGCCCACGCCGCCGTGCAGCGCGAGCCACACCACATCCACCCGGCGCGCCATCGGCAGCACCGCCAGCGGATCTCCGGCCGGATCGGCCTCGAGCACCTCGTGGCCGCGCGACTGCAGCGCGGCGCTCACGCGACCACCACTCGACAGCGACACCTCGCGCTCGGAGGAATCGCCGCCCTTGAGCACCAGGATCCGCAACGGCCGCGTGCTCATCGCGCCATCAGGAACTGCAACAGGTCGGAGCGCGTGAGGATGCCCTGGACCGTGCCATGGTCCCGCACCAGCACGGCCGGGTTGTTGCGCCCCAGCATCTTCACCGCCGCGTCCACCGGCATCTGGGCGTCCACCACCGGGAACGGCGAGTCCATCACGTCGCTCACGGTGCGCTCGAGCACCTTGGTGTCCTCGAGTCCGCGCACGCTCAGCACGCTCTCGCTCACCGAGCCCACGCAGTTCGCGCCGTCCATCACCGGCAGCTGCGACACGTTGTGCAGGCTCATGAGCCCGAGCGCCTGGCGCACCGACGCGCCGGGGGCGGTGCTCACCAGCGCGGGGATCTCCCCGCCCTTGGCATCGAGCAGCTGGCCGAGCGTCATCTTCTCCGCGTCGAGCAGCTGGTTCTCGCGCATCCACTCGTCGTTGAACAGCTTCGAGAGATACCGCTCGCCCGTGTCGCAGAGCACCGTCACCACGCAGGCGTCGGGATCGTTGATGCGCCGCGCGACGGACAGCGCCGCGTGGGCGATGAGGCCCGCCGAGCCGCCGACGAAGAGTCCCTCCTCGCGCGTGAGGCGGCGCGCCATCGCGAACGCGTCGCGGTCGCTCACCGTCTGGTACTCGTCGATCACACTGAGGTCGAGTGTGCCCGGCACCTTGTCCTGACCGATGCCCTCCACCTTGTACGGCGCGCCCTGCGGCTTGTTCGCGCCGTTCGACCGCCACAGCTCGGCGAGGATCGAGCCCACCGGGTCGGCCCCCACCACCTGCACCTTGGGGTTCCGCTCCTTGAGGTAGCGCGCCACGCCCGTGATCGTCCCGCCGGTGCCGGCGCCCGCCACGAAGTGCGTGATCCGTCCCTCGGTCTGCTCCCAGAGCTCCGGACCCGTGGAGGCGTAGTGCGCCTGCGGATTCACCTGGTTGTAGAACTGGTTGGCGAGCACCGCGTTCGGTGTCTCCTCCGCGATGCGCTTCGCCATCGACGTGTAGCTGTCCGGATGCTCCGCCGGCACGGCCGTGGGCGTGATGATCACCTCCGCCCCGAACGCCTTGAGCAGACGCACCTTCTCCTGCGACATCTTGTCGGGCATCGTGAAGATGCACTTGTATCCCTTGAGCGCCGCCGCGAGCGCCAGCCCCACGCCGGTGTTGCCGCTCGTGCCCTCGACGATCGTGCCGCCGGGCTTGAGGCGTCCCGAGCGCTCGAAGTCCTCGATCATCGGCAGCCCGATGCGGTCCTTCACGCTGCCGCCGGGATTGAAGAACTCCGCCTTCCCGTAGACCGGCGTCTTCATGCCATGGGTCACGCGGGTGAGACGGATGAGCGGCGTCCACGCGATGGTCTCGAGGACGTTCGCGTAGGGACGGCGATGGCGGGGATGATCGGTCATGGGAGTGACACGGGAGGGAGGTTCCGCGAATCTACTGCCGGAGGTCGCGCCGCGTGCGGGTGCCGCGTACGGGCGTCGGCCGCGAGCTCCGCGAGCAGTGACAGCGCCTGCAACGGGGTGAGCGTGTCGGCGTCGACCTGCTGCAGGCGCGCGACGAGCGGGTCGGGACCCGGCGCCGCGAACAGGCCGAGCTGGTCCGCGGGCGCCGCGCGCCCCGGCGGCGGGGACGCACGGCGCGGGCTGCCGCCGAGCGCCGGCACGAGATGCTCGGCCTCGAGCACACGCAGCAGCGCCCGCGCGCGCGCGATCACCGGCGACGGCAGCCCGGCGAGCCGCCCCACCTCGATGCCGTAGGAGCGGTCCGCCCCGCCCGGCTTGAGCCGGTGCAGGAACAGGATGCGATCCCCCACGTCCTGTACCGCCACGTTATAGTTGCGAACCGATACGAATTCGTCGGCCAGCTGCGTCAGCTCATGGTAGTGCGTCGCGAACACCGTCTTGCACCCGACGCGCTCGTGCAGGTGCTCGCTCACCGCCCAGGCGATCGAGAGGCCGTCCCAGGTCGCCGTGCCGCGCCCGATCTCGTCGAGCAGCACCACGCTCCGGGCGGTCGCGGTGTGCAGGATCGCACTCGTCTCGGACATCTCCACCATGAACGTCGACTGGCCGCGCACGAGGTTGTCGCTCGCCCCCACGCGCGTGAACACGCGGTCCGCGACCCCCAGGCGCGCCGCCTGCGCCGGCACGTAGCTGCCCATCTGGGCCATCACCACCACCAGGCCGATCTGCCGCAGGATGGTGCTCTTGCCGGCCATGTTCGGGCCGGTAAGGATGATCATCCGTGCGTCGGGCGTGAGCGTGACGTCGTTCGGGATGAACTGGTCGCGCGGCATCATGCGCTCCACCACCGGGTGCCGCCCGCGGACGATCTCCAGGGCCGCCCCGTCGTCCACCGTGGGACGCACGTAGCCCTCGCGCGCCGCGACCTCGGCCAGCGCGGCCAGCACATCCAGCTGCGCGCAGCGCTGTGCGATCGCCTGCAGGCGCCGCACCTCGCCGCCCACCTGCGCCCGCAACGCCTCGAAGCGCTCCCGCTCCAGCGCCTCCATGCGCTCGGTCGCCCCCATCACCTTCTCCTCGTACTCCTTCAGCGCCGGCGTGATGTAGCGCTCGGCGCCCGTCAACGTCTGGCGCCGTTGGTAGTCCGCCGGCACGAGGTCGCGGTTCGCGTTGGTGATCTCGATGTAGTAGCCGAAGACCCGGTTGTACCCGACCTTGAGCGACGGGATGCCCGTGCGCGCGCGCTCCTCGGCCTGCAGCGCCGCGATCGCATCCTTCCCGCCGGTCGCGATCGTCCGCAGCGCGTCGAGGGCCGCGTCCACGCCGGTCGCGATCGTCTCGCCGTCACCGAAGGCCAGCGGCGGGCGCGCGACCAGCGTGCGCTGGATCTCCGCGGCGATGGCGGCCGCATCGTCCCATTGCGCGACGATGTCGCCCAAGACCCCGTGGCCCGGCACGCGGGCGAGGGCGGCGAGCACGGACGGCAGGCGTGCGAGCGAGTCGCCCAGCGCGCGCAGGTCGCGCGGCGTGGCCCGCCCCGCTGCGGTGCGGCCCGCGAGACGCTCCACGTCGCGCACGCCGTCGAGCGCCTCGCGCAGGGCCGTGCGTGCGAGAGCATCCGCGAACAGTGCCGTCACCGCATCGAGCCGCGCGTCGATCGCCGCGACCTCGGTCAGCGGCGCGAGGATCCACTGCCGCAACAGCCGCGCGCCCATCGGGGTCTGTGTCCGATCGAGCACCGCCAGCAGGGTCCCGCTGCTGTCCGCGGAGGCACGCAGCGATTCCACCAACTCGAGGTTGCGCCGCGTCATCTCGTCGAGCGGCATGATGCCGCCCGGACGCTCGAGCACCGGGCGCGCGAGATGCGGCAGCCCGCCGGGCTGCAGCTCGCGCAGGTATCGCAGCAGCGCGCCGGCGGCGCCCACCGCCACGCCATCCGCCTTTCCGATGCCGAACCCTTCCACCGACTGTACCGCGAAGTGCTGCGCCAGCGCGTCCTCGGCCAGCGCGGGCTCGAACTCCCACGCCTCGCGCGGCGTGACCAGGGCGTCGCTCGCGGCCACGAGGCGCTCGATCGCCGGACTGGCCGCGGTCGCAACGAGCAACTCGCGCGGCGCGAGCCGGGCGAGCACCGCGTCGGCATCCCGCATCGCGCTGCGCACGAGCCGGAACTCGCCCGTCGAGAGGTCCGCCGCCGCGATGCCCAGCTCCTCGCCGATCGCGTGCACCGCACAGAGGAACGTGTTGCGCGAGACCTCGAGCAGGTCGTCCGCGAACGCGGCGCCGGGGGTGATCGTCTCGATCACGGCGCGCTTCACGATCCCCTTCGCGACCTTGGGATCCTCGACCTGCTCGCAGATGGCGACGCGGAAGCCCTGCTGCACCAGGCGACGCAGGTACTCCGATGCCGCCTTCACCGGCACGCCGGCGAGCGGCACCTCCGCCGCACCGCCGTTGTTGCGCGAGGTGAGTGTGAGGTCGAGTGCGCGCGCGGCGACCTCGGCATCCTCGTAGAACATCTCGTAGAAGTCGCCCATCCGGAAGAACAGGATCGCGTTGGGATGTCGCGCCTTGATCTCCCGGTACTGCGTCATCAGCGGGGTCGCCCCACCGTCCTTGCTCACCCGCGCGGGACCTCCACCACGAACGCATCCGCCTTCTCTTTCGCCTTGTACGCCGCCGCGGCATCCGCCGCCGCGGCTCGTGTGGCGAACCGCCCGATCCGCACGCGGAACGGCGCCGCGCTGCCGTCGACGCGCGCTGCGTATCCGCGCGCCGTGAGGCGCCGCGAGAGCGCCGTCGCTTCGCTGAGTGTGCTGACCGCCGCGATCTGCACCGACCAGACCGTGCCGGTGGCGGTTGGCGTCGGAGTGGTCGGCGGCGTCGCCGCGGGCGCTGCTGCCGGCGCTGCTGCCGGCGCGGATGCGGGTGTGGATGCAGGTGTGGATGCGGGTACGGATGCGGAGGCTTGTGTCGGTGCGGCGGCCGACGTGGGCGCTTCGCCTGCGGTGGCCGCTGCGACTGCGGCCGGATCCGGGCAACCGCGCAACAGGAACTCGTACTGATTCTCGAGTTCGAGCTGCCCCGTCGGCACGCGCGGCCGCGTCTCGCGGAGCACGGCGCAGCCCTGGTCGCGCTGGCCGCGCTCCACCAGCAGGCGCCCGTGCCAGAGCCCACCTTCGGCGCGGGCCGCGCTCTCGGGCGCCTCGCGGGCCAGGCGCTCCAAGTAGCGGATCGCCGCGTCGCGGTCGTTCCGCGTCGCCTCACCCTGCGCCAGGCGCAGCATCGCATCGCCGTAGCGAGGGGAGAGCTCGTGCTCGAGCATCAGGCGCAGGTAGTCGCGCTGCGCATCATCCCACGATGCCGCAAGGCTCGCGCGCCAGTACAGCGCCTCGGCTTCCTTCCGCGACCGTGGTTCGGCGGCCTCCAGCAAGGAGTCCATCAGTGCGCGACCGTCCGCACCCTGACCGTCGTTCACGAGGCGCTGCGCGCGACGTACCACCGCTGCCACCGAATCGTCCGCGCTCATCGGCGCCGAACCGGTCGCGAGCACCTGCCCCCACGCCGTCGTGCCGGGCAGCAGGCACACCAGCGCCATCGCTCCCGCCATCCGCACCGATCGCAAGAGCATCCCGCGACCCGTGCCGTCCACTCCACTCGTCGTCATGCCGCCCTCCGTCGCGATGCGACGGGTGTGATCGCCAGCAACAGCGAGACGACGATCTGCGCCTCGCTGGAGACCTTCGTGTCCTTGAGCGCGGCGTCCGCGGCCAGCAGGTGCGGCAGCGCATGGTCGACATCCGCCGCCGTCCACTTCGGCAGCGCGCGCGCCCAGCACTTCACCGCCTCGCCCCACGAACGGCCGGTGTACACGCCGCCACCTTCCTTGAGCAGCGTGAAGAACTCGCTCTCGAGCCGCGACGCCGGCAACCCGCGCGCACGCGCCGCCAGGCCCCAGCCGATCGCCAGTGTCTGTGCCGTGAGCGCGAGGACCGTCGTCACGCCGGACATCTTGGGCTGCGCGAGGACTTCTTCCACCAGCGCCACGGCCTTGGTCGTCTCCCGCGCCGCCGCCAGGTCGAGCAGGTCTGCGAGGGTATGGCCCGGACGCACGCCGGTGACCGCTTCGATCGCCTCGCGACCGATCGGGGCGCCGTTGGTGTAAGCCGCGAGCTTCTGCAGCTCCCCGGCGAGCAAGGCGAGGTCGTTGCCGCCGTAGCTCGCGAGCAGCGCCGCAGCGTCCGCCGCGATCGGCACGCCCCCGACCTGTTCGGCGCGCAGCATGATCCACTGGGCCAGCTCGTCCTCGGTCAAGGAACGGAACTCCACGGCGCTCGCCTGCTTGAGCTGGTCCGCCTCCGGCTTGCTGCCGCTCGGCACCACCAGCACGAGGCAGGTATCGGCGGCCGGGTGCGCAAGATGCCTCTCCAGGCGCTCGCGCGCGGGCTTCTTCATCGCCGCGGGATCGCGCAGCACCACCACGCGACGCTCCGCCAGCATCGGCAGCGCCTCGAGCGCGGAGGCGAGTCGCGTCACGTCCGTCTCGGCGCCGCGCAGCACCTCGAGGTTGAAGTCGCGCGTCGACGGGTCCGTCGCGCGATCGATCAGGGCGCGGACCTTCTCCTCTTTGAGGTAGTCATCCGCGCCGTGAAAGAGGTAGACCGGATCGAACCGGCCGGACTCGAGGGCCGACTTGAGCGCCTTGATCGTCACGGAAGGCATACGCGGGCAATATAGCCGCCGCGGCTGCCCCCGTCTCTTGCGCCAATCGCGCCTGCAGCGTCCGACGGAACCCGCGCGACGGACGGAGCGGCGGCAGGTGCCGCGCCTGCAACAGCCCGAGGCGCACCACGGTGTCGTAGCGCGCGCACGCGGCGCAGTGGGCACGGTGCGCCTCGAGGGCCGACGCGACCCGGCCGGGCAACGCGCGGTCGAGCCAGGCGAGATGGCGCGAGCGGAAGTGCGTGCAGGTCATCGAGTGGGGGAAAATGACGAAACGCCCACTCGGTACCCCGAATGGACGTTCCGCGTTCCGGCCTGCAGGCCTTCGGAGGTCCCACCCCCCTTCCGTACCTTACTGCAGGGCCGGCTCGATGATCTCGGCGAACGAGCTGCGCGCGCGGTTCAGGCGCGATTTCACGGTGCCGAGGTTGCAGTGCGTGATCTCGGCGATCTCCTCGTACGAACGTCCCTCGAGTTCCCGGAGGACGAACACTTCCCGGTGGTGCTGCGGGAGCTGCGCCACCGTCTGCTCCACCAACTGCCGCACGTGGCGCTTCCGGAAGAGGTCGTCCGGGCGAGCGGCCGGATCCTCGAACTCCAGCGGACGCTCCTCGTCGTCCCAGCCGGACGTCATGGTCTGGAACAGCACGATCGGATTCCGCGAGCGGTTGCGGAGCTCGTTCTTGGCCAGGTTCGAGGCGATGGTGTAGATCCAGGTCGAGAACTTCTTCGAGCGGTCGAAGCGCGCGAGGTGACGGTGCACCCGGATGAAGACCTCCTGCACGAGGTCCTCGGCGCGCTCACGGTCGCCCACGGTGCGATAGATGAAGTTGAGGAGGCGGGTCTGATACCGATCGACGATGGCGTCGAAAGCACGCGGCTGGCCGGCCAAATACTCAGACACCAAGGCGCCATCTTCAAGCGACTTGAGGTCATTAAGCGTCCGAAACGCGAGTGGACGTGCTGCCAACTTCAGTGCGGCGCTTCCCATGGTCTCCCCCCGAAGGAGTCGTTCGTGGTGCCTGCTCGCTGATAGTTCAAAGCAGGGGGCGTGCCACTGGGGACAGCGCTATAAGTTGTTGATTTATATGTTGTTAATCGCAGCCTAATGTGCGAAAGTGTCTCCAATTGACGAGAACTCCGTCCCAAAAATAGGACGCGGCGGTCCACCGAGGTGGGCCGCCGCGCTCGCTTCTATAGTGTCGCGCGCTATTCCTACGTCCGGAAACCTGCCGCGAACAGCACGCCGATCAGCGTCTTCGCATCCGTGATCTCTCCGGCGCCGATCATCCGGAGCACCTCGCTGAGCGGCAACGTCACCACTTCGATGAACTCGTCGGCCTCGTGCTGGGTCGCGCCACGCGTGAGTCCCGACGCCAGGAACAGGTGGATCTTCTCGTTGGTGAACCCTGGTGTCGTCCACAGGAACGTGAGCGGTTCCATCGCCGCCGCCGTACATCCCGTCTCCTCGAGCAGCTCGCGGTGGGCGCAGCTGATCGGCGCTTCGCCCGGTTCCAGCCGGCCCGCAGGGATCTCCCACATCGTGCCGCCCGTCGCATAGCGATACTGCTTGATGAGCAGGATCTGCGGATCCGGTCCCCGCGGATCGCTCAGGAACGGCACCACCGCTGCCGCTCCCGGATGGTGGATCAGCACCTGCTCGTGCGTGCTGCCGTCCGGCATCCGCACGCGATCCACATGGGCGTCGAGGAAGCGGTGCTGCCAGATCCGCGTGCCGTCGATGCGTCCGACGCCGTGTCCGATGTCCCGCTCGTCCTGCGCTGCGCTCATGGGGCCTCTGCGGGGTCTGCGTCGCTCGCGTGCCGCGTGAGCGGCCCCAGCGCCAGGGCGTCCAGGGACTCCGTGATCGCGGCACCATCCCCCACGGCGAGCACGAGGAGTCGTGTGGGGTCGAGGTGCGCCTGCGCGGCCGCGAAGACCTCGTCCGGACCGATCGCACGCACCCGGTCGCGGTAGCGCAGGAACCAGTCCTCCGCGAGACCGAACGTCAGCGCGCTCGCGAGCGCGCCGGCCACCGCGTCGGTGCTCTCGAACCGGATCGGGAACACCCCGGCGAGATAGTCCGTCGCGAGTGTCACCTCATCCGCGCTCGGAGGCGCGGCCCGCATCCCGTCGAGTTCGCGCAGGATCTCCTCCACCGCGCGCGCCGTGACCTCGGTCTTCACGGCGGTCCGCACCGCGAACGGTCCTGCCGCGCGCCGCCAATCGAAGCCCGACGATGCACCGTACGTGAAGGCGTGCCGCTCGCGGAGGTTGAGGTTGATGCGCGACGAGAACAGGCCGCCGAGGATCGCGTTCATGACGACGATCGCGAGGTGGTCGGGATGGCTGCGCGGCACCCCGACGTGTCCGATGCGGAGTTCGGACTGCGGCGCACCCGGCTTCTCCACCACCACCACGCGACGCGAGGACGTGGCCGCCCGCGCGACGGCATCCGGCGCCGACGCGCTCGGCTGCGCCGAGTTGCGCCAGGCCTGGAACTCCTCCTCGGCCATCGCCACCGCCTCGTCCGGACGGATGTCCCCCACGAAGAGCAGCGTGGTCGTGGCCGCGCCGTAGTGCGCGGCGTGGTACCGACTGACGGCCGCGCGATCGAGCGCCTGCACGCTGCCGACGGTACCGCCGACGGGACGTGCGAACCGCGTGTTGGGGGCGTAGACGAACCCGTTGAAGCGCTGGTCGGCCAGGCCGCGCGGCTCGGCCAGCTGCTGCGCGAGGTCCGCCAGCCGCTCCTCCCGGAGCCGCTCCACTTCCGTCGCTGCGAACGCCGGCGTGCGCAACGTCTCGCCGAACAGCGCGAACGCCGCGCGCAAGCGCGATCGCGTGACGGTGAAGTGCACGCTGCTCGCATCCCAGTCGGCGGCGCCGCCGAGCGACGTGCCCAGTCCCTCGAGCCGCGCCGTGAGGGCCGCACCGTCGAGCGAGTGGGTGCCCTCCACGAGCGTGCGCGCGGTGAGCGCCGCGAGCCCGGCCTCGGCGTTGGTCTCGCCGCTCGCACCGGCATCGATCAGTCCGAGCACGGTCACGAGCGGGAGCCGCGGCATCGGCACCACCACCACCCGCATCCCGGTGCTGAGCGTGGCGCGCACGACGTCGGGGAACTCGTACGGCCGGGGTACGCCCGGTGTGGGACGCGGCGGCACGGTCACGCGGCCTCCGCGGCGGGCGTGTGGCGCGGCACATAGAGCAGCGCGGCGCGGTTGTCCGGCCCCAGGGACGCCGCGGCGAAGGCGGCGAGGTCCGCCACGCGCACGGCGGCGTGTCGGGCCGGCTCCTCGTTCACGCGCGCGGGGTCGTCAAAATAAGTAGCGAACTGCGACAATTTATCGGCGCGGGCGCCTGCCGACTGCAGCGCCGTCACCCAGGACGTCTCCAGCAGCGCCAGCGCCCGCTCGCGCTCGGCCTCCTGCACCGCGTCCGGCGCGTCGGGGCGCCGCACACGGTCGATCTCCGCCAACACCGCCGCCTCCAGCGCGTCGGCCGTCACGCCCGGATGTGCGGTCACGTCGCAGACGAGCAGGTCGCTGCCCTTGGCGAGGTCGAACGTGTAGGCGGTCGCCGCCGAGGCGATCCGTTGCTCGCGCACCAGCGCGCGGGCCAGCCGGCTGCCGTCGCCAGTCCCGAGTACGGCGCCCATGAGGCTCGCCGCGTACCACCCCGCGCTCCCGGCGGCGGGAACGCGGAAGGCCAGGAACAGGCGCGGCGCCACCACGTCGTCTTCGACCACTTCGCGTCGCCCGCCGCCGAACGTGGCGGGCAACGTCATCGCCGGCAGTGGCGGCCGTCCCGTACCGCGCGGGATCGCCGCGAAGTGGCGGTCCACCATCGTCCGCGCCGCGGCCGGGTCGAAGTCGCCGGCGATGGTCAGCACCGCGTTGTCGGGGGTGTAGTAGGTGCGGAAGAAGGTCGCGACGTCCTCCAAGCTCGCGGCGCTCAGGTCTTCCATCGACCCGATGAGCGAGTGGTGGAACGGATGCTCCGGCGGGAAGCACAGCGCCGGCAACCGCTCCCACCACGTGCCGTACGGCTGGTTGTCCACCGACCAGCGCCGCTCGTTCTTCACCACGTCGCGCTGGGTGTCGAGCTTCTCCTGTGTCATCGCCGGCAGCAGGCGAGCCATGCGATCGGCCTCGAGCCAGAGCGCGAGCTCGAGCTGGTGCGAGGGCATCGTCTCGAAGTAGTTCGTGCGGTCCAGCCAGGTCGAGCCGTTGAGCGTGCCGCCAGCGCGCTGCACCAGCTCGAAGTGCTCGTTGGCCGCGACCTGCGCGCTGCCCTGGAAGAGCATGTGCTCGAAGAGGTGGGCGAACCCGGTGCGCCCAGCCCGTTCGTTCGCCGAGCCCACGTGATACCACAGGTTCACCGCGACGACGGGCGTCGCGTGGTCCTCGGACAGGATCACGCGGAGGCCGTTCGCCAGCGTGTAGGTCGTTACGGGGATCCGCACGGACTCACCATTCGAAGAGGAATGCCACCGGGGCCTTCACCGACTCTGCGAGGAAGTAGCGCGGCTGCCGCGCGAGGCGGGCGAGCACGCCCTCGGTGCTCGTGGGCGAGGTGCGCACCACCAGCCCGTGCCGCCGCGCCACGATGCTCGCGCGGAGCAGGTGGAAGGGATCGGACACGAGTATCACGCGCTCGCGGTCGCGCACGTCGAGCAGTTGCGCGACCGCCCGCAGGGACTCGCTCGTGGTGCGCCCCTCGTTCTCGAGCAGCAGCGCGGCTTCCGGCACACCGGCACCCATCACGTACCGGCGGCTCACCGCGGCCTCGCTCGAGGTGTCGCCCTCGGCCACGCCGCCGGTGAGCACCATCTGCGGCGCCAGGCCGCGCGCGTAGAGCCCGACCGCATGGTCCAGGCGCGCCCGCAGCACCGGGGACGGGCGACCGCGGTACTGCGCGGCCCCCAACACGACGATGGCATCGGCCGGCGTGGCCCGGTCCCGGGCAGCCACCCACAGCACCGCCAGCGCCGACAGGCACCACAGCGCCGTGATCGTCCCCACGCCGACGTACAACACACGCCGGCGCAGGGAGGGTCGCGTGGGAAGGGCCATGGCTCGCAAACTACCGCCGCGACTGCGCGAGGGGTACGGTCCTCAGCGGCCGAGGGCGAGCAGGGCCAGTGCGAACGCGTCGAGTTCCGCGTCACGTGCCGCGTCGGGTACGCCGCCGCGCGCCGCCGCCACCGCCAGTCCCTCGATCTGCCGCAGCATCAGTCGCCCGAGGAACGCAGCCGGCACGCGCGGGACCAGCCCCACGCCCGCCAGCACCGCGGTGGCGAGCGCGGCCGCCGCCTCCTCGCGGGCGACGCGTCCCCGCTGGGACGTCTCGGGATCGACGTCCTCCTCCAGCGAGAGGGCGGCGAGCAGTGCCGCGTCGCCGCGCGCGAGTTCGTCGACGACCAGCGCACGCCACGCCGGCATCGCGTCGCTCGCGGCCGCAGCCCGTTGCAGCCGCGTCGTGCTGCCCCGGGCCAGCGTGTCCGCCACCGCCCGCAGGAGGGTCGCCTTGCCTTGGAAGTGGTAGAGCACCAGCGCCTTGCTCACCCCGCTGGCCGTTGCGATCGCTTGCAGACTCATCGCGCCGACGCCGCGCGCGATGCCCAACCGTACTGCGCCTTCGATGATCCGTTCCGATGCGTCAGCGCGTGACATGTGTACCAGGTTCAGGTGCCGTCGTTCTATACCCTGCTGCCGTGAGATCCTTCGCGAAGGCGTCCTGCGCCTCCGGTTCCCCGTGGACGAGGAACACATCCGCCAACCGCGGTGACGTGGCGCGCACCGCGTCCAGCCAGCGCCGCAGTTCCTGCCGGTCCGCATGCGCACTATACCCCGACAGGACCTCGACGCGCGCGCGCAGTGGGACGGACTCCCCATACACCTTCAGCGTCTCCCGGCGCTCCACGATCCGCCGCCCGAGCGTGTGCTCGGCCTGGAACCCGACGATGAGGATCGTCGTCCGCGGATCGCCCGCACTGTGGGCCAGGTGATGGAGGATGCGCCCGGACTCCGCCATGCCCGACGCCGCGATCACGATCATCGGTCCCTGCTTGCGCATCATCGCCTTCGAGTCCTCGACATCGGGCGTGAACTGCACCATGTCGAAGTCGAACAGCGCGGCCCGGTCGCCGTTGTGTGCGCGCACCATCGCTTCCGTGTCGTCGAAGATCGTCGTGTTCTCGCGGAACACGTCCGTCGCCTGCGTGGCGAGCGGGCTGTCGATCACCACCGGCACGGCCGGGATCTTGCCCTCGTGCACCAGCTGGTGGAGGTCGTACAGCAGCTCCTGCGTGCGGCCCACGGCGAACGCCGGGATCAGCACCCGGCCGCCGCGCGCGACGGTGTCGCGCACCACGGCGGCAAGCTGCTCGCGCGCGCCGGCCACGCTCGTGTGGTCGCGATTGCCGTACGTCGATTCCAGCAGCAACCAGTCGAGGTCCGTCAACGGCTCCGGGTCACGGATGATCGGCAGCCCCGAGCGGCCGATGTCGCCGCTGAACCCGAGGCGCTGCGTGCGGCCGTGCTCCTCCCACTCCAGCGCGACCGACGCGGAGCCGAGGATGTGTCCCGCGTCCGTGAACCGGGCCCAGACGCCGGGCACCACCTCGAAGCGGTCGTGGTAGCGATGCGGCACCATCTGCGTGAGCGTCGTCG
>Ga0268299_1003104_pt1 | contig 16563 bp, 12 predicted proteins | sample NOBtaG_FD_193484 | JGI IMG/M metagenome (GOLD analysis project Ga0268299, IMG submission 193484) | Activated sludge microbial communities from bioreactor in Nijmegen, Gelderland, Netherland - NOB reactor | ecosystem: Engineered > Bioreactor > Aerobic > Activated sludge | place: Netherlands...
CGGATTGAATTTTCTGAAGGCTCATTACCTTGGCGAAATCCTGTAAATCCTGTTGTACGGAATTCTTCATATCTCCAATTTTCTTTGTAGGTTGTGCCACCATCTGTAAATGTGTGATCTCTTAATGAACGGTCAATTGTTCCGTTTTGAGCGTGGCTTGCGTGTGCTAATTCATGAGCTAAAATCACTTCTGATGCAATAGGCTCATCTTTTATTGTTCCATCTGGTTGGAGTGCTGGTAAAGAGATTCTTAAGCCAAAATCCATTGCTACTGTTGCATCTGATCCTGCCCCTGTTGTTGCACCTGCCCCTGATTGAGTAAACGCATTTTGTGATGTAAATGATATGTTTACTTTCTTATTTCCACCTTTTCCACCTGCTAGAATATCATCTAGTAATTTATAGCCTTGTTCGTGTCCTGGAGTTCTAGTTGTTGCTGCACGAACATATCCTTGGGAATCTACTGTTGTTCCAGGTGCAAATTTGGCTAAGTCTCTTGCTACTACACTTCTAAAATTTGCATCTCCTGTTACTTGTAATAATGTTGGGCCTGTTTGTGGTGGAGGTGGGGTAGTGGCATCTTTTGGAGTAATAGTCATTCCCCAAGACTTTAATGTACCAACATCTTGTCTAGCAGTATCTTGAACTACTAATTTCCAATCACCTTTGATTGATTCATTTGCAAAAGTTGTGCTTAGGTCTTTGGCAGACAAGACAAAATTATCAGCAGAACCACCAGCTTTATTTGTTAATACAGCTTCTTTTCCTGATGGGGAGACGAGTTTAACAACTAAGTCACCACGATATGTATGAGCAATATTTACATTGACACTTAGGTTTTGTACTTGGCCTTCATTAGCAAAATTAATTGTGGAAGTAGTTGTGGAATTATCTCTAATTGCTGCATTTGGGCTAACACTCTTGGTGACAGGTGTTGCTTCATCACGGCCTGTAGTAGCTGGACGAACAGCACTAGCAGCGTTATCTGTAATTTGCTTTAAGGAAGGAGCCGCTGTTTGAGCTTGGCTTCTTAAGTTGCTAGCAGCAATGCCAGATTCCTGGTTGCGAATACTAGCAGCATTAGAAGTACCTGCTCGTAATTGATCGCCTTGGAAAGCACTGTTTTCACGGACAGAAGGTTGTTGTGTTGCACGACTTGTTGAAGAATTACTTGTTGTTTGTTGTAGTTGATTTACTGAACTGTCATTTCCAATACGCATTGCCATGATTTTTAGCTCCTTCAAAAATTTTTATTTAGTAGATTAATAATTAAGGTATGAATGAATTGTCATTCAATTTATCGGTACTTGAATAAATTTGTTGCCAAAAAATTCCCGAAGATTTAGAAAACCTTTCGGTAAAACCCAGTTTTAAAATTAAAAAGCAAGTTATTAAGTAAATTTAATAACTTGCTTAAAAATCTAAAACTAATTTTCCCGCTATAACCTTAAGTAATAGTTAGCAAGCAAAACAATCACAAATTCTAAATTGACCGTTAGGTAATGCAGCACCAGCAGATCGCCAAGAATCGCCAACTAGTTGCTCATTACCATTAGTAGGAGCATTAGCGGTGATACCATTGTTAGTAGCACCATTTACACGAGTCCAGCTTGATCTATCAAGATATGTTGCACGTGCATTGTATCCTAATTCTGCACGGATTGAATTTTCTGAAGGCTCATTACCTTGGCGAAATCCTGTAAATCCTGTTGTACGGAATTCTTCATATCTCCAATTTTCTTTGTAAGTTGTGCTGCCATCTGTAAATGTGCGATCTCTTAATGAACGGTCAATTGTTCCGTTTTGAGCGTGGCTTGCGTGTGCTAGTTCATGAGCTAAAATTATTTCTGTTGCAATAGGCTCATCTTTTATTGTTCCATCTGGTTGGAGTGCTGGTAAAGAGATCCTTAAGTCAAAATCCATTGCTACTGTTGCATTAGATCCTGTTCCTGCTACTCCATTAACAACTGTTGCACCTGCACCAGATTGAGTAAACGCATTTTGTGATGTAAATGATATGGTGACTGCCTTATTTCCACCTTTTCCACCTGCTAGAATATCATCTAGTAATTTATAGCCTTGTTCGTGTCCTGGAGTTCTAGTTGTTGCTGCACGAACATATCCTTGGGAATCTACTGTTGTTCCGGGTGCAAATTTGGCTAAGTCTCTTGCTACTACACTTCTAAAATTTGCATCTCCTGTTACTTGTAATAATGTTGGGCCTGATGGTTGAGGAGGTGGAGGAGTTGTGCCACCAGCTTTTTTCTTAATGCTTAAGCCCCAAGAATTAAGTGTACCTGTATCTTGAGTAGCAGTATCTTGAACTACTAGTTTCCAATCACCTTTGATTGACTCGCCAGCAAACTCTGTAAGGCTTTTATCAGAAAGAACAAAATTATCAGCAGAACCACCCGCTTTATTTGTTAAAACAGCTTCTTTTCCTGATGGGGAAACAAGCTTTACAACTAAATCACCGCGATATGTATGTCCAATATTTACATTAACTTTTAGGTCTTCTAAGCTTCCTTCATCAGCAATATTAATAGCAGAAGTAATTGTAGAATTATCTCTAATTGCTGCATTTGGAGTAGCATTTTTAGTGATTACATCGCCACCTGGAGCAGGAGTCTTTGGATCACCAGAAACACTTAGATTCCAAGATTTCAATGTGCCAGTATCTTGAGCAGCTTTGTCATTTACAACCAATGTCCAAGCACCTTTGCTTGATTCACCATTAAAATCAGCAGGATTAGCTGTAAAATTAAGTGTTCCTGTTCCTCTACCACCACTAGCAGCACGTAGTGTTACTTCTTTACCTGAAGGAGATTTTAATTTTACTTCCACGTCTCCAACATAAGTATGGTCAATGTTTACTGCTACATTTACACCTGTTACAGATAAATCATCGTTAATATTAATAGCAGAAGTGGTTGTGGAGTTATCTCTAATTGCAGCATTTGGTGAAGCTGTTCCAGTCGCAGTTAAACCATCTCGGCCACTATTAACAGAACGCATTGCACTATCAATGTTATCTACAACAGTTCTTAGTGATGGAGCAGATTGAGCTTGGTTTCTTAAGCTACTAGCAGCAATGCCAGATTCCTGGTTGCGAATACTAGCAGCATTAGAAGTACCCGCACGTAATTGATCGCCTTGGAAAGCACTGTTTTCACCAACTGAAGGCTGTTGTGTTGTACGAGTGCTTGAAGAATTATTTACTGTTTGTTGTAGTTGATTTACTGAATTATCTCCACCTATACGCATTGCCATAACTAAAAAACTCCTTAAATGCTAATTTTTGCTTAATAAAATTACTTGAATTTTTGATTGTAAGAAAGTGAGTGAATTATCATTCATTTTTCTAAATGAATCAACAAAATTTTACTAATTTTTCTAAAAAAATATTTTTAGAAAAATTCACTATTAGCACTTATCAAAAATATGTCTTAAATCAATAAGTTACACAATATCATTTTATTTTTTTCCCTTTTGACTTTCTGCCCATTCTAAATTAGCTTTAGCTAGTTGAAAATTAGGATCTAGTTCTAAGGCTTTTTTTCCTGCTTCAATAGCTTTATCCCAATCTTGCAAATCATTATAAGCAGAACAAAGATTATTATAAGCAACAGCACTTTTAGGGTTAAGTTCTAGGGCTTTTTTACTCATCTTTATACTTTCATCATAAAGATGTGCTTGATAATAGTATAAACTTAGATTTATATACTTACCATATGTTGGGGCATCCATAGTATCAGCAGTAATTTTACCTATATTTACCAATAGGTCTTTTTTTGCTAGATCTATTGTGTCTACTTTAGTAGTTTCATCATTGTTTTGTACTTTAGGAAGAGGAATTAGTTTTTCTGCTTTAACTAAATTAAATATTACGGGATCATAAATTTTTTCTATTACATAAAATTTATAAAAAGTATAAATATTAGTTCCTAAAATTATAGTTGTAATTCCAATAACAGCTAGTTTCTGCAATGCTTGTTGAGAGATATATTTATACACTACTTCAACTAACATCAATGAAGAAAATAAGATATAAATAAACGTTAGGTAAACTCCATACCTAATATTTTTAGGTAAAATAATATTACAGATCATAAAATAAATAAAAAATGCTAATAAAATATTGGTTGTTAGGCTTTTATTTTCACTAAATATATAATTTCCAATAAAAGCAAAAAACAAAATAGAAATTATTGGAGAAAATAAAAAGTAATCTATAAAATATTGATACCAAGGGCCGGCCAAATAGCCTTTAAAATAGTTAGTAGAGTTTACATTTTTAGGGTTTAGTGTAAATTTAACTATACTGCTAACAGCGTCCATGCCTCCAAATGCAATAAAATAAAGACTAAATACAATAAAAATTGGTACTAGGGCTGTTATTAAAATATCTTCTTGTTTGATATTAGAGTTTTGATCAAGAAATTTTAATATTATTAATACTCCTGCAAAGAAAGGGATAAACATTATATTAGTTTCTTTAATTAAAATAGAAACTATTAAAGATGAAATAAATAGCCAATAATGTTTTTTATTTTTGGTATTAAGAAAATAAATAAAGAAAAATAAACTAAGTGATGAAAAAAGATAGTTACTAGAATCAGATAAAGCTCTTGTAGCAAGTCCTGTAGTTAAGGGAAAAAAAGCAGCTATAGAGCTAACTATTAAAGCAATATTAATTTGCCAAAACCTTTTTACAAAGAAAAACAATGCTATACATAAAAGAATATTTGCAGCTAAGGAATAATAGCTAAGTGTTCTAATAGAATCATTTATGCTCAATAACCATGCACAGATATAAATATTTGCCATTCTAAGAGGAGTAGGACGACCTTGATTATTAGGTTCATTAATGTATAGCTCTCCCATATTTTTAAAGCCTAAAAAACCTCCATCCTTTATCACCCTAGCTTGGCGGTAATAAGTACCTTCATCAGCATTACTATAGTCTAGCTCTGATGGAAAATTTTTCCAGGTAATAAAACTAGAAGCTATTAAAACTAGAATAAAAACTATATGAGCTAATTTAGTGTTATTTAAGGAAAGGAAACTATTAATTGTCTCAAGTGTCATTAGAAACTACTCCAAATTAAACTTAAGGATTTAAGCTTGTTTTAAGCAGTAAGTCCTTTTCTTTCTAGTGGTTTATAAACTAAAAATATTTTTTCATAAAAATAGCCTGTAAAAACAGCTATTTGTGATAATAAAATTAAAACCATTATTGGAAAAGCATGTCTATAACTAAATTTTTTGAATGGAAAAGCTAGCAAATCTATATAAAAGCTGTGCTTATTAAGTGAAGAACTGTTTTGAAAGCGTTGTTGGCAGATTTGATTAAAACGATAGGCTCCGCGTCCATAAACAAACTGTTGTTTCCAATAAGCCTTAAAATTAGCTCTATTTTGGTGATAAATGACTGCTTTCTCAGCATAACAAAGCTTAAAGCCTTTGGCTAACCAGTTTTTACAAAACTCTCTATCTTCACTCATTTCTAGATTAGTATCAAAACCTTTAACTAATAAAAAGTTATTTTTAGAAACTACTAAATTATTTGAGACAAAAAAGTTAGCATTTTCTAGATCTTTATTAAATTGACTATACAAATAGTTAACAATAGTTTCGCTAGCTGTCGCATAAAGATTGTTTGGTAAAGCATTTTCAATAGCTCCACCAATTGCACAATCAGGTTTTTCTAAAACCATTCTATTTAATTCTTTCAACCAATTTTTACTAACAATACTATCATCATCAATAAAAATTAAGTAATCCCCTACCGTGTTATTTGCTCCTCTATTACGGGCCGAAGCAGGCCCACTATTTTTTTGTTTAATTAAAGATAACTTAAATCTAGTTTGAAAAGATAAAACAACCTCATCAGGTGCTGTTTTGCTACCATCATCTACAACAACAACTTCAAATTTATCAAAAGGATAGTCTACTGTAGCAATACTTATTAGACAGCTACTAAGCAAATCTAAGCGATTATAGGTTGGAATAATTATTGAAAAAAAAATAAATTTATCCATTCCAATTTATTAATAGTTTTAATAAAAGTCTTTATAACAAATCCCAATAGTAAAATAGCTGTTTGATAAAAGATAGTTTGTTGTGTACTATTAGCTTTGCTTGGTTGTCAGCAACTAGCCTAACTTTCTCTCAATTTTAATAACATTTCATTAGGTAAGAAAGAGATATTTTTCGTGTCCATAGAAATAAAAGAATTAGAAAATCAGGCTAATCAGGCTAATCAGGCTAATTTGCAAACTGCAAACTCCCAACAATGTAAAAAACCTACCTTTATTATTGAACCTAAAAAAGTTAGTTTCGCCTACCTTTTAGAACTTTGGAGTTATAGAGAATTATGCTATTTTTTTGTTTGGCGAGACTTAAAAGTTAGATACCGTCAAACTTTGTTGGGAGCATCCTGGGCAATACTTCAACCATTAATTACCATGCTAATTTTAAGTTATGTTTTAGGAAAATTAGCTAAAATGCCATCCAACAATGTTCCTTATCCAATATTTTTTTATAGTGGTTTAGTTCTTTGGACATTTTTTTCTAACTCTGTTACTAATGCTAGCACTAGTTTAACTATGGAAAGAAATTTAATTACTAAAGTTTACTTTCCTAGAATGCTACTTAGTATTTCAAAAGTAATAACTAATCTAGTAGATTTAGCCCTAACATCTATATTACTAGTTATTTTAGCCATAATATTTAAGGTTCCTATTAGTTGGAAATTACTTTTAATTCCTCCAGTAATTGTTTGTTTAATTGTATTTACCAATAGCATGGGAATGTTATTAGCAGCATTAAATGTAATTTATCGTGATGTTCGTTATGCTCTACCATTTGTAATACAAGTTCTTTTTTTTGTTACCCCAATAATGTTTCCTTTAAGCCTAGTACCTGCTGAACAACGTTGGTTAATTGCCTTAAATCCATTAGCAGCAATAATTGAGCTTTTTAGACTCTCACTATTTAATATCTATTTAGATATTAAATTACTTATTTACTGTATTGGGGCAACAACAATAACTTTTATCATTTCTTCTTATATCTTTATTAAGTTAGAAAAAGTTTTTGCAGAAAAAATATAACTGTAATGTCTTCAATAATTAAAGCATATAATTTAAGTAAACATTTTTATATCAATCATGCATGGGAGCCTGATACCTTAAAGGAATTTCTTACTGGATTTATACGCAATCCTTTAAGTAAGCTCAAAAAATCTCCTAAAGAAGAATTTTGGTCATTAAAAGATGTTAGTTTTGAAGTAATGCAAGGAGAAGTTTTTGGGATTGTTGGCCCAAATGGTTCTGGTAAATCTACTCTACTTAAACTACTTTCTCGTATTATGGATCCAACTTCAGGACGAGCAGAAATTTATGGACGTATTTCTAGCTTATTGGAGGTTGGAACAGGCTTTCATCCAGATTTAACAGGACGAGAAAATATTTATTTATGTGGTGCAATTTTAGGAATGACCAAAAAAGAAATTACAGCTAAATTTGATACAATAATTGAATTTTCTGGGATTGAAAAATTTATTGATACACCTGTAAAACATTACTCTAACGGTATGTATATTAGATTAGCATTTTCTGTTGGAGTACATTTAGACTCAGATATTTTAATCCTAGATGAAATTTTAGCTGTTGGTGATGATAATTTTCAGAAAAAATTTACTAAACAAATAGAAAATATTGTTAAACAAGGAAAAACTATTCTAATAGTCTCACACTCAGACGAAATAATTATGCGTTTTTGTGATAAAGCCATGTTGTTAGTTAATGGTCAAGTTAAAAGCGTAGGCCCAACAGCACAAACCCTCGCGCTTTATCATGAAATGTGTAAAATAAATGTGTAAATAAAATTTGCTTATGATAACTAGCAGTGAATTACAACCAAGTATTTCTCTAATAGTACCTGTTTATAATGGTGGAGAAGATTTTCATTCTTGCTTAAAACATCTGTTAGCTATTAAATCTAGAGTTAAAGAAATTATTATTGTGGCAGATGGAGATACAGATGGCTCACGACAGTTAGCAGAAAAATTTGGATTAAAAGTTATCGCTAATTCTAGTCCGCAAGGCCCGGCACAGGCCCGCAATCAAGGTGCAAGAATAGCAGCAGGTGACATTATTTTATTTATTGATGCAGATATTGATGTTTGCCCAGATATTATTTCTAAAGTAGAGAAATGCTTTCTTAAAGATCCTGATCTTACAGCTATTTTTGGCTCTTATGATGATAAGCCTGGAAAAACAAACTTTCTTTCTCAATATAAAAACCTACTCCATCATTTTACCCATCAAACCGCTAACACTCAAGCTACAACTTTTTGGAGTGGATGTGGAGCTATTAAACGAAATGTTTTTATGGAGTTTCAAGGTTTTAGCAAAATCTACAAAACACCTTCTATTGAAGATATTGAATTAGGTTATCGTCTGACTAGCGCAGGTCATAAAATTTACTTAGATAAATCACTTCAAGTTAAACATCTTAAATGTTGGACTCCTATTTCATTAATTAGAACAGATTTTTTTCAACGCGCCTTACCTTGGTCAAAATTAATTCTTACAGGCAAAGTTTTTATTAATGACTTAAACTTAAATTATTCTAGCCGACTTAGTGTAATGTTAGTCTTTATTTTATTAGCTAGTCTTTTAAGTATATTCTCAATTTTATTATTGAAGAGTTTTTATATTCCTTTTTTATTAATAATTCCTTTAATTTGTGCTATTGGATTAACTATATTAAACATCTCAGTTTACAAATTTTTTCTTAATAAACGAGGATTTATTTTTACATTAAAAGTAATCCCCTGGCATTGGCTTTATTATTTTTATAGCGGTATAGCTTTTATAATGGCTATGTTAGAAGTACGACTTTTGTCTTTGATAACTAAAAAACAAAATGAAGCAACAAATAATTAAAGTTTTATAAGCAATTTTTAATAACTTTTCTACTAGGTTAAAATGATGGATAATTTACATAAAAAAATAGTTAATGAGATTTTTACTAAAAAACAATTTTTTCTAATTGCTGGCCCTTGTGTACTTGAAAGTGAAGCTCATGCAATAAAGATGGCAAGAGAAATACAAAAAATTACCAGCCAATTAGATATTTGCTATGTTTTTAAAGCCTCTTATGATAAAGCTAATCGTACAGCTATAAACTCATTTCGTGGCTTAGGTTTAGAAGAAGGTTTAAGAATACTTGGGTTAATTCGCTCAGAATTTAACCTGCCAATTCTTACGGATATACACGAAGTTGAGCAAGCAAAAGCCGTAGCTGAAGTGGTTGATATTTTACAAATACCTGCTTTTCTTTGCCGTCAAACGGATTTGCTTATTGCTGCTGCCCAAACAGGAAAGATTGTAAATGTTAAAAAAGGGCAATTCCTAGCCCCTTGGGATATGAAAAATGTTGTAGAAAAACTTACCGCTTCAGGGTGTCAAACTGCGATGCTTACCGAAAGAGGAGCTAGTTTTGGCTATAACAATTTAGTAGTAGATATGCGCGGCTTTCCAATTATGCGTGAATTTAATCGTCCAGTAGTTTTTGATGTTACACACTCATTGCAACGCCCTGGCGGACTTGGTAATGCAACGGGTGGAGACTCACAATTTATAGAAAATTTAGCTCGTGCTGGCGTTGCTTGTGGTGTAGATGGTATATTTATGGAAGTACATGATAATCCTGCTGTTGCATTAAGTGATGGCCCTAATGCTTTACCTTTAGCTAGATTAGAAGCGTTGTTGGTTATGCTCAAAAAGATTGACGAATTAGTTAAAAAGCAACCAATATAAGGAATTAGAGAAAAATTATTCTAATTTTTCTTGCTTTCTCAGAGAATTAAAAAACTCAAAAGGTGTGATTTCATGCGAATGCTATTTTGGTCTGTTCTTATAATCTTGTTTTTTGCTACCACAATTCAAGCACAAGATTATGATATTCAACGCTTTGACATTAATGCTCAACTCCAACCATCTAATAATTCTGTACAAGTACAAGCTAAACTAACTGTTGTTAATATCACTACTCAAGGACGTAGTGGCCCATTTATCACTTTTAAGCTTAATAAAAGAGCTAAAGTTACAGGAATGCAAATAGATGGAACTACTGTAGAAGTACGACAAAAAAACGATGAACGCTTAACAGAACTTGCCAACGTTTCAGCAGACTTCCCTAAAGCCTTAGCACCCGCAGCTACAGCAAATATTACTATTAATTACACTTTAGAGATAAAAGAAAGCTCCCCAATAAATGCTATTATTCCCGGTAGTACTATTTTATTACCAGAAAGTTTTTGGGTGCCTTTTATTCACACTCCTTTTGCTATTACTTATGGAATTGATGTTGCTCCTGTAAATTTACAAGTTACAAGTGCTGAAAATGAACGACCCCAAGCAGACGGCCAACGCCAAGGCAATAGCTTTCAACAAAACTTGCCTGCTCAACCAATTTTACTTTCTGGTAATTATGATGACCCAATAGAAATAACTAAAAAAGACATTAAAGTAGAATTTGTTTATCCTCGTGGAATAAGTAATAATGCTCGTAAACAAGCTGAAAACTTAACTACAGAAATAGCCGAAATTATTGATTTTTATAATCAATTCCTAGGCATCAATCTACCAAAACAATTTCGAGTAATTAGCTCTGACCAAATAGGCTCTTATATAACTGGAACTACTTTTATTTTGGGGGAAGATTTTTTTCGCCGTGATAGCTTAGATATTGAAACTATTGAGTTTGTAGCTCGTGCATTACTAAAAACCAAAATTGGTGGGGAAAGTGTTCCTCGTGCAAAAGGTTGGACTATTTTACAAGATGCTCTTCCAGTTTATCTTAGTGCTTTTTACTTTGGAAAACGCTATGGTGTAACTGAAGAACAAGAATTCTTTGCTCGCCGTGTCCGCGCCTATGCTCCAGTAGCAGCTAATAAAAGTGATGGTGCATTACTTTCTCTTTCTACCTTAGATAGTTCTTACACAACTAGCATACTAAATAAAGCTCCTTTAATGCTACGTATTATTGAACAGCAACTTGGGCGAGATAAAATGCTAGCTTTAATTAAAGATTTAATAAAAGAGCGTCAAATAAAATTTGATGACTTTCGCAAAAATATTCTTAATGCCAATAAAGATTTAACTAAAGAGCTAGAACTCTTTTTTGACCAATGGTTTGATAAAATTGTTGACCCAGATTTTATTATTGGTGTTCCACTAGCTAAAGAAGGTGGCTGGGTTTGTGCATTACGTAATTTAGGGAATGGTAATGTAACTGTAAAAGTCCTAGCTATTACAGAAAAAGGAGAAAAGCTTTTCCAAACTGTTAACCTAGCTTCTTTGGGCCGAGGAGAAGTATTTTTTAAGACCCCAGATAAAATAGCTAAAGTAGAAGTTGATCCTGATAAACTTTATCCACAAACTAATTATGATAATGATTCTCGCCCTCCTATAACATCTGCAATTACATTATTTAGAGATGCTAACATAGCATTTAACAAAAAATCCTATCCAGAAGCAGAGGCTAAACTTAAAGAAGCCTTAGAACTAGAACCCAACAACTTTGTTACTAGAACTTTGTTAGCTAGAAGCTTTCTAGCAGCTAATAAACTTACTGAAGCTAAAACAGAAGTTGACAAAATTTTAGCTAGTTCTGCACCATTACCAAATTATTCTGTTATCTGGGTAAATTACCTACAAGCAGAACTAGCACTAAGTCAAAAAAATACCAAAGATTCTATAGATTATTTTCGTCGTGCAATTACAGTTAGCAAAGATAACTCATTTATTAGGAATAAGTTAATAGACCTAGAAGCTAGTGCTAACCAATTACCTGCCACCGAAGAATCTATTCGCTCCTTTATGGGACAATTAGATAAAGCAATTAAAGATTCTTCTAGTCAAGCACTAGAAACTGTTTTGGTTAGAGCTAACTTAAATAAATTTGTTCGTGGACTAGTTGGCAATAAACCTGATAGTTGGACAACGGAAATTGTTAGAACAGAAACTATTTCTAATGATAAAGTTGCTGTTGATGTAATTGTTACGGCTGTAGACATTAACAAACGTGAGCAAAGCGGCGAAGCCCTTTATATACTTCGTCGTAAAGGTACAGGCTGGATATTAAATAACGTTGAATTTTTTAATATTGAATAATTACTTAAGGGAGACTTTTTAATGAAGAAGTTATTTTTAGTGCTACTATTTTGTTTTAGCCTTCTATTAACTAATTTAGACAACACTTTAGCACAAGAAAATATTACTGTAGATCAAGTCCTAGATAATTATGTCAAGGCTCTTGGAGGAAAAGCAGCAATAGAAAAATTAACTTCTCGTGTAGCAAAAGGTACTTATGAAATTTCTCCTGCTGGAATTAGCGCACCATTAGAAATATATGCTAAAGCTCCTAATAAATTTATTTTGAAAATAAAGGCTTCAGAAAAAGAAGATATTCAAAGAGCTTTTAATGGAAAAGAAGCTTGGGCAAAAGATTTACAAGTTGGATTACGTGAAATTTCAGGCTCAGAGCTAGATCTATTAAGAACTCGTGCTGACTTTTATCGAGCTATCAACTTAAAAACCCTTTATCCTGAGCTAAAAATAATTGGTAAAAAAATCATAGAAATAGAGGGAACAACTTCTAAAAAAGAAGCCTATATTTTAGAAGCAATTAAGGAAAACTCCCCTAAAGAAACATTTTATTTTGATACTCAAACAGGATTACTTCTTCGTAGCGATATTGATACAGAAATTCCTAGAGTTAACGAAAGAGAAGAAACCAAAAACGGGTCAACTTATCCTGTCTATGAACCAGAAAAAGCTAAAGTACCAATCCAAGTTTATTATGAAGACTATAAGGAAATAGATGGCATTAAGTTTCCTATGACAACACGCCAATCTATTTTACAAACAAATGTGATTATCCGCTTAAGCCAAGTAGAACATAACAAAACAGTTGCAGACGATTTATTTAATCAACCAAAAAAATAAGTAGAAAATATTAATTTTTTGCAATACGAAATCCAATAGTTTCACTAGCCTTTTTAGCACCTTGACGAAAGGTTGTAACTAATTCATTTGCTTGAGACTTAAAATTGCCTCCTCGTACTGTATAGCAATTATCACAATTTATTGTTGCAGTTGAACCAGAGTAAGGCGTAAATTTACTTGATGTCCATTCACTAACATTACCTGCTAAACCAATAACTCCTAAACTGCTTTTATCTTTAGCTAAAGTAGCACTGTTAATTGGAGAACTAACGCCTAAACTAGTTTCTGCAAACACAACAGAATTAGCTATCAGTTCATCACCCCAAGGGTAAAGGCTATTTTCCGCACCTCGTGCAGCAAACTCCCATTCTTCTTCTGTTGGAAGTCGATAATTCTCACCTTTTGCTTGAGAAAGCCAATAACAATAATATTGAGCATCTTCCCAAGTTATATTTGCTACTGGCAAGTTTTCTGCTGATTTAGGAATATCTACCCCATTCCATTCTAAAGGTGGTCTATAATTAGTACTTAATACAAATGCCTGATATTCTTTATTAGAAATTTCATACCGACTTAAAAAAAAATCTTTTACAGTTACCTCGTGTGCTGGAGATTCAATAGCTGTGACATCTTTGCCATCACGTCCCATAGTAAAATTACTGCCTGCAATTTTAATCATTTCTGGAACAATAATATTTTGTATATTAGTAGTTTTTTGGCTATTAAAATACTTAAAAAATAATAGGGCAGCTAAAAATAGTACACCTGCAATTAAAGCTGACAAGAAAAATAAAACTAAGTTAGATTCTAGTAAATTTCTTTTTTTCTTAGTCTTTACTGCTTGTGGTTTTACTTCTTCAACTACTTTAATAGGAGGTGGTTCAACAACTTTTGGCCTTGTATCTAAAGGTTTAGTTTCAAAACTAGCTGGATTTTGTATCCTTTGCATATTAGGCTGGTTTGGGGAAGCTAAAAATCTTTCTTCAGCAACCGTCTTACGAGACTGCGGAGCAGTATCATTACTACTACTATTTTGTAAGATTGGCGATTGAATAGGTGGTTGAATATTTTTAGGAACACGCGATCGCGCTTCCCCTAGTTCACCACCAGACACTTCAGGTATCCCCTGATAGGAAGATGCAGCAGGAAAACCACCCATTGAAGGAGATTTAGGTTTAGGTAAATTTCCTGTAAAACCTCTTGAAGTAACAGCTTGCTCAAATTCTTTAGCTAGTTCAGCAGCAGACTGTTGCCGCGCACTAGGTTTTTTCTCTAGTGCTTTCATTACTACACGATCAACATTCTCTGAAATTTCTGGATAAAGTGTTCTCATTGAACTAGGAACACTACCAATATGTTTTAATGCCATACCAACAGGAGTAGGGTCATTAAAAGGTAAACTTCCTGTTAAAGCTTCATATAAAATTATTCCTAAAGCATAAACATCTGAACGATGATCAATTTCTGTACCTTCGCAAAGTTCTGGCGACATATAGCTATGAGTACCTAGCACCAGCCCATGAGAGGTTAAAACGCCTTCTGTTCCCATAGATTTTAGTTTTGCCATACCAAAATCTAAAACTTTTACTAATTCTTCCCCACCACTTTCATAAATCATTATATTTTCTGGTTTTAGATCACGGTGGATAATTTGATCACGATGAGCCGCTTCTAATGCTGAACATACAGGGCGAATAATTTTAAGTAAATCTTTAGCAGCAACTCTTTTTTGTCTTTGGAGTCTATCCCGAAAAGTCTCCCCCTTTAAGAACTCCATTGCTAAATAAACAATATCATCCTTAGTAATACCAAAGTCTAGTACACTAATGGCATTAGGATGATGTATTTTTGCGGCAGCATGCGCACCACGTCGAAATCTTTCTACAGCAGCCTGATCTGTTACTAAATAAGGGTGCATTATTTTAATTGCTACTGACACATCCATTTGAATATGAGTAGCTTGATACATTACACCAAGCTCACCTTCCTTGATCTTAGTAACAACCCTATATTTATCATTGACTATCTTGCCAATATAGTTTTTAGTTTGCTTGCCTGCAATAGGAATGCCTTGAGTTTGTCTAGCTAAAAATGCCTGAGGGTCAAAATTAGGATAACTACGTCCAGGGGTTGCCATACCAGCGTTTTGCTCATCTAAAATGCGCATCCCCTCCATCAACACTTCTGCCCAGGACTTAAAAATTGTTCGTTCAGAAGTAGTTACAGACGCATCTATGCGAAATGCCCCCTCTTCATATTTTAGTGCTTCATAAATTGCTTTTACTCCAGATAGCTGTCCTAAGCGTGCATCATAGATTTCGCCATCTTGAAAATAAAATATCGCATCCCCAATAGGAAAGCGCACTAGTAATCGAGCAACATTGCGACCTAGACAGTTTATTTGAATAATATCGGCTAAAGGCAGATCTTTTATATCCCCAACTAATGCCATATATCTCTCTGATTATTATGTAGAATTCTATTTTAAGCGGGACTCAGTAATAGACTTATTATTTGGAAAGTAACAAAAATATATCTAAGTGTCAATCTACAGAATTAAATACTTTAAAGTTAAACCTCAGCATTGCCTATAACACTTCAATCATTTATCATTTTTTCCCTGCTAAGTTTACTAAATTATTGAGGCTTAATATGTCATCTATAAACAACATTAAAGAAAATTACTATGCCCGAAGTGAAATTAACCAACGAGATAATAATGAGGACAGCTTTTTGGCGTTTCAATTTTCGCCTAGCGTTAACCAAAAACCTATTACAACCTTGGCTGTTGCTGATGGAATGGGAGGTCATCAACACGGTGAACATATTAGCACTGAAGGATTACGTAGATTTAGTCATGCGGTTGTGTTCCAAAAGAATTGGGAGGGCAAAAAATCAAAAAGAAAATTCAAGACGATTAATAAATAAGCCAATAACTAAATCATGAAAAAAAATAGTTTTAGAAAAGCAAATAGTTTTTCTAACTAAACGTTTAATACGGGTGCAAAAATCAAGATTTTTTCTTTCAATTTGTTGAATGCTTTCTTTACCAATCGTGTGATTTTCAGCAGGTAAATTTCGGTCATAGACTCCCCAATTATCAGTATAAAAATGACTTATAGAGAATGGTTCTAATAATTTTTTAACTCAAGAAATGCGTCATCATCCCTTTTACCTAAAACATATGCTAATATTTTTTTACTGTCTTTTTCTATAGCATACCATAACCACCTTTGTTCTGCTTTTTTTCCTATAAAGCTCCTCATTTCATCTATTTCTACTTTATAATTTTGTTTATCTTGAATTTTATGTATTTCAACACTAATAGATTATCCATTAAAAGATTCTAGTAATGAAGTATTTACTTGCTTAATTTCTGAATGTTTTTTTTTAACTCATTTAATACAGTCGTTGGGCTTATTTTTAAGACTCTTGCTGTATCTCTTATTCCACTACCATTTATTGCCATTTCTATTACTTGTTTTTTTGTCGTTTCCAAAATTCCTAGATTGCTATAATCTAATATAAATGTTACTTTTTT
>Ga0268299_1003105_pt1 | contig 16561 bp, 18 predicted proteins | sample NOBtaG_FD_193484 | JGI IMG/M metagenome (GOLD analysis project Ga0268299, IMG submission 193484) | Activated sludge microbial communities from bioreactor in Nijmegen, Gelderland, Netherland - NOB reactor | ecosystem: Engineered > Bioreactor > Aerobic > Activated sludge | place: Netherlands...
GGCTGCCATCATAGCACCAGGGCGAGCAACAGACGGCTCCCGGCTCTCACCCCCACCCTTCCAGGTGGGGAACTCTCGCGCAATTAGTGGACAGGGAATCCCGTTCAAGTAGAATGACTTACAGGCAGGCGCAGGGGCCAGAATTGCCTGGTACCATTTCTTTTGCATTGCATGTATAATGTGCTCCCGTCATCGACAGGGTTCGAAGAAGGCGGGCATGTGGAGCTTCTTCGTCACCCGGTTTCTGCGGCCTGCCCTGTGATTCACCAACAGCTGCCGCGGTTTCATTGAGCCATACGGGATGTTCTGTGTGTGTCCGGCGGATTGTCTGTCGGACTTAGCTGGAGGTACCCGAATGTCCGATGTTCGCATCTTGCGCCCGACCAAGGCCCAGCACCTCTGGTTGACGTTTCTTCGCTGGTTCGACTCTTGGGCCGGACTTGAGTACATGAAGACGGACGGGACCCCGAAAATGGATTGGTTCCGTTGCATCCCGCTCATTGCCGTCCATGTGATGTGTCTGGGCGTCATCTGGGTGGGAGTCAGCTGGATCGCCGTGGCGGTCGCCGCCGCGTTCTATTTCGTTCGCATGTTCGCGATCACCGGGTGGTATCACCGCTACTTTTCCCATCGATCGTTCAAGACGACCCGTGCCTGCCAGTTCGCCTTTGCGGTCTTGGGCGGGTCCTGTGCCCAGCGCGGGCCGCTCTGGTGGGCCGGCCATCATCGTCATCATCACATCGCTTCCGACACGAAGGACGACGTCCATTCGCCGCGCCATGGAGGCTTTTTGTGGTCGCACATGGGATGGTTCACCTCCCAGACACACTTTGCTCCCAGGCTGAAGGCGATCGCCGACTTTGCCAAGTACCCTGAACTGCGCTTTCTCGATCGATTCGACATTCTCGTGCCGACTCTCGCCGGGTTCGGCATGTTCGGCCTGGGTAAGCTGCTCGAAATCTATGCGCCGGAACTGGGAACGAACGGGCCCCAGATGCTGATCTGGGGATTCTTCATTTCGACGGTGGCTCTGATCCACGGAACCTGCACGATCAACTCTCTGTCCCACGTCTACGGCTCGCAGCGCTATGACACCGGCGACGACAGCCGGAACAACTTCATTTTGGCGCTCATCACGCTCGGCGAAGGCTGGCACAACAATCATCACTACTATCCCGCTTCGACGAGACAAGGGTTCTACTGGTGGGAGATCGACATTTCCTATTACTGCTTGAAAGGGATGGAATGGCTCGGGCTGGTTTGGGACATCAAGGAAGTCCCGATCTACGTGCGCGAGCAAAAGAGCAAGCAGGAAGCGCTTGCCGTCTGATCCGGCTTCATCTCCCTAAATCCATTCGGACTCTTGTTCGCTACCCGGCCGGTCGATGACTCGATCGGCCAATGCCTCCCGAATCGCCCGGCTCTGCTCTTCAATCGCGGCACGCCGGTCTTCCGCCACCACCCAGGCGTCGGCCGGCTCGAGTTCGAAGCGGTAATGGTTCGAGCGGCCTGAAAACCATTCCACGTACGGATGGGGAACGAGGTTCGGATGCGGATCGAATGAAATCAGGTTGACTGTGCCGATCTGCGGATTCTCCATGTCGCCGATGACTTGCGCGGCCGTGTCGTCCTCCTCGAAGCGTCGATTGCGGAATTCGATGATCTCGCCTGCGATATCGGCCTTGAAATTCCCCCTGAGAAACACGTCCACCGGTCCCACGGCGGCGAGCACGATCCGCCCGACCACGGTCCCTTCGACCCGGTTGTCGAGAAACCCTTCCCGCACCCAGCGTCCGTTTCCAAACTTCTGTGCCATCGTCCCTCCTCACACGGCCGCGCTGACCCGGCTACGTTCCGCGTCGGCGTTCGCGTCGGACGCCAACGCCCCGACAATGACCGCCAGCAAGATCAGCCCGCTGCCCAGCCATCCCTGGGCATCGAGTGTTTCTCCCAAAAAATACCAAGAAAGCCAGGCGGCATAGGCCGGTTCCGAGGCAAACACCAGCGCCACCTGTTGCGCGGGCACCAGCTGTTGCGCCCACATCTGGACGGCAAAGGCGCCGGTTGCCAATCCACCGGTCACTCCCAACCCCACCAGCAGCACGGAAGTCGGGGCGAAAGCCCCGGCGGGAGCTTGTTCCCACCACATGGTGGGCACGAACAGCAGGGTCATCGCCGCCATCTGCCAGAGCAGGAGCGAGGGAGCATCGAACAGGCGGGTGAATCGCTCGAGACAGACGATGTGAGCGGCAAAAGCCGCCGCGCAAGCCAACGTCATGAGATCCCCCTGGCTCATCGTCGTGCTGGGTTTGACCAGAAGCCACAAGCCGACGGTCGCAACGGCTGCGGCCAGAATCACCCGTCGATCGAATCGCCGCAGGATCAGCGGGACGATGATCACGTACAAGGCTGTCAGGAACGCGCTGTTGGACGCGCTGGTGTACCGCAATCCGACGGTCTGGAACACATACCCGAGGAACAGGAACCCGGTGGCGATTCCCGCCGCGCGCAGGATGCCGCGGTCCCGCCGCAGTCGGTGGCCCATGGCCGCAAACCATATTGCGATCAGTAGGGAACCCAGGAGAAACCGAAGGAAGAGGAACGACAAGGGGGAAATCTGTTCCAGCGCCGCTTTCGTCGCGGGGAACGTCGCGCCCCAGATCAGGGTCGTGAGTAAGAGCGCGAGTCGTGGCATGAACAGAAATGGTTTGGAGTTTTATCGCCCCGAACTCAACACTCAAAACCCAAAACTATGTTCTTGTGCTTTACGGTTTGCACAGCGGGCACCGACGCTGGTCCGTGGTTCCCGCCTGCTCCATCGCCGCCAGCGCACGCTCCTTGTCCGGGTAATCGAACCACCCGCCGGCCCAGTAGTCCGTGGATGATTGCGTCGACGGCACTTCGGAACAGCGGTCTTTGTGCAACGTCACTCGATCGATCGAGCGCGCGATGTGGATCCAATAAATCACGTGGGATCAATGGGGATGGGCCGTGTGTCAGGGAAGGAGCTGCCACTCGTCCTTTTCAATGAAGACTTTCACGCCGGTTTCGAGTTTCTTGACATCGTCTTTCTCGAACAGGCGAAAGTAGCGTTCGATGCGATCATCGTCATCGATCCGTTCTTCCTGCATCATTCCGTTGTGCCCCTTATACCGCCGAATCAGCACCGCCATCGCACGCCCTCCTCAACACTCGCTTAGGATACCCCTAGTCTCCGAACCAGGCAGGTGTGGTACAATACGGCATCGTTCGACAGCCGGTCAAGAGTCGACACGGACATAGAATCTCCAGCAGGAGCAATCACATGCCCATCTATGAATACCGTTGCGGTCAGTGCGAAAAGGCCTTCGAGGCGACTCAGTCTGTCCACGCGCGGGCGGAAGACACCGTGTGTCCCTTCTGTCAGGCCCAGGATGCGACGAAACTGCTGTCGTCGTTCGCTTCCAAGATCGTCGGCACCCACAAGCCGGGGTTTGCCGAGATGAAGGCCTACAACATGCTGAACGAGCGTATGGAGAAGTTCTCGAAGCTTCCCCCTGTCATGGGTACCAGGACGATGCCTCCTTCCAACCTGTTTTCCAGCCTCGATACGCCTCCCTCACCCCCCAAGCCTTCCCAAGAAAGTTGAGCATGCCTGGACCAGCAACGCGCAAGCGCGTCCCCGGAATATTCACGCCCCGCCAGGCGGCGGTTGCGACCCGTGGCTTTCTGCTCGGTCTGGGGCTCGGATTCCTCTTGACCTTCACCGGCGTCGCTTCGTCACCGGCGGAAGTTTCCGGCAACCTGATCATCGCGGGAAACGGACCGGAACAACCCATCGTCGAACTCCTCGTGCGCGCGTTCGAAAAGGCGAACCCACGCGCTTACGTGGACGTCGTCTGGGACGATCACTCGAAGGCGGTCGAGATGGTCAAAGCGGGAGAGGCACATCTGGCCGTCACCGGCGCCGAAAACAGCGCGCTTGCCTCGACCCAGATCGCCTGGGACGGTATCGGCATTCTGGTGCACCTGTCGAACTTCACAAAAGAGGTCACCAAGCAGCAGGTCGCCGACATCTTCTCCGGGAAAGTCAAAGAATGGTCCGAACTCGGCGGTCCCGAAACCAAAATCTTGTTGATCGACCGTCCGCGGAATCAAAACGTCCGCGACGCCTTTGAATCGCAGCTCGGCATTACCGGGAAGATCCCGGATACGGCCAAGGTGATCGCCAGGGACGACAAGGTCGTCAAGACGGTCGTCGGCACCTTGCCCCCTTTGTCGGCCGTGTCCTACATCTCCCTGAGTCAAGGCCTGTCGGTGGTCTCCGGCGGCGTGGCGGTCCGCCTCCTCCCGATCGACAAGGTGGAGCCTGAGATCCCCACTGTCAAGGATGGCCGCTACCCGTTGCGGAGGCCGGTTCTGTTACTCTCGAGGAAGGAACCCAACCCGCTGGTCGAAGCCTTCATCCAATTTGCCCTTTCTCCCCCTGGGCAACAGATTGTCACGGAAGCCTATGTTCCCATGACGCGGAATTAATCCCTTTTTTCTTTATAGCAAGGAGGGTCTTATGCAGACGTGGCGATCATCGGACCTCATGATGATGGCGCTGACCGGATTCATGTTGCTGGTCCCTGTTTCGACGCCTCGGGCGGACGAGAGCGGGAAAGGCGCGATTGTGGAAGGAGCAGGCTTTACGCTCTTCGATATGGAATCGATCAAGGGATCCGATACAGACAAGGTCGATAAGGACCCCGTTTGCGACAGGAGCAAGCGGCCCCGCATCGCCAAGGTCGAGCCGGACGAGGCCAAGCCCGGCGACAAGGTCGTGATCTCGGGAGAGAATTTCGGCACGAAGGAATGTTTCCATACCGTCACCTTCAGCGCATCGCCCAAGGCGTCCGTCGACTATAAATTCGTCAACGAAACGACGATCGAAGCCACCGTTCCGGAAGCCAAAGCCGGAATGTCGTTTCTGATCATCGTCGCCGGCGGCGGCAGCGCCCAGTCGAAACCCCTTCTCATCAAGTCCAAGTAAGCCGAAGGCCCGGACGGTCGCGGTGACTGTTCGGGCTCTCTCGTTGCTCGTCCTCCAGCTCGACTCCCTCGACAGACCTCTTCCTCCTATGCTAGCGTACGCGCTCCTTTTGCGCCTACCGTCAAGGAATTCTGGAGCACGGAATTCCGGGAAGCTGGATGAAGATGTTTCGGAAGATTCTGGTGGCCAATCGCGGTGAAATCGCCATGCGCATCATCCGCGCGTGCCGCGAGCTGAACATCGCCACCGCCGCCATCTATTCCGAAGCCGACTCCACCGGCATCTACGTCAAGAAGGCCGTCGAAGCCTATTTGGTAGGACCCGGACCGGTCAAAGGCTTCCTCGACAGTCACCAGATCGTCGAGTTGGCCAAGCGCATCGGCGCCGATGCGATCCACCCCGGCTATGGATTCCTCTCTGAAAACGCGCAGTTTGCCGAGTTATGCGACGCATCAGGCATTACGTTCATTGGACCTTCTCCTTTGGCCATTACGACCATGGGCAGCAAGGTCAAAGCCCGGGAACTGGCCAGCAAGATCGGCGTGCCGATCGTCCCGGGAACGGATGGAGGAGTGACAGATGTCAAGGAAGGGCTCGCCTTCGCCAAACAAGCCGGGTATCCCGTCATCATCAAAGCCAGCGCCGGCGGAGGCGGCCGGGGTCTTCGCGTCGTGCGGTCGGACGCCGAACTTGGTGAAAACATGGAGGTTGCCGCACGGGAAGCACTGGCCTCTTTCGGCGACGGCAGCCTGTTCATTGAAAAGTACATCGAGCGGCCCCATCACATCGAGTTCCAGATCCTGGCCGACCGCCATGGCAATATCATTCATCTCGGCGAGCGGGACTGCTCGATTCAGCGCCGGCATCAAAAATTGATCGAAATCGCGCCGTCCCTTGTCCTGACACCCAAGCTGCGCACCGAAATGGGGAAGGCCGCTACGGCGATTGCGCGGGCGGTCAACTATGACAATGCGGGGACGGTGGAATTCTTGCTCGACCAGGACGGGCGGTTCTACTTCATCGAAATGAATCCCCGTCTTCAGGTCGAGCATACGGTCACGGAACAGATCACCGCAATCGACATCGTCCGCAACCAGATTTCTATCGCCGCGGGCAAGCCGCTCGATATCCAACAGAAGGACGTCATTCTCCAGGGGCATGCCATCCAATGCCGGATCAACGCCGAAGATCCGAAGAACAACTTCATGCCCTGCACCGGAACCGTGACGGATTATCTCTCACCGGGAGGCATCGGTGTCCGAATCGACGGCGCCGTCTATAAGGATTACACGGTCCCGCCTTACTACGACGCCCTGCTCGCCAAACTCACCGTGCGTGGCCGCACCTGGGAAGAAACCGTCAGCCGAATGCGCCGGTCGCTCGAAGAATACGTGTTGCGGGGGGTGAAGACGACCATCCCCTTCATGATGGCGATCATGCAGGACCAGGATTTTCTCGCCGGTCGGTTCGACACCTCTTATCTCGACACGCATCCAGACTTGTACACCTACGACGAAATCGAGCAGCCGGAGGATCTCATTCTGGCGCTCGCCGCCGCCATTGCGGCCTATGAAGGGCTGTAACCCCTCAGCACCTTCCCGATTGTTCATGATCTAAGCGAGCAACCATGGCGACGAAACGGTCATCCGGAAAGAAATCGACGCACAAGAAACGCCCCCAAGCTTCCGCGGCCAAGGCGCCGAAGAAACGGTCGCTTCTGAAGCACGAATGGCCGATTCAGCCGGCAGCGTCCAAACAGGTGCTCGTGACCGAAGTGGCCTTGCGCGACGGGCATCAATGTCTCCTAGCCACACGGATGCGGACCGAAGACATGCTGCCGATCGCCCAAAAACTGGACGCGGTCGGCTTCTGGTCGTTGGAAGTGTGGGGCGGCGCCACCTTCGATACGTGCCTGCGCTTTCTGAAGGAAGACCCTTGGGAACGGCTGCGTGCCTTGCGCGCCGCCATGCCGAACACCAAGTTGCAAATGCTCCTCCGCGGGCAGAACATCGTCGGCTACCGGCACTATGCGGACGATGTGCTGGACCGGTTCATCGAACGCTCCGCCGCCAACGGCGTCGACGTCTTCCGGATCTTTGACGCACTCAACGACATCCGCAATCTCGAGCGCGCGATCCAAGAGGTCAAGGCCTGCGGGAAGCACGTCGAGGCAGCCATCTCCTACACCGTGAGCCCCGTCCATCGGCTTGAAGGATTCGTCGAGATGGGCAAACGGCTGGAGGATCTCGGATCCGACACGATCTGCATCAAGGACATGGCCGGACTCCTGGCCCCCATGGACGCCTATATGCTCGTCAAGAGCCTGAAGCAGGCGGTCAGCGTACCGATTCATCTGCACTCGCACTACACCTCCGGCATGGGCACGATGTCCGCGCTCATGGCCGTCCTGGCCGGCGTCGACATCGTCGATACAGCCATTTCACCCCTGGCCGGAGGGGCGTCCCATCCGCCGACCGAATCGATCGTGGCCTCGCTGCAGCACACGCCATACGACACGCAGCTCGACCTCACGTCCCTTCAACCGATCGCCGACCACTTCCGCACGGTGCGACGGAAATACCGGCAGTTCGAGAGCGACGTCACGGGAGTCGACGCCGAAATTCTCACCTCCCAGATTCCCGGAGGCATGCTGTCGAATCTCGCCGCGCAGCTGTCCGAGCAGAACGCGTTTGACCGCATGAAGGAAGTGCTCGACGAGGTCCCCCGGGTCAGAAAAGACATGGGATATCCGCCGCTCGTCACGCCGACCAGCCAGATCGTCGGCACTCAAGCGACCCTGAACGTCCTGACCGGCGAGCGCTACAAGGTCATCACGAACGAAACAAAGAACTATTTTCTCGGGCTCTACGGCCGAGCGCCGGGACAGGTGGCCAGGGACGTCATGGCGCGCGCCATCGGCGACGAAGAACCGGTCAAGACCAGGCCGGCCGACCGGCTGGAACCGGAAATGGAGGCAACCAGGAAAGATCTACCCGCCTCCGCCGACACCGTCGAGGATCATCTGTCGTTCGTTCTCTTTCCCGCCATCGCCCGCGATTTCTTTGAAGCGCGTGAGAAAGGCGATCTGGTGCCCGAGCCGCTGGAGGGAAGCCTGACAAAGGGTCCGGCTGCCGGCGGCGAACTTCACCTGGCTCCGGTGGAATTCAACGTGACCGTCCACGGCGAGACCTATCATGTGAAGGTGTCCGGCTCGGGACGAAAAGTCGACGGACGAAAGCCCTACTACATCCGGGTCAACGACAAGCTTGAGGAGGTCTCTCTCGAAGCGATCCAGGAAGTGCTGGCCGGCATGCCTGAAACCGCGGAGACTCAGAGCGGCGCCAAGCCCAAACGACCCAAACCGGCCAAACCCGGCGACGTTGCTCCCCCGATGCCGGGTCGCGTCGTAAAAATCCTGGTCGCCAAAGACGACCGCGTGGCGACGGGAGACCCTCTGCTCATCATCGAGGCCATGAAGATGGAAAGTCAGGTCCCTGCGCCGATCGACGGGACGGTGACGGGGATTCTGGTCGAAGAAGGCGAAAACGTGAAGACGGACGAGACCATCATTCAGCTGGAGTAGGCCATTCCGCCGTTTGGTACCGCCAGCCAGCCCCCCGTCGGTTTCCTTCTGACCGCCCTGCTGTTATGGCTGCAGATGACCGCCTGCTCATCGCCCAGTCCGATCCCGGCTCACTTCGACGCCTTCGAGCGGATTCCCATCCATACCGTATTGGTCCACGGACACAAGATCGCCTATCTGGATGTGGGACAGGGCGAACCGGTCATTCTCATCCATGGCTTCGGCGGATCCATGTGGCAATGGGAACATCAACTGCCGACCTTGGGCCGGTATGTCCGTGTGATCACGCCGGATCTGATCGGCTCCGGGCTCTCCGATAAACCGGATATCGCCTATACGCCCGATCAGATGCTCGACTACTTTGCGCGATTCATGGACGCCCTGCATCTGTCCCGCGCCACCCTCGTCGGCAACTCGATGGGAGCCGGACTGGCTATCGGTATGGCCTTGACCCGTCCGGAGCGCGTCGACAAGTTGATCCTCATCGACGGTTTGCCGGGACAGGTGGCAAACAAGCTCAAGAGTCCGACGATCAAACGAGCACTGGAATCCCGCGCGCCGTCCTGGATGGTTTCTTTCGGCAATTGGCTCTTCGGCGGACTGATGATCAAATCGGTCTTGAAGGAGGTCGTCCACGATCCGGCCCTCCTGACGCCCGCGGTGCTCGAGCGGTCGAATCGAAACCGCCGGCGGCCTGGTATGATCCCACCCCTCATGGCGATGCGGTACAGTCTCCCGATTTGGGAGACCGATTTTGCGCCGCGACTCGGGACCTTGACCCATCCAACCCTGATCCTCTGGGGCCAGGAAGATCGGGTCTTCCCTCTTGCCGTCGGCGAAGACTTGCATCGGACCATCAAGAGGTCGAAACTGGTCACGATCCCGGGAGCCGGACATATTCCGCAATGGGAACAGCCGGAACAGACGAATCAGGCTATGATAGAATTCCTCACACCCCGAACTACGGAGTCCTAGCCGAACGGAGGATCGTATGACCGCCCCGATCATGACACGACTCCTGACTCTGCAGATGATCGGTTTGCTCGCCGCTTCCGGCTGTGCTGGCTCCGGATCGGGCTCCCTCTTCACGTATAAGAACCTTCCCGTCGCGGAAGAGACGGTGCAGACGGGAGAAGGGCACACGGTCCTGTACAAGGGCACCCCGGTGGTCCTGACAGGAACCGGCATCAAGACCGGCGATCGGTTGCGCGACGTCAAGGTGGTTCAGACCGATCTCTCGCTCGTCAATATCGCGGAAACCAAAGGCAAGGGCAAGGTCCGCATCATCAGCGTCGTCCCTTCACTGGACACCAAGGTCTGCGAACAGCAGACGCACATTCTCAGCGGGGAGAACAGGGGACTCGACCGCATGGTCGAGCTGATCACGGTCAGTATTGACACACCGTTCGCCCAGAAGCGCTTCGCGACCGAAGCCAAGATCGCCAACGTCACGTTTCTCTCTGACTATAGGGGCGGCGACTTCGGAAAAACCTACGGACTGTTCCTCAAGGACCCGCACCTTTTGGCTCGAGCCGTCATGGTGGTGGATCCGCACAACAAAGTCAGGCACATCCAGGTCACCCCCGAACTAGGCCAGCTGCCGGACATGGAAGAAGCCTTTAACGTGGCTCGGTCCCTGATTACGGCGAATTGACCGCGGGGTCCCGGCCGCGCCGACCTTACACACTCCAACACGAACCAAGGCATCCGATGAGTCGCTACGATCTCCTGGTGATCGGCACAGGCCCCGCGGGGCAAAAGGCCGCCGTGCAGGCCGCCAAACTGGGCAAGAGAGTCGGGATCGTGGAGCGCAAGGAAGTCGTGGGCGGCGTCTGCATCAACACGGGAACGATCCCAAGCAAGTCCCTCCGCGAAGCGGTCCTCTACTTGTCCGGGTTCCGCCAGCGAAGCATCTACGGCGCCGACTACCGGCTGAAGACGGCCATCACCATCGAAGACCTGGCCTTTCGCACCAATCACGTCATCAAGAATGAGGTCCGGATCGTCGAGAACCAGATGGCTCGCAACCGCGTGGACATGATCTACGGAACCGCCAGCTTCGCCGACTCCCATCGGCTCCGCATCACGCGGGCCGGAGGAGGCTCGGTCGAACACGAGGCCGACTTCATCACCATCGCCGTGGGATCGGAGCCGGCCAAGCCGGCCGAGGTCCCCTTCGATCACGACTCGATCATCGACACCGACGAGCTGCTGACGCTCAAGCACATCCCCAAATCCATCGTCATCGTCGGAGGAGGCGTCATTGGAACGGAATACGCGTCGATGCTCGCCGCCCTGGGCGTGCCCGTCACCCTGATCGACAAGCGGCCCCGACTCCTGGAATTCGTGGACGCGGAGATCATCGAAGCGCTGCAACTCCAGATGAAGGAAATCGGCGTCACGCTCTGTCACAACGAGGAGGTCGTCTCGATTCGCAAGGAACAGGACGGCCTGATCCACGTCCAACTCCGGCACGCCGGCCCAATCGCAGCCACCACGCTCATGTACGCAATCGGTCGCATCGGAGCGACCCAGGACCTCAATCTCGGCGCGGTGGGACTCGCACCGGACGGCCGCGGACGCCTGAGCGTCAATGACCACTTTCAAACAGCGATTCCCCATATCTACGCCGTCGGGGACGTCATCGGCTTTCCCGCCCTGGCTTCCACATCGATGCAGCAGGGCCGCCATGCTTCCTGTCATGCCTTCGGGGCTCCGGACGGGACCGATACGGAACTGCTGCCCTACGGCATCTACTCCATTCCGGAAATCTCCATGGTGGGCCGCAACGAGGAAGACCTCACGAAGGCGGACATCCCGTACGCCGTCGGAATCGCGCGCTATCGCGAGATCGCGAGGGGACAAATCATCGGGGACGAGACCGGATTACTGAAATTACTGTTCCACCGACAGACGCGACAGCTGCTCGGCGTCCATGCCATCGGAGAGGGCGCCACCGAGCTGATTCATATTGGCCAGGCCGTCATGGCCTACCGCGGGCAGATCAACTACTTCATCGACACGGTCTTCAACTATCCGACGCTGGCCGAATGCTACAAGGTCGCCGCGCTCGACGGCATCAATCGGCTGCCGAGACCGTGGGTACCAACGAAATGAAGGTTGTGAGGCGAATCTCGTGAAGCGTGAAACGCGGACGTATTGAATTGCTCCCCTGGTTATCCACCTTGTAGAGACGCTTCATGAGAAGCTTCACTCGAAAAGGAGTCCTTCATGTCATTTTGCGAGCATCTGCGGAAACTGGCCGAGCCGATCTGGGACGCACAACTCTCGCATCCCTTGGTTGTGGCGCTGGGAAACGGAACCCTGCCCCAGCGCAAGTTCCGGTACTATATCCTGCAGGATGCGCGCTTCCTCAGCGATCTCTCCCGCGTATTCGCCGCCGGCGCCGTGCGCGCACCGGACTCGGAATCGGCGCTTCGATTCGCCAAACTCGCCGAAGACACCATCACCGTCGAACGGAGTCTGCACGAGAGCTACGGATCCGCCTGGAAGTTGACTGCCCGCGCCATGGCCTCCGTGCCGATGGCTCCGACGAATTATGCCTACACACGCCACATGCTCGCCGTCGCCGCCTCGGGATCGGCAGCGGAAATTGCCGTAGCGGCGCTTCCCTGCGCCTGGATCTATTGCGTCGTGGGCCGATATCTCTTGAGAAAAGGGCCGCCCCCCAAAGCCCATCCCTACCGGAATTGGCTCCTGCTCTATGCCTCCCCGGAATTCGCCGACGTGCAGCGGTGGATGCGGAAGAAAGTGGACCAGTGGGCGAAGACGGCGGGGAAGGAAGAAAGGCGGCGGATGGAAGAGTCGTTTGTGATCAGCTCGCGGTACGAGTGGATGTTTTGGGAGATGGCGTGGACTGAGGAGCAGTGGCCGGTGTGAGTCGACGGGGTCCGTCACAGGGCAGGGGGGCCTTTCGTCCTCGCACCCCGCCCGGTGTAGGGACCCCGCTGCGGGCGAAAGACCCCTCCGCCCCGCACCACCCGTCGAACACCTTTTGAGAGAATGAAGAGACAAACTTCATCGGCAAGTGCGGTAACCCGATCCTCCGTGCAAGTCGCCGGGCAGGTGCTGGGCCCCTCAGTGTGACGGCAAGCACCGGCCACAGGAAGGTAGAAAAGCAGGAAAAGCTGCTACGCGCGGAGGGGCGCCAGCCCGGTGCCACCCGCCAACTCCAGGACTGCAGCCTGACAGTGCTCTGGTGACGCTGCGAAAGCCCCCGAGTCGCTGGCAGGCAGGAGAGAATACACCGACCACCTTGATGGGAGAGGAAAAGAGACTGACTACACAAGAGACCATAGAGGCAACAAAATACTTTGTCGTACACGAGAACCCCTATGGACGAAGAAACTAAACGGACAATAGGCCGGATAATTGATGAGTCTAGGAAGAGTAAGGCCGCGCCGCCTTCAGAGCGTAGTTCTCCATCTGCTATCTCGATTAATCCTAATGTGAGATGTCAGCGAATTTACCCAGTAGAAGATAGTCGAAAAACAGTACCGGAACTTAAGACCGTGGGCATAAAGCTTTCCCGCGAGCAAGCGATACATCTTGCGCGTGTATTACTTGCTGTTACTCAGGAATGGGATGAGGTCGACCTCACTGCGTACAGGTTCGACAAACGCAAGAGCGATGGTACATATCACATAACAGTCACAAGTGCTCGATCTGTAGATATGTAGATTGCTTGCTTATGACCTATCGTCACATCTGGGCAAATCTGCTTGGACTTACAGCGCTAGTCGTGTCATTGGGATCGGTCCATTGGCAACGGACGGGTGCGCGGGCGGTGCCGGGACTTGCGATTTACTCCTAAGAGCAGCTCACCATTGAGTGCGGACGGGATATTGCGTGATCAGGGGGTCGGGCGTAAGGAGCACGCAGTCGTGCTCGATGGCTTGGCAAACGAGCATCCGGTCGAACGGATCTCGATGCAATGCGGGCAGTTTGTGCAAGTGAACGACCGCCTGCTCATCGAGCGGCAGTGCCGCAATCCGATGCCGCTCGCGCTGCTCGACGACGAATCGGTCCAGCGAACTCGGCAACGGCAGTTTTCCGAGGGCGTGCTTGACGGACAATTCCCATACCGAGACGGCGCTGAGAAAGATCTCGTTGCCAGGGTTGGCGAATAGCTCGCGCACTCTAGGAGAAAGTTCTTCCGAATCAGCGATGATCCACAAGAACGTGCAAGTATCGAGGAGACACTTCACCCGCGCGTCGCCTCAAAGGCATGGAGCAACTCATCGGGCAAGGGCTCGAAGAAGGAACGAGGAACCGTAAATCGTCCCTTGGCGAGACCGATCGGGCGTGGACGATCCGATGCCTCAGGCAACGGCGTGATCTCAGCGATGGGGTGATTGTGCTTACACAAGACGATTCGATCTCCCGCCTTGAGTTTGGCGAGATACTTCGAGAGGTGCGTCTTTGCCTCATGAATATTCAGCTTGATCATGGTCATAGAGTAAACTAACTTGTGAACTTGGTCAAGCGGTGCAGCGGTGCCCATTGCAGCGAGCGTCAACTTTGACACAACGAACAATCTATCTACACCTGGGTGTGCTGGGGCTGCTGTTGGCGTTGCTGGGGTTCATCTATTGGCTGCACACCGGCTCGCGAGCTGTGCCGGGACTCATCCGGGATTTGCAGAGTCAGGATCTGCAAGCGCAAATGCTGGCGGCACAATGGCTGTCGGAATTGGGTGAGGATGCGCGTCCTGCCGTGCCCACGCTCGTCGATCTGGCCCTCCACCATGCAAATTGGAGCATGCGCGTTTCAGCGACAGCCGCCCTTCGCTCCGTCGATCTTCAGGCCACTCGTCGCGTGATGCACGATTCCCTGCCGGGCCTGGGCGACTCGGACGCGGAAGTCAGGCGGCACACCTGCGAGCTGCTCGGCAGTCTAGGACTGCTCGCAAAGCCCGTCGTCCCGGCGTTGATCAAGATGTTGGCGGACGAGGACGATCTCACCCGGGAGCGAGCGATCGAGGCGCTCGGCGCAATCGGAGTTCCGCCCCACGATGTCTCGGCCGCGTTGACCACGGCGCTCTTTGATCGGGCCACAAACGTGCGGCATCGCGCCGTCTCGCTGTTCGCCTTTGCCGTTCCGATCCCGACTACGGCGCTCGCTCCATTGGCCAATCTGCAGAAGGACTTGGATAGGACCGTCGCCTCGCTGGCGCGGATTGCCCTGGACCGGGGCGGCGGCATCCACCGAACCGACGTCCAGATGCTCATCGCGCGACTGCAACGGAGGGATGACCGGGAGGATGCGTTGCAGCGGCTGGCCAGACTGGGACCGGCGGCGGCGGAAGCGGTGCCTGCGATCATCCCGCTCCTCGACGACCGCCTCCCTCTGCACCGTTATTTGGCGGCTGACACGCTTGGAGCCATCGGCCCCGCCGCCGCGCAGTCGCTACCCGCTCTGCGGCAGCTCCTCGTCGACCAAGATCCGGTCGTCCGTGACGCCGCGGCGGACGCCCTGCGGGCAGTTGAACCGGGCCCGTTCTCGAAGGGAGGACCATCGTGAGCGAGACTGTTCATTCCAGGCTTGCGCGGTCTACTCTGATTCTGTACTGGACCTGCATGGGATTGGGCCTGACCATCCCCTGGATCGCCGTCATCCTGGTGGACCTGTTCAAGCACCATCAATCCATCCGGCAAGCGCTGCATCAGTGGCAGCTTCACCTATTTGCGCCGGGCTACAATCTATTCTTGGTCGGGGTGCTGAATGCGGTTCCCTTTGCCCTCCTGTCCGTATTCCTGCTGTTCCATCTGGGAATGACCCCGCATCAGCCTCCGTCGCTGGCCGGCAGACGAATGACTGGCGTGGCGGTGGCCGCGTTCGGGGCGATCGGACTCAGTGCCTGGATTCATGTCGTCACCTTGTGGTTCCCCGACGCCCAAAACGCCCTCGTGTATATCTTTCTGCCCATCGGCCTGACCGGATTGCTGCCGATCGGATATGCCATTGGACGCCTCCTCGGACGCTTCCTGGTACGCTAACCCGGCCACATCCATTGCTAGACAGGCCCGGTGCCCTAAGCTATAAAGACATCCGGTTCTCTATGCTGGAATTCTCCCGATGGGCACAACACTCAAACAAGTTCTGACGATTGCCGGATCCGATTCAGGCGGAGGAGCCGGTATCCAGGCGGACATCAAGGCCATGTCGGCCAACGGTGTCTTTGCCATGTCCGTCATCACGGCCATTACCGCTCAAAATACCCAGGAAGTGACGGATGTCTTTGAACTTCCCGCTTCGATCATCGCGGCGCAGATCGACGCCGTATTCGACGACTTCGACGTGGCAGGGGTCAAGATCGGGATGTTGTCCTCCGCGGCCGTCATCGACGTCGTCGCCCGGCTCCTCAAACCCCAGAATGTCGCCAATCTGGTGCTCGACCCGGTGATGATTTCGAAAACCGGCCATCCGCTCCTCAAACCGGATGCCATTGAAGCCTTGAAGGCGCGGCTGTTTCCGCTCGCCCTGATCGTCACACCAAATATCCATGAGGCGCAACAGCTGTCCGGCATCGAAATCAAGTCGCTGGCCGACGCGCGCCGGGCCGCCAAGGTGATCCATGGATTCGGCTGCCGGCACGTCTTGATCAAAGGCGGTCATCTGATCGCGGAGCGGGGCACCGATTTGCTCTATGACGGGCGGTTCTTCACCATGTTTCGTGGTCCGTTCATCGAAACCCCCCATACCCACGGAACCGGCTGCACCTTTGCTTCCGCCATTACCGCGCAACTGGCCCGCGGCAAGGCACTCAATGACGCGATTCAAACCGCCAAGACCTACCTGACCGAAGCCATCCGGCACGGGTTGGCCATCGGTCACGGTCATGGCCCGACCAACCATTTCTATTTTCTCGACAGCTAGAGTTCGATGGCGTTGCCGGCCTGCCGCCCCCACACGTTTATCATGACTGGCTTTGGCTGGCTCTT
>Ga0268299_1003106_pt1 | contig 16556 bp, 12 predicted proteins | sample NOBtaG_FD_193484 | JGI IMG/M metagenome (GOLD analysis project Ga0268299, IMG submission 193484) | Activated sludge microbial communities from bioreactor in Nijmegen, Gelderland, Netherland - NOB reactor | ecosystem: Engineered > Bioreactor > Aerobic > Activated sludge | place: Netherlands...
CGGACGACTCTCCACCCGTCCGCATTTCCCGACGGCCGGCGGCGCACCGCGCGGACTTAGTCTCCGATCCCTCGAGCTTCGACCGGAATCGAGATCCACGACCCGCGTGCCGTTCTAGCTGGCAAACCCTCCTGGAGCGGGGCTAGGATGCGAGTCCTTTGACGCTCCAAGCCGCAGGAAGCGAGCGGCGCGACACTCGATCGCGGGCGCTGCGCATCGCGATGGTGACCGCGTTCGGCACCCGCAAGGGCGGGTATTTCTCGGACGTCCAGCTCGGCCTGTTGTGCAGCGACGCGCGGGCGCTGGGACACGAGGCGCGGATGCTGCGCGTCTATTACGACGGCGCCGACCGCGCGGTGGATGCGGACGTATCCGCGCGGCTCGCGCGGTGGCTCGTGGACGAGCGGATCGACCTGGTGGTCGCGGATCGGGTCCTCGCCGGCGAACCGTTCATGCAGTGGAAGGCGCAGTGCCCGACGGGTCGCATGCTGCTCTTGCCGCCGCCGGAGGGCATGGGGCGCGTCCTCGCCGGTGACGCTGCCATCGCGCACGCGCTCTATCAGCGCCGCCGCGAGAGTGGGGAGCTCGGTGACGAGGTCCGCCGTGCCTTCGCGATGTGGCTCGGAACCGGGCTCGCCTCACCGCGGGACGTCGACATTCCCGGCCTGTCCGCGGTGCGGGACGGACAACCCGAAGCGCCGGCGCGGCCGTTGATCGAGATCCCGGCGGAAGCACCCCTCGCGTACGAACCGATCGTGGAGCACGAGGTGATCGCCGCCGCCGGCGCCGCGGCGATCGTGCCCGCGCCGTACACGGTGTTCGGCAACGGCGGCTGCCCCTACAGCCGCGACGTCACGCAGGCGATCCCCTACCGGGATCTCCCGATGGGCGAGCCGGGCGAGGTCCTCCGCAAGGGCTGCGCCTTCTGCACCATGGGCGGCGACTACGACAAGCGCTCGGACGAGGACACCGTCGCGTCGGTGCTCCGGCAGGTCGCGTACCTGACCACGCACCTCCCGAAGCCGCACACCTTCGTGCTCACGGACCAGCATCCGCTGCGCTACCTGTCGCGCCTCCTGGAGACGGCAGCGGAGCGGGGCGTGCGTGCCGTGACCTGGCTGCTCCAGACGCGCGCCGACTGGCTGCTCGAGCATCGCGCCGCCCTCGAGCGGAGCATCGCGATCGCCGCGCGCACCGACACGCGGCTCGAGCTCTATCTGGTCGGGTTCGAGTCCTTCTCGGACGACGACCTCGAGCTCTTCAACAAGGGAACGACGGCGGCCGGCCTCGTCGCCGCGGCGCGGCTCGTGCGCGAGCTCGCGCGGGCGCACCCGCGGAGCTTCGGATTCACGCGCGAGCGCGGCCACAGCTTGATCCTCTTCCATCCCTGGACGACGCCCGGTCGTCTGCGCGACTCGGGCGAGGCGATGCGCACCCACGGCCTCTCCGATTTCTTCTACGACATCACGCGCAATCGCCTCCGCCTGTATCCGCGGCTTCCGATCGCGGCCCTCGCGCAGAAGGACGGTCTCGTGGCCGAGGGGTGGGAAGGGGATGCCGCGGCGCGGACGGCGCACGCGAAAGGCTACAGCGTCGATCTTCCCTGGCACTTCGCCGATCCGCGCGCCGTGGCCGCCTACGAGGCGTGTCGGAAGCTGCGCGAAGCGCTCGGCAACGAGACCGAGATCAGCCAGCTGCTCGCCGTGGCCCGCTGGGCTGAGCGGTTGGACTCGGCGTCGTCGCCGACGGAGTACGTCGACCGAATCGGCGTCGCGCTCGGCGGCCTCGCCGCGCGGATCGAAGGGCTTCTCGGTCGATCCCGCGGCCAGCGCGCCGCGACCGTGCTCTTCGCCGGCGCCTGCAACAACGGCTGTCACGGGTGCGAGAATCGCGACCTGTTCCTGCCCGACGACGGCGATGCGCTGCGCGACCGGGTCGACGCCGCGCGCGAGGCGGGACTGCCCCTCATGCTGGCGGGCCGCGAGCCGACCCTGCATCCGGATTTCGTGGCGCTCGTCGCGCGGGCGCGTGGCGCCGACGGTAGACGGGTCGGCGTCACGTCGAACGGACGCCGCTTCGCATATCGGCGCTTCGCGGCCGAAGCCGTGCGTGCCGGATTGTCCGACGCGTCCGTGAAGGTGTTCGCCGCGGGGGTCGACGAGGCGGATGCGGTGGCCAGGGTGCAGGGTGCCCATGACCAAGCACTTGCCGGCATCGACAACCTGGTGCGCGGCGGTGCGCGCGTGGAGATCCGCGTCCCGCTGCACGCGCGCGCGCTCCCGACGCTCGACCGGTTCGCCGACCTCGCGCGGGCGCACGGCGTTGGTGGGATTCGCGTGGAGGTGGCGCTCGACTCGCTCGGGCTCGATGCCCTCGGCGAAGCGGAGGCGGCCCTGCGATCCCTCGCCGACGCGTGCCAAGCGGCGGGCGTCCGCCTCACCGCGTCGCCGCTTCCGAGCGGGATGCGGGGCTTCGACCGCCTGCCGACCTGACCGACTGCATGCACGCGACCGACATCCCACGCGTCGATCCGCCCGCGCCCGCGCTCTTCGAGCGGGCGTACCGGCGGGCGTGCCGCCCGGTCGTGCTTCGGGGGCTCGTCCCGGAGCCGGAGCTGCGGCGCTGGTCGTTCGCGGCGCTCGAGCAGGAGTTCCCGGATCTCAGCGTGCCGACCCTCGTCACCCGGGACGGCGCGGTGACGCCGGACCCGCGACACGGGTTCAACACCGGCCGCACGGCGCTCGCCGAAATACTCGAGCAGGTTCGCGGTGACCGTCCGCCGTCGCGTTACATGATGGCGCGGCTCGACGAGCTGCCGGCGGCATGGCGCGAGCGGATCACGACCCCCGCGTACTGCGCCGACGCGCGTTGGCTGTCGAGCAAGGTGTGGCTTTCGCCGGCGGGCACGGTCACCCAGACGCATCGCGACGCCGCCGACAACCTCCACCTGCAGCTCCTCGGCTCGAAACGCTTCACGCTGTTCGACGCAGCCCAGAGCGCGCGCCTCTACCCGAACAGCCTCTTCTCGAACGTGCCGAACGGGTGTCAGGTCGATCCCGAGGCGCCCGACCTCGCACGCCATCCGCGCTTTCGCGATGCGCGGGCGGAGCGGGCCGAGCTCGCCCCCGGCGACGCGATCTACATTCCGCGGGGCACGTGGCATCACGTGCGCACGCTCGAGGACAGCCTCTCCACGAACTTCTGGTGGGCGCGGGGCGCACGGCTCCCGCTCGTGATGGGCGCGGATCTCTTCAAGCGGCTGCGACGCCTCGGCTGAGGGCACGACCGGAGACCCGTGGACACCGTGCGCGACATTCCCCGGGTGGCTCCGCCGTCTGCCGAGGTCTTCGAGTCCGACTTCGTGCGGGCGTCGCGGCCGGTGATCCTGCGGGGCGCGATCGGTGATTGGCCGGCGCTGCGGAACTGGTCACTCGACTACTTCAAGCAGGAATTCGGCGAGCGCGAGCTCCCGATCATCCGCGAGAAGAACGGATCGCACTACGACGTCGACACGGGACTGCACTACGACCGCATCCGGTTCGGCGACTATTGCGACCTGCTCGCGGACGGCGGGCCGCACGGTCTCTATCTTTCGGTGCGCGTGCACGAGGCCATCCCGGAGCTCTTCGACGACATCCGGCGGCCGGCCTACACGGCGAGCGCGCGCTGGGCGCGCTCACGGTTCTGGATGGGGGGACCCGGGGCGAAGGGGCCGCTCCACCGCGACCTCCCCGAGAACCTGTACGCGCAGATCGGCGGGCGCAAGCGTTTTCTCCTGCTCGACCGGAACCTCACGCACATGGTGCACCGCCATTCGTTTCGCTCCGGCGTGCCGAACTACAGTCCGGTCGATGCCGAGGCGCCGGATCTCTCGCGCTACCCCCGCTTTCGCGGGGCGCCTGTCCTCTGCGCCGATCTCGAGCCCGGCGATCTGCTGTACATCCCGAGCATGTGGTGGCACCAGGCGCGGTCGCTGACCACGTCGTACGCGGTCAATCTCTGGTGGCTGAAGGGTCCCAAGGTGGTCGTGGCGCGGCTCGCCGAGCTCTACATGCGGGTGCGGGGACTGAACCTCTGAGGTATACGCCCCGTCGGGATTTCCGCTATGCACACGCAGGGTAGGGCAGTGCTTTCCGACCGACAGCGACGCGACCTCGACGAGCGCGGATTCTTCTTCACGGACGTCGTCTTCAGCGCCGCGGAGCTCGAGCCGATCCGGCGCGAGTGTCTGCGACTGCACGAGGCGTCGATCGAGAAGATCCCGGCGAGCAATCCCTCGCATCGGGCCAAGCAGCGGCTGCGTCCGTTCCTGCCGGCGCCCCACGAGGCGAGCGAGATCATCGCGGGCTTTCAGCGGCACCCCGTCTTCCAAGAGCTCGCGCGGGAGATCATCGGACCCGACGTCGACCAGACCTGGAGCCAGGGGTGCCTCAAGCTCCCCGACGTCGGTGCGTGGACGCAGTTTCCCTTCCATCAGGATGGGAAGTTCGCGGCGATCGACCGCCAGGATTCGGGCTTCTCGTGTTTCCTCGCCCTCGGGCCGCTCTCGCCGGAGAACGGGACGTTGTCGTTCGCGGCGGGCGCGCACCGGAGCGTACTTCCGCACGTGTGGGACGAGCAGCTCGAGTGGTGGTCGTGCGACGTCGCCGGCTACGAGGTGGTTCCGGGCACGCTTCGACCGGGACAGATGGTGGTGTACCGGCTGATGACGCCGCACGGCAGCCCGCCGAACCTGACCGACGAAATCCGCGAAGCGTTCCTGATGACGTTCAACGTGCCCGGTGTGCGCCTGGTCGAGACGGGCGAGCTGTTCGGCGATCAGCGCCCACTCCTGCGGGGCGGTCGAGCGGTCTAGTCGGCATGGCGCGACCGCGGCTCGCCATCGCCATTCCGTCGCTGAACCGCGCGCACATGCTCGACGCGCTGCTGCGCGAGTTCCAGCCGACCTGCGAAGCGCTCTCCATTCCGATCCTCGTCAGCGACAACGGCTCCGGCGACGACACCGGGGCGGTATGCGCCCGATGGGCGGAGCGCTGGTCGGGCCTGCGCTATCGGCGACATCCCGAGACGATCCCCATGGGCCGGAGCGTCATGTCGGCGATCGAGATGAGCGACGCCGAGTACACCTGGCTCGCGGGCGACGACGACTACCTCCAGCCGGACGCCATTCGCGCCGTCGCCGATCTGCTGTCGCGCCGGAGCCCGAGCGCCGTCGTGGTCCGATCGATCGAGGTGCCGAGCGCGAATTTCGTGGCGCTCGACCGTCCGCTCGCACCGCAGCTCGTCGACGTACTGGCGCGTTACCCTCGCGAGGGTGAGATGCGCGAGCACCGCGATGCCGGAGCGTTCTTCGCCGCGCACCACATCATCCTGCCCGCTCCGACGGTGATCTACGCGACCGACCGCGCACGCGCGACGGATTACGAGCGCTACCAAGTGACGCACCATGCCCACATCGGCGCGCTCTTCGATGCGCTCGCGGTCGAGCAGGCCGCGCGCGGCTCCGTCGAGGTTCTCGAGCTCACCGACGTGTGCTCCGTGTCGCTGACCGTGCACCACGACCGGGGGAAGGATCATTGGGGCGGCTTGCATCGGTACTTCGCGGAGGAGGGGTTCCCCAAGTGGTTCGCCCTCTTGCCGCCGATCTACGCGCCCCATCTCCCGGTCGCCGAGGCGCATTATCGGCACATCTTCCGGGACATCTTGCAGCCGACGGCGACCGCGCCCCGCGAGGCGACGAAATGAGCGAAGAACGAGTCGAGGTGAACCCCCTCTGGGCGCAGCGATTCGCCGAGGAGGGGTACTTCGTCGTCGAGCGGGCGTTCGGCGGCGCGTTGCTCGACGGCCTTCGGGCCGACGCCGATCGCGCGGTGGCGGAGGAGCGCGGTCGCCTCGAGCGGGGCGAGGAGCTGCACGTCCCGGTGAGCGCGCTCGACGACCGCTACGTGATCTCGGGGTTCGTGCGCCGGAGCGCGTTCGTCCGCGAGCTGGTCTTCAGCGAGGTCATGGCGTCGGTCTGCCGGAGCGCGCTCGGCGCGGACGCGTTCCTCTACTCCGAGACGTTCGTCTGCAAGGCCCCCAACAACGCGAGCGGGTGGATCTGGCACCAGGATTCGAGCTACCTCGACTACGTCGGCTGCGGGCACTACCCGCCGAACCTCGGAGTGTGGGTGGCGCTCGACGACGTCGACAATCGCAACGGCGCGCTCCGCGTCTTGCCCTTCTCGGTGCTGGACGTGCGCGAGGTCGTCCGCCACGACCTGACGAAGCCGTGGACCAGCCCCGACGTCGTCGACTTCGGGCAGCACGACGGCGGCGTGCTGCTTCCGGTGCCCGCGGGCTCGCTCATCGTGACCAGCGGTGCGCTGCCGCATGCGAGCGACCCGAATCGTACGGACCGTCCGCGCCGGGCGTACTTGATTCAATACTCCGGGCAGCCGGTCCTGAAGGATGGCAAGCCGGTGCAGTTGGCGATCCCGTTTCTCCGCGACGGCATCCGCCGGATGCCGTCGCCCGCCGAGATCGGACGCTGATCTAGCTCACGGCGTGCAGGGCCACACGCCTACGGCGTGCAGGGCCACACGCCTACGGCGTGCAGGGCCACACGCCTACGGCGTGCAGGGATAGATCTCTTCGTTGGTCGAGTCCAAAAAGCTCAGCGTCCCGGCCCCGAGCGCGAAGGGCAGGGCGCCGCTGCCGCCGTCCGTGAGACACGGAGGGCAAATGCCCGCGTCGATGAGCTTCTGCATCGCCGCGTTGTGCTTCGCGCGCGCGCCCTTGGGCATGTCGTCGCACGCGCCGGGCACGAACGGTTTGCTCACGAAGCCCGCCGCGGCGACCTTACCGTGGCACTTGTAGATGTTCGCCAAGAGCTTCGAGACCGACTTCGCGAACCCGACCGCGCATTTGTAGTTGTCGGCGCTCGCCGGGATGGATCCCGCCTCGTCCTGATCACCGCCGCCCGCATCCGCGATCGAGAGACCCGACGAGGCGTCGCAGAAGAACGCGCCGTTCAGTGAGTCGAGGCTGGTCATGTTGCTCACGTCGGCGAGGAAGGCGTCGCGCCGAGCCTCGGCGGCGACCACGACCGCGGGATCACAGGACGCGTTCGCCTTTGCCAGGGAGGCGTCGAACTTGGCTTTCGCCTTGGCCGTGCAGGCCTCCTCGGCGGCGTCCAGGGCGGGCGACGAGCCGACGGCCTGGTACGCACCCTTCACCTGGCTCAAGTGGCACTTGATGACGCCCGCGACGAGCTTGCCGAACGCTCCGGTCAACGCCTTGCCGCAAGCGAGTCCGGGTCCGTCGGCCGGGATGCAACCAGTCTCGCTCCCGCCGAACGGATCGCCCGGCGCCGCATGCACGGCAGACGACGCGAGACAGACGGATAGGAACGCGGCACCGAGAGTCGAGAGTTTCATGGACGTCCTCCTTGGAGCGCAGGTGGGGACGTACCCTCTGCCACGTTCCGTCGAAAAGAGCCATCACAAAGAGCGATCGAAGGCCCGCGTGCGACGGCGGCGTGACGGGCGCCGGCTCGTCCGACATAGGGCAGTCGATGCCGTGCCCGGCGGCGAAAATCCCTTGCCAACCCGACGCCTAGAGGGATATTGCAGCGGTTCGGTCGGGCGTCTCGGCCGCCCGATCATCGAAGCCCGTGCCGCGTCGGTCGTCCGGGCCGCCTGGTGAAAGGAACCTCATTGATGGAACACTCGGACACGGAGCGACTGCACGACGGATCTGCGCGCCGTGCCCGCGGTCGCCGTCGGGACGGACGCCGGGTCGCGCTGGTCTGTCGCACCCCCGGACTCGACTTCCCGAACGTCCACGACGACCTGCCGAGCTACGGTGTGCGGCGGATCCATGCCTCCATCATCTCGGACCCGCGGCTTCAGGACGCGGTCGTCGAGACCTTCGACACGGTGAAGCCCGACGCCGACGCCATCCTGGATCGGATCCTCGCGTTCGACCCGGACATCGTCGGCTTCTCCGTCTACGTTTGGTCGCTGCCGTGTTTTCTCGAGGTCGCGGCGCGGCTCCGCGCCGAGATCCCGGACTGCACGATCCTGTTCGGCGGTCCGTCGGCTCGACCCGAGATGTTCGGGTTGGATCCCTACAAGAGTGGTGTGCACATCGTCGACGCGCTCGTCATCCAGCACGGTGAGGAAACGATCCGCGACATCGTCTTGAGCGATCGCAGCGCGGACGCGCTCGGCCGCATCGACGGCCTCGCGGTGGCGCGCGACGGCACGTGGCAGATGACGCCGCCCCGTGCCTCGGGGAACCTCGAGGTTCTGGCGTCGCCTGCCCAGTTGGGACTCATTCCGCGGGGAGCGTGGCACTACCTCGAGACGTATCGCGGCTGTCCGATGAGCTGCTCTTTCTGCCAGTGGGGCCGCGCGCAGGCGCCGAAGGACGTGCTGTCGACGGAGCGCATCGCGGCGGAGCTGGCGGCGTTCCAGGCCAACGACGCATTCGGCGTCGTACACCTCGATGCCGGTCTCACCCTCAACGAGCGTGCGTTTCGCAACTTCTCCGCAGCCGAGCGCGAAGTGGGTTTTCTCGCCAAGTCGCGCCTCTCGTGCGAGGTCTATCCCGCGCACCTGACGGCGGCGCACGTGGAATTTCTTCAGTCGATCGGCTGCTCGTACATCGGCGTCGGCCTCCAGTCCTACAACGAGGAAGTGCTGAACAAGGTCGACCGCGTCGCCAAGCCGATGAGCTTCGACACCATCGTGAAGCGCCTGGTGGCCGCCGTCGGCAACGTGGCCGTCGAGATCATCCTCGGTCTCCCCGGGGATTCGATCGAATCGTTCAAGCACACGACCGAACGCGCCCTCGAGCTCGGCGCCGACGTGCACGCGTTCCATTGCCTCGTGCTTCCCGATGCGTTCCTCACCAAGGCGCCGGACGACTTCGCACTGGATTTCGATCCGATCACGCTCAAGGTGAAGTCGTGCCTCGGCTGGACGCCCGACCAGATCCAGGAAGCGCGCGAGTGGATGACGACGCTCAGCGGCGACATGGAAGGCACGATCGGCGATCAGGAGTGGATCACCGGTCGCTTCTTGCGCTCCGACGTCCGCCCGCGTGGTGTGCCCAAGGAGGCCGACGCTCGATGGCCGGGTCCCGTGAACACGCCGCTACGCACCGATCCGGTTCCGGAGCCCGTCGGACGGAGCTAGACCGGGGTCGTCCGACCCCGTGATTCATCGCCAGGAGCAGAAATGCGCAAGCTGAAGCTGCCGGGATTCGGTTCCCTCGGGGCCGAGATCGTCGACGTCGATCTGGCGACGGCCTCGGAAGACGAAGTCCTCCAGATGGGCTTCGATCATCTCCACGACCTGATCACCCTCGTTCGGAAGAAGCACGTTGGAGGCATCAGCCTCGAACGCTTCCATCAGATCTGCGCCGCGTGGGCGATCGCGCTCCCGGGCGGCGCCTATCAGGTCTGGGCCGGCAACGAGCGCTTGCAGGAGCGCTACGGCAACGCGTGGTGGGAGAAGCGCGACAGTATGGCAGCGGAAGATCGCGACCTACTGGACGAGGCGACTCGGATGACGCAGGGGATCGAGCACCTGCTCGGGATGGTGCGCGTCACCGGCATCCGCGACGATCACGGCAACCACACGGGGATGTTCGCCGACGGCGAGCTCGAGTGGCACTCGAATCAGCAGGGCACGAACGAGTTCCTGCCCGTCGTCGGACTCCTCGCCTGGGAAGGTTCGGGCGGGTCGCGGACCGAGTTCGTGAACACCGTCGACGCCTACAACGCGCTGAGCCCGTCGTGGCAGAAGACGTGCGACGAGCTCGTGGCCGTCCACCGATGGGAAGAGAATGCGGTCGCCCCGGGGCTGAACGCGTTGCAGGACGAGATCCTGAAGATGAACCTCTGTCCGGTCGACGGCGCGGAAGTGCCGCTCATCGCCCACAGCCCCTGGGGGTACAAGGGTCTCCACTTCCCGTTCACGTCGATCTCGCACTTCAAGGGCATGAGCAAAGAGGAGTCGAAGAAGGTCGTTGCCTATCTCAAGGAGCACATCTTCCGCGACGAGTTCATCTACGGGCATGACTGGGAAGACGGCGATCTCATGTTCTTCGACAACACGGTCACGCTCCACCGACGTCCGACGAAAGACTGTTCGAAGCGGCTGATGTACCGGATGTGCTTCAACTACGACCGCTTGCTCCAGCTGCAACCCGAGCCGCAGAGCCACCCGTTGACGCCATGAACGGTGCCGCCGTGGGGGACACGTTCGCGCTCCGCCAAGCCCTCATCCGCGGTGTCGAGTATCTCTCGAAGGCGCAGAGCCCACCCGCGTTCGTCGCGGCGGTCGTCGCGGAGCTCGCGGCGCGCGGCGTCGTAGCACCCGGCGGTCCCGAGGGCGCGCCCGCTGGCGGCGGGCACGGCCGGGACGAGCGGAACGGCAAGGTCGAGTCGGGATCGCCGCTCACGCCCGCCGCGATCCACGAGATCCTGAACGCCCAGCAGGCAGACGGATCCTGGCCGACGATCCCCGCGGCGCTCGCGCACGACCGAGCCGCCGCCGCGGCCGGCACGCCTCTCGCGTCGACGGCCGCGTGCCTCCACGCACTGGCGGCGGCGATTCCGAGCGTCTCGCCCAATCGCGACCTCGAGTCCGCGTTCTGGCGCGACGGCTACTACGTCGTGGAGAAGTTCCTCGCGCCGGCGGACGTCGAGACCCTGGCGCGCGCGCATCGGGAGATTCACGGCACGAAGGACGTCGGGTTCTACTCGAGCTGGTTCGAAACTCCCGAGGCGCGCGTCTTCACCGATCGCGAGGTGCGTGCGGTGGTGGCGGGAGGCCTGAAGAATCTGTTCCCGAGTCATCGCATGATCTTCGGAACCTTCATGTCGAAGGGATCGGAAGGCGAGACCGAGTTTCCCCTGCATCAGGACCCGACCTTCGTCGACGAGCGCCAATGGACGTCGGTGACGTTCTGGATCCCGCTCGTGGACGTCGACGAGCGCAACGGGTGCATCCACGCGGTGCCGGGAAGCCATCTGCTGTCCGCGGACCCGCGACTGCCGTACGTGGCCTTTCCCTACGCCGATTTCGCCGAGCGGCTGAAGGCGTGCCTGCGGCCGGTTCCGATGCGGGCCGGTGATCTCCTCGTCTTCCATCCGGGGCTGATCCACGCCTCGCCGCCGAACATCACCGGACGCCTTCGCATCGCCGCCGCCGGCCAGATGGTGCCGGAGCCCGCGCAGACGTTTTTCTATCGCAGCCGCGAGGGTGACGACGTGGTGACGGAGGTCTTCGCCGTCGACGACGCCTACTACGTCGGGATGGCGGGAGACGACGCGATCTCGGAGGCGACCCGCGTCGCGGAGCTGCGACGGCCGAAACGATCGGACGCCATCGAACGGCTGTTGGCGAACGCGGAGGCCCAGTCGAACGGCGGCCTCGCGGGGCGACGACCGGCCGTGCGGGTCAACGACGCTCCATCGTCGAGTGTTTCTCCGGCGGGTGCGGCTCCATCGGAGTCGAAGGCCGAAAAGAGTGCCGACGACTCTTCGCGCGTGGGCATCGAGCCCGCGCTTCGCGCGGCGCTCGCGGAGGCGGTGTCTCGGGCGACCGGCTCCGCGTGGGAGTTGAGCGACGCCGCGCGCGAGGGAAACGCGCTCGCCCTGAAGGTCGGCGACCAGACGTTCGACCTGCGGCAAGCGAAGCCGGGCGTCAACTCCTTCAAGACCGTCGACGGGATCGCGTACAGCTATCGCGGTCGCGATTTGCCGGCCCCGGCACTCCAGCGGTTTCAGGCGATCATCGCAGAGCTGCGCCCGCTCACGGGCGCGGTCGACGCGCTCTTGTCGGCGCCGGCTCCGGAGCCTGCCGCGGCGGAGGAGCACCCCAAAGCGGACAGCCCGCCGGCTCCGCGCAACGATGCGGCGAATCGAGCGCCGGACGTCGTCGAGCGACGACGCTCCGCGACCGTTTCCGCGGCTTCCGCCCCGAGCTTCGGCTCGGTGCGCGACCTGCCCCGGCTCGAGAGTCTGTCGGCAGTCGAGTTCGACGCCGCGTCGATCGACCTGGCGCGCGCGGCGCAGGTCTACGCCGACGTCGGCATCCTCGTCGTGCGGGGCCTGCTACGGCCGTACATGGAGCCGATGCTCGCCGAGATCCGGGGGGCCGTGGAGCTCGCGTACCGCGAGCTCCCCGAGGCGAAGATGGAGCGCCACGGCTTGCTGACCCGGAGCGGCGGCGTGTTCAGTCGCGTGGGGCGACAGTTGATCTGTGCGCCGTTGACCCTGCCGACGTCTCCCACCATGCGGCGCTACGCGGCCGATCCGCTGTTCGTGGCGCTGCTCGACGAGCTGCTCGCGCACGAGGTCCACCTGATCGGCAGCGGGCAGGTCATGTACAAGGTGGCTGACGGCGGCGTCGAGACGGGCCTGCACCAGGACGCCAGCTACACGAAGGATTTCGGGTTCAAAGAGGTGATCGCCGCCTTCACGTACGTCGTGCCGACGACGATCGAACGCGGGTGCATCTGGTTGGTCCCTTACAGCCACCGCCTCGGCCTCCTGCCGCATCAAGAAGAGGGTGTTCACGCCGGGGTCGTCGTTCCCGGAACCGCCGATTGGGAGCACGCCATCCCCATCCCCGGGAATCCCGGCGATACGCTGCTCTGGCACTTCAACGTGCTCCACGGGTCGCAGCCGAACGTGACGGCGGAGGATCGTCCTGCCGTGGTGATCCGCTACGGGCGCCGTGGGGACGCCGAGGTCCTCGCCGAGCACGGGTTGCAGGACTGGTGAGCCGCGGTCGGGTCAACCGCGGTGATCGGCCACGTAGGGGGCGTGCCAGCCGCCGTCGGCGGTCAGCAGACCGCCGGCGTGCGCGTGGACGGTCTGCCCAACGAGCCGCTGTGCGGTGATCATGGCGTGAGCATCGGCGCTGCCCGACGCCACGACGTCGGCGCCGGTGATCGTCGCCTCGGCTTCCAAAGGTCCATCGACCGTGAGCGAGAGGCGGTTGCCGCGGTGATCGATCACATGCACACGCGCGGTCAGCGACCGCCAGCCCGCCGCGAACGTCGGTTGTGTGGCTTCGATCTCGTCCACCAAGCGCTCACCGAGCGCGACGCTCGGCGCGCAGTGGAGGTCGCAGGGCGAGTGCGAGAGCAACGCCAACGCGGGATGGAGCCACTGGATCACGGGCGATGCTGGGCGATGCGGCACACCCGGCAACAAGGCCCACGCCAGCGTCGTGTCGTTTTGGCCGGCGATGCGCGTGAAGCGGTCGGCGCAGCAGGGCGGGTAGCCGAGCAACGCGCCCATCCGGATCGTCGCGGCCGTTACCCCGGAAGCGCCGCGCGGCGCGAGCAGTAGCGCTTCCAGCTCGCGTGCCTCGACCAACGCCGAAGCGTCGCGCGCGACGAGCAGCGTCACGGATCGCGACGGATCGTGCGCCCCTGCCGCGTCGCGCTGCCCCACGACCTCGACCTGGAACCCACGCTGCTCGACGAGCTGGCGCAGGGTGTCGATGAGCTCCCGAGGCACTCCGTCGAGCTTGACGATCGTGCGGAGGCCCGCCGCGAGCGCCGTCATCTCCACGTCCCAGGGGCGGGCGGAGACTCCGCTGGTGCTGCCCTGCCAGTCGGTGCGCGGCAGCGGCGCGCCGTAGAGCGCGCGACGCTCCAGTCGAAGCGCGATGCCGGACCCCGCCAGGGCGTCTCCCCAGGCCGAGAGCGCGGTCTCGAGCCGCTCGGCCTCGCCGCCGCGCGCGGCGTCCGGAAGCTCGAGCCGCCGAAAGACGTGGTACACCTCGGCCAGCGCGCGGTCGTCGCCTTCCGCCGAAACTTCGAGCGGAACGATGCCGAGGTCCCGGTTGATCGCGGCCACGCGCTCGCCATCGTCGACGATGGGGACGATGCGCATGCGCATGCGCGCCGTGGCGCCCGACGCCACCACGAAGAGTTGTGTCGTGGACGGCGCGCCCGTGCTCACCGCGACGTCCTCGAGCGGAAACGCATGCCGGCGCGCATCGCGGCGACGCTACTCCACCGAGTCGCGCCCGACAACGAACGATCGACTCACGCGTCGCGTGTCGAGTCGCGCGTCGCGCGCGAATTGGCGGCTACTCATCTTGCAGGACCCGGGGATTGTTTGGCAGTGTGCCGAGAAATCACGGGTTCGGTCGGGCCCGAGGAGGAACCATGAAGAAGATCCTTGTCGCGGCATTGGCGCTCACCGTGGGTGTGGTCGTCGTCGAACGTGCGACGGCGGCGCAGGTCGATGATGCGATCAAGGGAGTCCTCGGGACGCTGGATCGGTGCTTTGCCGCCAACGATGCCGCGTGTGTCGGCGGCTTGTTCGCCGAGGATGCGACGTACGTCGAGCCCCAGGGGGATGCCAAGGTCATCAAAGGGCGGGCGCAGATCCTCAAGGTCCTCGGCCCGTCGATGGAAGCTTTCAACAAGCAAGGCGGGAAGCTGACGCACGCCCTCGAGAGCGTGCGCATGATCGACGATGCGCACGCGTTCGTCGATGTGACGATCACGGTGCGCGAGCCGAAGGGTTCGGAAGGGCAACAGGCGACGCCTAAGGGGGGCACCTTTCGCGGCGTAGGCCTCATGGTCGCCGAGGGCGGGAAGTGGGTCTGCAAGGACCTTCGCTCGTACGTCATCGGGCACACGGCGCAGGCGCCGCCCGCCGGTGATGCAAAGAAGGATTCCGCAGCGCCGGCCGCACCCGCCGGCGATGGAAAGGATGCAGCCCCGCCGGCGGAGAACGCGCCGCCGCCGCCCTCCAAGGGTGAACCCGCCTCGCCCACGCAGGGGTGACGCCGCGAGCGGCGGGTTCCGAGGAACACCCTGAGCCGAGCTTCCCGTCGCGCCCCCCGGCGGAGCTCGCCGGGCGCGAGCTGACGCGCGTCGAATGAATCGGTCGTACCTCGAGGCGCTCGCGCTCTTCGTGGTCGCACTCGCCGTGCGGATCACGTTTCCCGAGGCGAGCTACTTCGGCCCCGATCAAGTGGGCATCCTGGTCGAAGGGCGCGGCGTCTTGCAGGGGCAGCTGTTTCCCCCCGGCCCGGGAATCGGGTGGACGCCCTACAAGCTGGGGCCGCTGTTCGAGTGGGTGGCGGCAATCGGCCTCCTGCCGCGCGACCGGTTCACCGACGTGTTGCTGCTCGTCGGGGTGATGCACGCCGCGGCCGTGGTCGGCTGGTGGCGTCTCTTCGCCAAGATCGGCGGCGCGGCACGGCAGCAGGAGGTGCGGATCGCCGGTTGGGCGCTCGCGTTGAATCCGCTGTCGATCAGCTCGGGATGCGCGCCCATCAGCACCTCCATCGTGCTCCCGACGACGCTGTTGTTCGTCTGGGGCATCGTTCGCTGGGTGCAGGATCGCGATTCCCGGGGCCTCGTTCTCGCATGCGTCGGCGCCGCATTCGTCATCCAGTCGCATCTGACCGCGTCGCTGGTCCTGTCGATGTTCGCTCTGGGGCTCGTCTGGAAGGCGCCGATCGGCAGGCGAGGCCTGCTCGGGATGCTCCTCGGTGCGGTCCTTGCCGCGCCCATGGTGCTTCCCAACATCTCGGCGGCGTTGCGATTCGGCGTCTTCCAGCATGCGGGCAGCTCCGGTGCGCCATTCGTGACGGCACTCTGGCGGGCGCTGTTCCTCGAAGGGCGGGTATTGGAGATCGCTTCGGTCGCATCGCCCAGCTTCGGCGACCCCGGACGTCTGACCACGTTGCTCTGGGGTCTCTTCATCGTCATCGGCGCCGTCACCGTCGCCCGCCGACCGGGAGACGGCTTCGCCAAGGCGCTCGTGGGGTTCGGATTCGTGCTGCCGACCTTGTGTGTCGCGCTGATTCCACGCGGCGCCTTCTTCCTCTACTTCGACTCGACGGTGCCGTTTCGAGCGTGGTTGTTCGCGAACGGCGTAGCCGCGCTCGCCGCGGGATCACGTGAGAGCTCCCAGCGGGCGACCGGAAGGTGGGCGTTCGCGCATGTCCTGGCCGGGCTCGCGCTGGTCGTTCCGGCGGCGCTTTCCGTCGCGCATCGGAAGGCGGTCGCCGAGCTCGGCTACTCTTCCGTGAGCATGTCGCGCACGGATCTTCGCGAGCCGCTGGGTCGCTCTTTCGAGCCGGTCGGCATCGTGACGCTGGGTTCCTTCCAGGCGATCGGGCGCGCGCTCGACGAGCTGGGTGCCGACCCCGAAGCGATCCGCGATGGCTTCCGCGGCCCGTGGCGTTGGGTCGCCGGTGATGCCGTCGGAGTTTGGGTCGCGGAAGCGCGGAACGCTCGGCGCCCCGACGGGCCGTCAGCGGCGACCGTCGGCGATGGCGCGAACGGGCGCGAAGGCCGCGGCACGTTCCTCGTGCTCCATGAAGACGAGAGGACCGCCGTGCCCGCCGGCTCCTCGCGTGTCGCCGGCCGGTTCCGCGTGTATCGCTTCGACGATCGCCTGACGGTGACCTCGGCCGACGAGCAGCGCATCGAGGGGCGCGTCTCGCGCGCCGACGGCGAGAACGTGGTTCTGCAAGTCGTGACGGAATCGACGCACCCGGTCGCGGGTGCGACGTCCCCAC
>Ga0268299_1003107_pt1 | contig 16546 bp, 11 predicted proteins | sample NOBtaG_FD_193484 | JGI IMG/M metagenome (GOLD analysis project Ga0268299, IMG submission 193484) | Activated sludge microbial communities from bioreactor in Nijmegen, Gelderland, Netherland - NOB reactor | ecosystem: Engineered > Bioreactor > Aerobic > Activated sludge | place: Netherlands...
AGGCGGGCGTGGGCGCCCTTGACCCGGTTCACGGCCTGGGTGACCTCCACGTCGGCGGCCAGCGAGGCCAGGGCATAGGCGTCGTCGGCCGGGACACCGAAGCGGGCCGTGAGCTGGCGGACCAGGGCCTCCACCGCCTGACGGACGGCCAGGTCGAGGTCCTCGTCGAGCCCGAGGGCCACCAGGTGGGTGTCGGTCTCGGCCCAGGGGAGACGCAGAACGTCGGGCACGGCCGCCGCCGGCGTCAACCCGAACCGCAACCGCACCCGTTCCATCGACGTCTCGATCGCCGTCTGGTTGACTTCCCCGTCGCCCTGGGCGGCGTGACCGTCGCCGGCGTAGAACCCGGCCCCGGGGCGGAACACCGGCAGGTGGAGCGACGACCCCACCACGAGATCCCGCAGGTCGATGTTGCCCCCGAACGGGCCGGGCGGCACCGACGACTGGGGCCCGTCGGCCTCCGGCGCCACCCCCATGATCCCCAGGAACGGTGTCAGCGGGAGGGCCACGCCGGGCAGCAGCTCGGTAGTCAACGACTGACGATCGAGGGCCAGGTGGCGCAGCGCGCCGTGGGGGAACTGGTCGGCCAGTACACCGCGACCGAGCGGTGCCGGCAGGGCGAGGTTGAACCCCCACGGGCCGGGCACGAGCTCCAGCACGTCGACCCGGAGCACGTCGCCCGGCTGGGCCCCCCGGATCTCGATCGGGCCCGTCATGGAGTGGGGGCCGATGGGGAAGTCGGCCCGCAGGGCGAGCACGGCGTCGAGCGGCATGCCCGGCTCCACCCGGTTGCCCCAGTGGCTCCAGGTGGCCATGACCACCTCGTCGCCGGGGTCGACGGAGAGCACCGGCGGGTGGGCGGCGTCGATCACGCCCACCTTCACGGTGGTGTGATCAGCGGGGAGCTGATGGACGGCGGCCACTCAGGTGGTGGTGCGGTCGTCGGGGCGCTCGGTGCCGGTGAGCGACGCGATCAGCCGGTTGACGGCCCGGGTGGCGTCGGGCCCGGCGGCGTTGCCGTACATGAGACGGGCCAGCTGCCCGCCGAGGTAGGGGTGGAGGCCCATGTCGTACAGGGTGCGGAAGTCGCCGGCCTCGATGGCGGCCCGCTCGGCCGCATCGAGCGGATAGCGGTCGAGCACGGCGGCCCGGTCGGTCCCGAACTGCTCACGCAGAGCGCTGTCCCACTTGAGGTCCTGCACCAGGTCGTGGGTGACGAGGCTGTGGTTGAACGCCTCCAGGCCCATCAGCCCTCCACCTCCGCCCCGGCCGTGCCCATGTCCCACCGAACGGCACCCACACCGCACTTGAAGTTGTCGTAGGCGGTGTAGCCGAGGCGGCTACAGGGCTGGGGGCCGATGGCGCCGAGGACCACGAACCAGGCGAACAACTCGGCCGTGCCCCCTTCGCCCGACTGCTCCATCCGTTCCGGGGTCACCTCGTTGAGCAGCTTCTCGTGATCGCCGTGCTCCAGCAGGCCGAGGAACCAGTCGTCGAACTCCCGGTCGATGAAGAAGTAGCGCTTGCCGCCGGGCTCGTGCGACAGGCCGCCCGAGCCGAACAGGCCGACCCGCATGCCGGCGGGCAGGTCGTCACGGATGATGCTGCCCAGGGCCTGGCCGACGGCGTAGCACCGGCGCTGGTCGGGGATGGGGGGCACGGTGCAGTTCTGCAGGATGGGGATCACGGGGACGTCGTTGCGGTCGAGGTCGCACAGCACGGTGGGGATCGACAGGTTGTCGTCGAACTTCAGATTCTCCCGCCGCCCGAAGAACTTGATCCCCCGCCGGCCCATGCCGTTGACGATGGCGCCGGCCACCGCCGGATTGCCCCGCAGGCGGTAGTCGCGGCAGTTGAGCCACGGCTTGAACCACTCGAACGGGCCTACGTGCTCGGGGGCCATGCCCACCAGGAAGTCGGGGTACTCGAGCACCCGGGAGTTGGCCAGGTGGTCGTTGCCGATCACGATCAGCACGTCGAGGTCGGCCGCCGCGATCTCGGCCGCCATGGCGCCGTACATCTTGTCGACCTCGGCCTTGGTGTCTTCCGGCGCCCCGGCGTAGAGCCCGGCCAGGCCGGGCGCATGGCTGGCGGCCACGGCCAGCACCACGTCAGCCACGGGCCACCTCCCCCGTCGTTCGTGCTCGCGAGTCCATGGCCGCAGGTTATCCCTGGGCCGATCGACCCGGGGAAAGCCGGTTGCGCCCTTCATGGATACGGGGCAAGGTTCAGGTCACATAGAGGAGGGGCAAACGATGCGGTCCGTTGTGCGGAAACGGGGCGGGTCCAGCGCGCGCAAGCGGCTGACGATCGCCGGTCTGGTGCTGCTGCTGGTGCCGGTGACGTTCGCTGCGTCCCCGGCTGCGGCCTACAACGTGTGCTCCGATCCCGGGGCGCCGTGCACCCACGAGGAGATGGTCACCCACGCCCTCGAGCTCCTCCCGCCGGGCACGGAGGCGGCGGCCTTCGAGAGCCAGCTCCGGGCCGGGGCGGGCGACGAGGACGTGTTCGACCACATCTACGGCTACCCCAACCACGCCATCCTGGGGGCGGCGATCATCACCATGACCCACTTCTGGGACGCCGACCCCGGCGATCTCACGCCGAGCACGTACGGCAACTTCGAGGGCCCGGTCGACATCGTGGACACGTCGTTCATCGTCACCGAGAACGCCCTGCAGAAGGCCCGGCACTTCTGGACGCTGGCCCTCGGCGCCTACGCCAACGGCGACAAGGCCAAGGCGTACGAGTACCTGGGCCACATCGCCCACTTCATGGGCGACATGACGGTGCCCACCCACGCCCATGGCGACGCCCACGTGGATCTGTTCGGCGACCAGGACCCGTACGAGGAGTGGATGAGCAACTCCACCGACGACCGGCCCATCCCCCTCACCCCGGCCGAGCTGCAGGCGCTGAAGAATGCCGAGGCGAGCACCGCGCCGGGCCTGCTCAACGGGCCGTTGGAGGCCGACGTGCCACCCGGGGTCGATCCCCTCTACTACCTGCTGTACACGACCAACCAGCTGTCGGACTTCTTCACCTCCCGAGACGTCGACGGCGACGCGTTCGATCGGAACGGCTGGGTGCAACCCGAGCTGGACCGGATGAGCCAGACGATCAGCAGCCCCCGGGTCCAGGCCCACCTCGACAACAACGACGACGACGGGCTGGGCCCCATCGGCAGTCCCACCGAGGACATCAACAACCTCGACGGCGATCTGGGGCAGATCCGCAGCGTCACCTACATGTACGGGATCCGGGCCATCGCCGCCCTCACCCGGGTGTTCGAGCACACCGTCCGCCAGCCGACCCTGGCCGTGGCCATCGACTACGTGCACGACTCCGACGACGACGCCGACACCCTCGACGACGCCGACTTCTACGGCAAGGTCACGGTCAACGGCCGCCTGGGCCAGAATCGGGGCGAGGAGGCCGTCGATCAGGAGACCGTCACCAACCCCGGCTGGGCCTACGGGGCGTCGGTGCCGCTCACCGGCTCGGTGCCGGTGCGGATCGAGATCTGGGACGAGGACGGGGAGAGCCCGCTGGTTCCCTCGCTCAACGGGCCCGACGACCTCATCGACATCGATCCCGACGGCAGCGACGACGACTCGACCCTCGACCTGACCGTCGACATGGCCAAATGCCTGCGCCGGGAGGCCGGCGCCATCACGGGCGACGCCACCGGGGCCTGCGGCCAGGTGCTGGAGACCGAGGGCGACCACGACCCTACGATCGGCGACTCCGAGCGGGCCAAGGTGCGCTTCCGCCTGTTCGCCCCGAACGCGGCGCCGGTGGCCGACGCCGGCCCCGACCGCCAGACGCCGGAAGGCACCGACATCACGCTCGACGGCACCGGCTCGTCGGACCCAGAGGGCGGACCGCTCACCTACACCTGGGACCTCGACGGCGACGGCGCCTGCGACGACGCGTCGGGCTCGGCCCAACCCACGTTCGACCGGGTCGGCAACGACGGCACGACGACGGTCAAGCTGTGCGTGAAGGACGAGGCCGGCCTCACGGCCGAGGACACGGCGGTGGTCACCGTCACCAACGTGGCGCCGGCCATCGAGGTCGGGCCGACGGCGTCGCCGTCGGAGAACACATCGCTGACCCTCTCCGGGACGGTTCGGGATCCCGGCTGGCTCGACGGGCTGAGCGCCACCGTCGACTGGGGCGACGGCACGGCGGTGCAGACCCTGACCGGCACGGCCGAGAACGCCCGTCCCGACGCCACCCTGGCCTTCGCCACCACCCACACCTACGGCGACAACGGCACCTTCACGGTCACCGTCTGCGCCGCCGACGACGACACGAAGCCGTGCTCAACGGTGGCCGTGTCGGTGTCGAACACCCAGCCGACGGCCGTGATCGACACGACGTCGACCGTTTCGGTGAACGGGGTGCCGACGCTGATCGTGCACGCCGGCGCCACCGCAGCCTTCGGGGTCCGGGTGACCGATCCGGGAAGCGACGACCTGACCACCACGTGGGACTGGCGCGACGGCACCGCCCTCGACCGATCCACCTCGCTGGTGAACCCGCCGGTGCCCGATCCGCTGCCCAGCCCGTCGATCCAGCCCCGGGCCATCACGTCGTCATCGAACCACGTGTTCACCCGGGCCTGCGTGTACACCGCCGGCTTGGGGGTGGCCGACGACGACGGCGGCACCGCCACGGGGTCGCTCAACGTGGTGGTGGTCGGTAACAGCCGGACCACCAGGAACGCCGGGTACTGGAAGCAGCAGAGCCGCTACCACGCCTTCGGCACCGGGCCGGTCGCCGACTTCGACCGCCCCACGTTCACCTGCTACCTCGGCATCGCGGGGTACATGAGCCGGGTGTTCGACGAGCGCACGGCGGCCGACACGTTCGCCAAGGCCTACGACGTGCTCGACACCAGCGGGACCAGCCAGATCACCGAGCTGTTCGACCAGCAACTCCTCACGGCCTGGTTCAACTTCGCCAACGGCTCCATCGAGTGGAACCGGCTGGTGGACACGAACGGCGACCGGACCCCCGACACGCCGTTCCTCACCGCCATCGAGCGGGCCGAGACCCTGCGCCTGAACCCGCAGGCCACCCGCTCCCAGCTCGACGCCATGAAGAAGACTCTGGAGGGCTGGTCGGCGCTGGCGTAGCGTCGCGAGCGTCCGCTGTCAGCGACCGAGCAGGAGCGCTTCGGCCTCGGGTGACACCCCGGGCTCGGGGGCGAGGGGGTCGGCCGGCAGGAGCCGGTGGGCCAGGGTCAGGTCGGCCAGGTGGCGGCGATCGGGCGAGCCGAGCTGGGCCGCCTCCCACAGCATGGCCACCGCCGCGGTGAAGGCGTACAGCGCGGTGGCGGCCCGCCGGGTCAGGGCCTCACCCCCCTCGGCCTCGGCCGCCTTGGCCAGGCCGACCACACCGGCCCACACCTGGTCCACCACCCGGCGGCGCTCGTCGTCGACGGCGCTGGCGGCCAGCAGCGTGGACCAGTGGTCCTCCAGCGCCGCCAGCGACCCCTCCCGCCGCATGGCCCGCACCACGTCGAGGGCCACGATGTTGCTCGTGCCCTCCCAGATCGACCCGAGGTGGCTGTCGCGCACGAACCGGGGGTCGCCCCATTCCTCGATGTACCCGCATCCGCCCCGCACCTCCATGGCGTCGCCGCTGACCTTGCGGGCGTCGCGGCAGGCCCGGAACTTGAGCAGCGGGGTGAGGATCCGCAGCAGCTTGTAGGCCTCGGCGTCGCCGGCGTCGGACCGGCGCAGCACCTCGGCCGTCTGCAGCAGCATCGTGCGGGCCTGCTCGGTGGGCACCGCCAGCTTGAGCAGCTGTCGCCGCATGAGGGGCATGTCGATCAGGCGGCGCCCGAACGCCTCCCGCTCCCGAGCGATGAACAACGCCTCGGCCGTGCAGCGCTGCATCATCCCCGCCGCCCGCACCGCGTTCGACAACCGCGAGTTGTTGACCATGTCGGCCATCTGCACGAAGCCCCGGCCCAGCTCCCCCACCAGGTAGGCGGTGGCGCCATCGAGCACGATCTCCCCGCTGGCCATCGACCGGGTGCCGAGCTTGTCCTTCAGCCGCACGATCCGGTAGCGGTTGGCCGTGCCGTCGGGCAGCACCGCCGGCAGCAGGAACAGCGACACGCCCCGCATCCCGGCCGGCCCGCCGTCGTGGCGGGCCAGCACCATGGCCAGGCCGGCGTCGGGGTTGGAGCAGAACCACTTGTCGCCGTGCAGGCGCCACGTCCCGTCGGGCGCCGGCTCGGCCCGGGTGGTGGTGGCGGCCACGTCGGACCCCGCCCCCTGCTCGGTCATGAACATGGCGCCCTGGGTGAGCTGGTCGAGGTCCTGGACCGTGAGCTCAGCCAGGTAGCGGTCGATCAGGTCCTGGCTGGCGAACTTCCGCAGGGTGCGGGTGAGCGAGTCGGTCATGCTCACCGGGCAGCACAGGCCGAACTCGGCCTGGACGAACAGGTAGGTGAGGGCGTACTTGGCCGCCGGCGGCATCGGGGCCGGCCAGCCGAACACGCCGGCCCGGTGCGACACCGCCCCCAGGCCGAACCGCTCGAAGGCCAGGCGCTCCATGGCCACGTAGTCGGGGTGCTTCACGATCGCCTGGCGGTCCTCCCCCCGGCGGTTGCGGTGCACGAGCTGGGGCGGGTTGCGGTCGGCCGACGCCGCCAACCGGTCTAGCTCGCCGCCGGCCAGCGCCCCCAGCTCCACCAGGTGCGGCTCCAGGTGGGCCAGCAGGTCGGGCGGCAGGTACAGCGGCAGCAGGGCCCGCAGCGCCCGGTCGTCGAGGTACCGGTTGACACCGGCGCTATCGGGGATGGGCCACTCGGCACTGCTCATCCCCCAACGGTAGGCCTGACCGGTCAGCGGCTCCAGAGCAGGAAGCTGTCGGCCATACGGGCCTCGGTCTCCAGCTCTGACAGCCGTCGCTTCACCACGTCGCCGATGCTGAGCAGTCCCACCAGCTCGGGTCCGTCGTACACCGCCACGTAGCGGCAGGCGTTGGCCGTCATGGCTGCCATCACGTGCTCCAGGGTGTCGTCGAGCCGGCAGCTGGGCACGTCGCGACGCATGGCGTCAGCCACGACGAGGCGCTCGGCATCGCCACCGTGACGGGCGAAGGCATCCACCACATCGGGCTCGGTGAGCAGACCGACCACCCGGTCGTCGTCGGTCACCAGCAGAGAGCCGATCCTCAGCTCCCGCATCCGGGTCGCCGCCTCCCGCAGCCCGCAACGGCCCGAGGTGGTGGCGACGGTCCTGCCTTCCAGCATCCGACTCAGGCGCATGCGACTTCCTCCCAGGGATCGGCGTTCACGGCGGAACGCGCCGGGGCTGAACACGTGACGACCATGTGGTCTGGCCGTTCCGCGGCAGCCCGAGGTCAGCGGGGCCGCCTGCCGAACAGTGAAGCTAACTATAGCTTCACTGCATCACGGGCGCCAGGGGTCACAGCTGCCGGCTGAACGCCTGGAGCCGGCGGAGGCCTTCGCTGATGTCGGCGGTGGACCGGGCGTAGGAGAAGCGCAGGGTGGTGGCGCCCCGCTGGGGGTCGAAGTCGAGCCCGGGGGTCACGGCCACCCCCGCCTCGTCGAGGATCCGGCGGCAGAAGGCGAGCGAGTCGTCGGTGAGGTCGGACACGTCGGCGTAGATGTAGAAGGCACCGTCGGGCGGGGCCAGGCGGGTGAAGCCGGCGGCCGGCAGGCCCTCCAGCATGAGCCGCCGGTTCTCGGCGTAGACCGCGCAGTTGGCGTCGAGCTCGGGGGCACACTCCAGGGCCGCCAGGGCCGCCACCTGGGAGACGTGGGGCGGGCAGATGAACTGGTTCTGGGCCAGGCGCTCCACCCGGCGCACGTGGGCCTCGGGCACCACCATCCAGCCGATCCGCCAGCCCGTCATCGAGAAGTACTTGGAGAACGAGTTGATGACGTAGCACTCGTCGGTGACTTCCAGCGCCGTCACCGCCGGGCGGTCGTAACCGATGCCGTGGTAGATCTCGTCGGAGATGAAGGCGGCCCCGGCATCGGCGCAGGCGTCGGCCAGCGCGCCCAGCTCGCTCCGCCCCAGCATGGTGCCGGTGGGGTTGGCCGGCGACGCCACCAGCAGCCCGTGGAGCTGGTGGGCGGCCACGTCGGCCGGCACCGGCTGGTACCGGTCCTCCACCCGGGTGGGGATGTCGACCGGATACAGGGCGAGGGACTTCAGGATCTGACGGTACGACGGGTAGCCCGGTGCCCCGATGCCCACCCGGGCCCCGGTGTCGAACAGAGAGGTGAAGCTGAGGATGAACGCGCCCGACGAGCCGGCGGTGACGACGACCCGGGCCGGGTCGAGGTCGATGTCGTGGCGCTCACCGTAGAGCCGGGCGATCCGGGCCCGAAGCGCCGGCAGGCCGAGCGCCACCGTGTAGCCGAGGGGGTCGCCGGCCGTCATCGCCTGGATCAGGGCCTCCTGGGCCCCTCGGGGCGCGGGCGTGCCGGGTTGGCCCACCTCCATGTGGATTATGCTGCGGCCAGCTTCCTCGGCCGCCCGGGCCGCCTCCATCACGTCCATCACGATGAAGGGGTCGACCTCGCCCCGTGCCGAGCTGCGCATGGCGCGGAGGGTACCGGGCGGCCGCCGGAGCGCGGCGGGCCGGGCCAGGGTCAGGCTGAGGCGAGCTGGGCTCGCACGCTGCCGATCACCTGGTCCAGGAGTTGCTTGACCGCATCGTTGGCCACGCCCGGCCCACCGTGCAGCTTGCCCCACATCCCCTGGGTCCCGCACTCGCCGATGAAACGGAACTCGCTCTCGTCGTCCGACACCCGCTTGACCTCGAGGTGACCGTCGATCTCGGGCAGATAGGTCGTGCTCTGCGGGTGCAGCGACAGGTTCATCCGCCCCTGGCCCGTGCCCACCGACTCGTAGCGCCCGATCTCGGGCCGAAGCGACTCATCGTGCGCCTTCCACGGCCAGCGGGGATTGACGTGCACCGCCAGGCGGGCATCGCGCCCTGACCCACCGGTCGATTGCAGGATTCTCGACGAGTCGTCCTTCAGCAGGGCCGAGATAGCGTCGAACGACGCCTCACAGGTCTTCCGGGCCGAGACTGCCGTCTCCATGATCTACCACCTCCTGGGGCCGCATCGGCCCCGGTCACAGGTGTCACCCCGCCGCAGGTGCGGCCGGTGGGTGGTGTGCGTCGCCGGAACCGATCGTCGACGAAGCCACCGCCGCCGGAGCGGCGAACCAGCCGATGATCGAGCCTGGCCGCCGCTGCGTTCCCCCCGGAATCACATCACCTGGGCGACCTGTCGCTCTTCCTCTGTATCTGACTCGAACGTTACCATCTGGCGCCGCCCCGGGCGAGGGCTTCGACCCGCCCCCCGAAGGAGAAGCGAACATGAAGGAGAAGGACGGCGTGAACGAGAAGGTGAAAGGGCCAGCGTCCTACTTCCCGTAGGCCGCCACCGACCTCGGCCTGGCGAGCGGTCAGAGCTCGTGCCGGGGGTCGGTGGTAGCTCAGGTGCCGGGCGGGTGGAGCGGGACGGGGGCCCGCTCGATCTCCAGGCGGGGGATGATGCGGTCGAGCCAGCGGGGCAGCCACCAGTTCACCTTGCCCAGCAGCTCCATGAGTGCCGGCACCAGCAGCATGCGGACCACGGTGGCGTCGAGCAGCACGGCGGTGGCCAGGCCCACGCCGAACAGCTTGATCGAACGGTCGCTCTCCAGCAGGAAGCTGCCGAACACGAACACCATGATGGCGGCGGCCGCCGTGATGACCCGGGCCGTGCTGGCCAGACCGTCGGCCACGGCGGTGGCGTTGTCGCCCGTGCGGTCGTACTCCTCCCGCATGCGGGACAGGAGGAACACCTCGTAGTCCATCGACAGGCCGAACACGATGGCGAACATCATCATCGGCACCCAGGCCTCGATCGGCCCACCCTGGCCGATGCCCACCAGCTCCTTGGCCCAGCCCCACTGGAACACGGCGGTGACCACGCCGTAGGCGGCCCCGATCGACAGGAGGTTGACGATCACGGCCTTGAGCGGCACCAGCACCGAGCGGAACACCGAGAGCAGCAGCAGGAACGACAGCGACAGCACGCCGGCGAAGAACAGCGGCATGCGGCGGGCCATGAAGTCGGCGAAGTCGATGTTGGAGGCGACGATCCCCGTCAGCGGCAGATCGACCCCGGCCCGGGCCTCGATCGGGTCGATCACGTCGTCCCGGAGGTGGTGGACGAGGCGGTCGGTGGCCTCGTCCTGGGGGGCGGTGGTGGGCAGGACCTGCCACAAGGTGAGCGGGCTGCCGGGGGCGACCACGGGGATCACGGCGGCCACACCGGGATCGCCCTGCAGCGCCGCGGTCACCTCCTCGATCACGTCGGGTTGGCCGGTGGCGCCGTCGCTCACCACCAGCAGCGGGCCGTTGAAACCGGGGCCGAACCCGCGGGCCAGCAGGTCGTAGGCCTTGCGGGTGGTGGTGTCGGCCGGATAGTTGCCCTCGTCGGAGAAGCCGAGCCGCAGCGACAGCACGGGCGAGGCCAGGAGCAGCAGCAGGGCCAGCCCGCCGATGGCGGCCGGCCACGGGCGGTGCTGCACCACCCGGCTCCAGCGGTACCACACGGTCTCCCGCAGGGGGCGGGGCGGGCGCCGGGGCACCTCCCGCCGCAGCGGGGCGACCAGGAACGACGCCAGGATCACGAGCACGGCCAGGCCGATGGCGAGCAACGCTGCGATCGGCACGTGGATACCGATCGAGAACAGGGCGACGGCGATGAGCACGGCGGCGATCAGGCCCCGGTAGCGGGTGATCTCCACCCGGGCCCGGGCGAAGCCGAGCAGCGCCGGTAGGAGGGTGAGCGAAGCCAGCATGGTCATCAGCACGGTGACGGACGCCCCGTAGGCCAGGCCGCGCACGAACGGGAGGCCCATGAGCAGCATGCCGAGGAGCGAGATCACGACGGTGACGCCGGCGAAGAGCACGGCCCGGCCGGCGGTGGCCACGGCGGTGGCGGTGGCCGTCTCGAAGTCGGCGCCGCCGTGCACCTCCTCCCGGTACCGGGTCACGATGAACAGGGCGTAGTCGATGCCCACGCCGAGGCCGATCATGGCGGCCAGAAGCCCGGTGAAGTCGGGCATCTGGGTGAGGTGGCTGGCCAGGGTCACGATCGCCACCCCGGTGCCCACGCCGAACAGGGCGACGCCCACCGGCAGGCCCATGGCCAGCACCGAGCCGAAGGCCAGCAGCAGGATGATCACGGCGAAGGCCAGGCCGAGCAGCTCCGACTCGGGCGGCTCGAACTCCGCGAACACGATGCCGCCCAACTCCACCTGGAGCCCGTCGACCACGGGGCGGAGCTCCCGGACGTCGTCGGCGATGCGCAGGAAGTCCGCCTGCTGCAGGTCGGGGGCGAACTGGACCCGGGCGAACGCGAGCTTGCCCTGGTCGGGTCCCTGGGGCGAGATCTGGCCCACGCCCTCGGGGTCGTAGGGGCTGACCACGCCGATGATGCCGTCGATCGCCCGGATCGCGTCGAACATGGTGCCCATCGCCTCGGTGACGGCGGGATCGGCGACACCGGCCTCGGAGCGGAACACGACAGTGCCGTCGAAGCCGGCGCCTGCGGTCGAGTTGGCCGAGAGCAGGTCGAAGCCCCGTTGGCTCTCGGTGCCCGACAGGCGGAACTCGGTGTGGTAGCCGCTGCCGGCCACCCCTTGGGCCACACCGAGGCCGATCAGCACGGCCACCCACACGAGCACCACCCGTCGCCGGCGGCGGAAACAGGCCCGGCCCAGTCGTTCGAGCAGCGTGGCCTGTCCGGCCAATGGTTGATCCATGAAGCTTCCCCCCTCGTAGCCGGATCCCGGGCTCACCCTCCTCGTCATCGGGTGCGGGATCCGGCGGCACCTGCTTCCCACCGGCGCAACGCCCCAAACATGGTTTCCCGAGGACGGGCACGGCGACGACGTTGCGTTCGTGCCGGTCCGGTCGCCCGGCGTAGGCTGGGAGGCAGAAGGTCACAGCACATCGGGGGGTTTGCCATGCTGGATCTGGTCATCACCGGGGGAACCGTCATCGACGGGAGCGGCCGGCCGGGTATCCGGGCCGACGTCGGGATCAAGGACGGGCGGGTCGTCAAGATCGGCTCGGTCACCGAGGAGTCGGCCCAGCGGATCGACGCCACCGGCAAGATCGTCGCGCCGGGCTTCATCGACATCCACACCCACTACGACGCCCAGGTGTTCTGGGACGGCAACCTGTCGCCGTCGCCCCTGCACGGCATCACCACCGTGATCGGGGGCAACTGCGGGTTCACCATCGCGCCGCTGGAGATGGAGCACGGCGAGTACCTGATGAGGATGCTGGCCCGGGTGGAGGGCATGCCCCTCCAGTCGCTCCAGCAGGGCGTGCCCTGGGGCACGTGGCGCACCTTCGGCGAATGGCTCGACTGCCTGGAGGGCAACCTCGCCGTGAACGCCGGGTTCATGGTGGGCCACTCCGCCCTGCGACGCCTGGCCATGGGCGAGCGCGCCATCGGCAACCACGCCGACGACGCCGAGCTGGCCACCATGACCCGCCTGCTGGCCGAGAGCCTGGAGGCCGGCGGCCTCGGGTTCACCTCGTCGTGGGCCACCAGCCACAACGACGCCCAGGGCGATCCGGTGCCGAGCCGCCACGCCAGCCGGGACGAGATGATCGCCCTGGCTTCGGTGTGCCGCAACTACGACGGCACCAACCTGGAGTTCATCCCCACCGTCGGCCGCTTCGAGCAGCAGCACATCGAGATCCTCACCGACATGTCGCTGGCCGCCAACCGTCCGATCAACTGGAACCTCATCGCGGTGAACCTGTCGCCCAAGCAGATGGAGGTGATGAACAACCGCCTGTCGGCCACCGACTACGCCCGGGCCCGCGGGGCCGAGGTGCTGGCCCTCACCGTGCCCTGCGCCGTGCAGAGCCGCCTGTGCCTGGAGTCGGGCTTCACCTTCGACATGCTCCACGGGTGGGCCAAGCCGATGGCGCTCCCGGTCGACGAGAAGATCGAGTTGCTGGCCAACCCGGCCAGCCGCCGGGAGCTGAGCGAGCTGGCCCAGGGCCCGAGCCCCATGCGGGGCCTGGCCAAGTGGCACCGCTACACGGTGGGCGAGGTGTTCAGCGAGGAGAACCAGGAGTACTCGGGCCGCACCATCGGCGAGATCGCCGAAGAGGAGGGCCGCGACACCTTCGACGTGCTGTGCGACATCGCCGTGGCCGACCGCCTCCGCACCGGCCTCTACCAGCCGGTGGTGGGCGACGACCGCGAGACCTGGGAGAAGCGGGTGGAAGTGTGGCGGGACAGCCGCACCGTGGTGGGCGGCACCGACGCCGGGGCCCACCTCGATCTGCTGGCCACGTTCAACGCCACCACCGCCATGCTGGGCCGGGCCTGCCGGGAGCTGAACCTGCTCCCGTGGGAGGAGGCGATCCAGCTGATCACCGACGCCCCGGCCCGCCTCTACGGGCTGAAGGAGCGGGGCCAGCTCCGCGAGGGCTGGCACGCCGACGTGGTGGTGCTCGACCCCGCCACGGTGGGGGCCCGGCCGATCGAGATCCGGGAGGACCTGCCGGGCGGGGCGTGGCGCCTCTACGGCGAGGCCGACGGCATCGAGCACGTGATCGTCAACGGCACCGAGATCTGCCGCCAGGGCGAGTTCACCGGGGCCAAGCCGGGCGGCATCATGCGCTCGGGCCGGGACTGCGTGGGCACCGCCATCAGCTGAGCGCGCACAGCACGCGCAGCTCGCACGCGGCGCCATCGGGCGGGTCCCACGGGGGGGGCCTCAGCCCGATGGCGCCGCCGCGTACGCCCCGTCGAGGAAGGCGATCACGGTCCGCTCCCACCCTTGGGGATCCCGGGCCAGCCCGTCGGTGTGGCCGGCACCGGGCACCGTCCACACGGTGACCATGGCCGGCGACGCCTGGCGGATGTGCTCCGCCGCATGGCCTTCCTCGGCCACGGTCCCCGCCGTGACCAGCAGCAGCGGGCGGGGCGCAGCGGCCGCCGCGGCATCGGCCAGCGGGGCGGGCTCCGGGGCCGAGGTCAACAGCCCGGCCAGCCCGTACTGCACCCACTCCAGGCCGAGCTGGATCCGGCCCCGGATCCCGTAGCGGTCGGCGTACCAGGCCTTGTCCTCGTCGGTGCGGGCGGTCGCCCCCTCGGCCACGGCGGCAACGATCCGCCGGTCAGCCCCGAGGGCGCCGATCGCCTCCTCACCCCCCATCGACAGCCCGAGCACGGCCACCCCGCCGGTCACCTCGGGCCGGTCGGCCAGGAACGACACGCCGGCGGCGATGTCACGCTCCCCGTACCAGCCGAAGTCCATGGCCCGGCCGCCGCTGCCGCCGTGGCCCCGGGCGTCCATGACCAGCACCCCGTAGCCGTGGCCGGCCAGCACGGCGGCCTGATCGAGCGCGTCGGCGGCGGTGGACCCGGCCCCGTGGCGCACCACGACGGCCCGTCCGTTGGCGGGCGGCAGGTACCAGGCCCAGAGCTCGACGCCGTCGTCGGCGGAGACCGTCACCTCCTGCGCCCCGGCCAGCACACCGGTGGGTCGGGCCGACCCGTGGGAGGTGGCGGGCACGATGGCGGCCATGAACGCCGGGGCCAGGGTCCAGACCGAGACGGCCGTCAGGAGCACCAGCGCCGCCCCCGCCGCCAGCCGACCCAAAGGCCGCCTCATCGGTCCGGTGATCCACCGCACCACCATCACCAGCGCCGCCAGCTCCAGGGCCAGCGCAGCCAGGCCGAGGACCATCCACCACCCGTAGGCACCGGCGATCAGGTGGCGCAGCCCCACCCCCACACCGAATGCCAGCGCCACCGACCCGGCGAGCACCGCCGCCGTGCCGCCCACCGCCCGCTGCGCTCCGTTGGCGCCGGCACCGGCGGCCGGCCGACCCCGCCGTGGATCCCTCATGGGCCTACTGTGCCTCCGCCCGGCCCGGGCCACCACCGCCGATGGTCCCCCATTGCCGCCCCGCCGATCGGGGGTGGTCCCCGATGCCGGACCGCCGCCCAGGTCGCACCATCGGTCCATGGTGACCGTCCTGCATCCCACCCCGATGGCGACGGCGGCCGACATGGAGCTGCTGCCGGCCATCCGAGCCATCTACGGCGCCCGCCCCCGCCTGCGGGGCCGCCTCCATCAGCTCGCCGCCGTGCTGTCGGTGCCGGTCGGGCTCGAGCTGATCGCCGCCGCCACCCCCGATGCCAGAGCGGCCATCGCCGTCTACGCCGTGACCTGGTCGGCGATGCTCGCCACCAGCGCCGCCTACCACCGGTTGGCCCAGAGCGTGGCCGCCCGGTTCTGGATGCGGCGGCTCGACCACTCGATGATCCTGGTCCACATCGCCGGCAGCACCACGCCGGTCGCCCTGCTCGGCGTGGGGGGAGCGGGAGGGCGGGCGCTGATGGTGACGGCGTGGACGGTCGCCGCCGTGGCTTCGGCCCTCAAGCTGCTCGGCCTCACCGAGCTCGACGACCCCGGGGCCTGGGGCTTCCCCGTGCTCGGACTCCTCCCCCTGGTGGGTCTGCCGGCGCTGGCCGGCCGGGCCGGGATGGAGGTGGCCGCCCTGCTGGCCCTGTCGATCGCCGTCTACGGCGCCGGGGCAGTGTGCTTCCACCGCCACCGCCCCGATCCGTTCCCCACCGTCTTCGGCTACCACGAGGTGTGGCACGTCTTCACGCTGGTGGGCGGGGCGCTCCAGCTGGCCATGACGATCCAGCTGGTGGGCGCCGCCGGATCCTGAGGCCCGCTCAGGGCTCGTGCTGGCGGTCGAGGTGCTCGGCCGCCGCCGGGGTGGCCGAGGCCGGCCGCACCGGCACCTCCTCCACCGTGGCCACGGGCACCCGGCGGGTCGCCGCGCCGGTGGACCGGGCCACCAGCTCGGCCGTCACCAGCTCGGCCATCCGCTCCCGGGCCCGGCGGGTGAACTTCTTCTGCATGTGGCGTCCGAACACCCGGAACCCGAGGCGGACGATCGGATTGGGGATGATGGCCGCCCTGGACACGGCGTGGATCCGGAACTCGACGTCGCCCGAGTCGAGCCACTTCCAGATCTCGTAGTCCATCTGCCCCATCTCCAGGTGCCCCTGGAGCGTCCGGTAGTTCCATCCCCACTTGCGCACCTCCCGGCCCCCCTCCCGCTCGGTGAGGTCGGTCACACCCCCCACCCGCAGGCCGAGGAGGAACCGCAGCCCGTAGAAGCGGGCTTCGAGCACCATGTTGCGGTCGGCCAGCGGCACGTCGGCGTGGTAGACGGCCCGCACGATCGACGGGTCGGCGAACTCGTAGCGCTCCAGCAGGCCTCGCGCCACCTCCCACGAGCCGCCGGGCACGGGCGGCCCGGGCGGCTCCGGTGGCAGCGCCTGGCAGTGGTCGTCGACCCGCCAGCCGTGCTCGGCCGTGAGCTCGTGGCGTCGCTCGACGTCGAAGTTGTAGCCCTTGTCGTGCAGCTGGTCGAGGGCCCGCCGGGCCCGGGCCGACACCTGCGCCGTGGTTGTCGTTGTGAGTGCCTT
>Ga0268299_1003108_pt1 | contig 16543 bp, 12 predicted proteins | sample NOBtaG_FD_193484 | JGI IMG/M metagenome (GOLD analysis project Ga0268299, IMG submission 193484) | Activated sludge microbial communities from bioreactor in Nijmegen, Gelderland, Netherland - NOB reactor | ecosystem: Engineered > Bioreactor > Aerobic > Activated sludge | place: Netherlands...
TGGGATCATGCACACGTCGAAGCGTGCGAGCTGCGCAGGCACTTGTTCATAGGGCACCTCTCCGACAAACTCGATGTTCTGCATGCGTCTCGCAACATCGATCTCGCAACCTATAGTTGAGCCAACAATAACGAATCTCCAATCGAGCAGTTTTCTCGCGACACCCACAACAAGCTCTATATCAAACCACTCCTCTACCCCTCCTACATATCCGGCCACAGGGATATCCGCTTTAGGTTGCGGCCCTATAGTGGCAAACACGCCGTGCTCACAGCCGTTCCGGATCAGGGCAACATCGTCGCGTATTGCACCGATTTTGTGTTGCAAGTAACTGGAGCTTGCGACAACAAAGTCCGCCGTTCTCAGCAATATTCTCTCGGACTCATCCATTTCGGTTTCCCCCAAGAAGCCTCGATGAAAATCCATGCAGTCATATCCGATCTTCCCTCCTTGAATTCTCCTGGCCAGAGGCAGCCAATACGGATGATGAAGCACAACGACTGGAGACCCTATACCCCGGTCTTTCATGAAACAGGAAAGAGAATGGGCATACGCGTCCACTGTCTGTGGACTCATTTTGTCACGGTGAAGATCGTCAATATCTGCGCCGGCTCCACGGAGTCGGCAAACATAAACGTTTTCACAAGGGTGTCTCGTGATGCGATACGGCTCCTTCCCTGCATCAAGGAGTGGGCTAATGGAAAAATAGAAAATTCTATGGCCCAACTTGGCTAGATTTGTTGCCAAATGCTGCGGTCGTGCGTAGCGATACTCCCAGTCAATAGTGGGGAATATTAAAACGGTTCTCTTCTCGTTACTATCACCGTCTGGCTCTTGTACCTGAAGCCCGCTATCGGACATGCCATAAATTTGAACATAGCGCTCATAAAGCTGACCACGGTTACCCCGATTAGAAAGAAAGAAGCGAATGGCGTTCCTAATCCTTCTAGGCTTAGCCAGGCGTAACGTAAGTAACGGCCTGGAAAGAAGAAGGCCTAACAATTTCAGAATCCCTGACAAATTTTGCACTTCAGACCTATCCCGGAAGACAACGCTGCAAAACCGCCGCGATTCGTCTGGAGGCGTTTCCATCGCCGTATGGCGAAATGCCCCTAGCCATGGAGCGATAGGCGTTCTCATTATCTAGCAATTGGACTGACTCATGAACGATAGCATCACAGTTTGGCCCGACAAGCTTCACGACACCTTCTCGCACCGCTTCCGGTCGTTCTGTTTCTCGTCGAAGAACGAGCACGGGTTTCCCTAAGGCAGGTGCTTCTTCTTGAACACCACCAGAGTCCGAAAGGATGAAATAGGCCGCTTTCATCGCAGCGACGAAAGAAACGTATTCGAGCGGGTCACAGAGTCGGACACGCGGATGGCGCCCAAGGATCTTGAAGGCGACATCACGCACATTTGGGTTAGGATGAACCGGATACAAAAACTCCACATCGCTGCGGGTGTCTGCCAGATACTTTATGGCGCGACATATTTCGGCAAAAGGCTCTCCGAAATTGTCTCGTCGGTGGGCGGTCACCAGCACCAGCCGATTGCCCGGTGAAACCTTCGGAGCAAATTCGTCACAGCGTATTGACACATTGAGCAGCGCATCAATGACTGTGTTACCAGTAACACAAATTCTTTCCTCACCCACACCTTCCGCAAGCAAGTTTGCTCTCGCAGACTCGGTCGGAGCAAAATGCCAGCGTGCCAGGCGGCCGACCACGACGCGATTCATTTCTTCAGGAAATGGATACGCCATGTCTCCAGTACGCAGACCAGCTTCAACATGTCCAAATGGAACGCGTCGATAGAATGCCGCGAGCGCTGCGACCAGGACTGTTGTTGTGTCTCCCTGTGCGAGGACGGCGTCAGGATCTTCGTTGCCAATCGCCAGGTCCAGCTCGGTCATCAGACGTGCCGTAAGTTCCGGCAATGTTTGATTCTTCTGCATAATATTGAGATCGATATCGGGCTTTATACCAAAAAGAGCTAGTATCTGATCGAGCATTTCACGGTGTTGCGCGGTCGCCAGAACACGAACATCGGCCCATGATTCCTTCTTGAGAGCCAAGATAACCGGAGCCATTTTGATGGCTTCGGGACGAGTACCAACCACACAAAGAATTGCCTTCATGTCTCTGTCAACCTCTTCGGGCATTCAGTCTGGTAAACAGTGGTTCCATATTACGTACCCGCTGATCCCAATCATTTTCGTCAGCTAACTGGGCGAGTCGCTTCTTCAATTCCGTGTTAGCTTTGATTCTTATAGCCTGGTCAATGGCCTGGCTGAAGGCATTGGTTGAATCTCCGGAGAAGACTTCCTTGAAAGACACACATTCGACCATTTCCGATGTCACAACCACTGGCTTTTCAAGGGCGAAATATTCGAACAATTTTAGAGGTGAGGTGGTACGTGCAATTTCGCCTGGAGCAAACGGAATAATGCACACATCAAACTGCCGCCCATATGCTGGCAACATATTGTATTCAACCACCCCAAGGCAGAGAACATTCTCTGATGTTGGCAATTGATCAAGGCCACCAGAGTAGCTGGGCCCTATAAAGACAAATCCAATATCCTTTCTCCTTTCGACCAAATCAGCAATTACCTCATACCACAGCCATGGAGCAATCGCGCCAAAGTATCCGACTACATTCGAATATCGGCTTTTGAAAGCCAAAAAATTTGGGGACAAGTTTATAGTCTCGTGGATCGGGTCACGATAGTGCCCCGTGTCGACGCCATTCTGGATCAGAATAACTTTGTCCCGTCCCACCGCAGCGACTGCTTCGGCTTCGAGCCGGCGGGCAGAGGCCAGGATATAGTCCACTCCCCCAGAAAAGGCGAAGTCCTTTAAGGCTATGAGGCGCTGAATACTATTAACTCCACTAATCTGAGGATCAATGTGATCAATATAATCATAGACAAGAAGCCCACTTTTACGATTGCTCAGCAAGAGATTAGGTGTATGTGTGAAATCAGTTGAACAAACTAACCGAACTACATTTTCCAATTTGTTTACTTGGCTTTTATTCGTGAGCCAGACATTCTTAGACACCTCTCTAAACCCATCTACGTTGTCGCCATGAAGGTTGAAGGTTTTATAAATAACGAGATAGCCTAACCTGCCGAGTGCAGTCGCAATGTGCTGAGGGCGCTGGAATAGCGGGACATTCCAATCGATAACTGCCTCCTGGATGAATACTCCCTTATAGCTATTGCGCTCGACCAACACTTTCGCACTGAAATCCTTCCAACTGAGGTCCCCACGACTAAGCGATGGCAATCCTCTTATCCAACGAACAAACTTTTTTTGTACTAGGGTATGATGCGTGTGAGGTGGAAGCCTTGGGTAAAAATATTTCACGGCTTATAAAGGAATTCGAGTACAGCGGGTCCTATCCGCAAGGAGACCATTATAAGAGAGATCTTCTCTCCGGCCGTGCGTGGAAAATCGGCACAGCCGGTACCTAGACCACGGATCGTGCTGACTAGCGGGACCCCAGCGCGCGCAAGACCATATCGATTTTGGTGGATATCCGAAAAGCAGACAAAGATTCTGACAGAGATCGCAAACTGGAGGAATTATTCCACGCGCATATTCATCCGGCAGTGTTGCATTAAGAAATTCCACCCATACGTCATCACTACGACGAGTGCAACCACCTTCAAAGGATGCAAGCACGGGTACTCGCCATCCTCAGCCATTTTCTGGACTCGACTTTGCTCCAGCAGGCTTTTTTCTACAGTAATACAATTCCGTATTCAGTATGCCGAAGTTACTGATGTCTCTATGTGAATAGTCAACTTCGAACCCCAACCTAGTCAAATAGGATTCAAGATCCCGCCCATATACACGGTAGGACAGCACACCGAGACCTCCATCAGAATTTGTGTCGCCATGGTATTCGGGCTCAAGCAAATGCACATCCTTCTTTGGATCATTTGGGTCATTGACTTGGACCCTGATCATGGTCTGCTCCAGCGAACGGTCATGGGGCACAGTAAAGATATAAACGCCGCTCGGCTTCAACACCCGATAAATCTCGCGATGTGCCAGGTCATCCATACGCACATGTTCCATGACATCGCTGGCAATTACGAGGTCAAACGACTCATCAGAAAAGGTTAGACACTCTAGATTTTGATTGGTTACTCCCTGTGCAAGTACGATCCCCAATGGCTTACTGGACTTGTATTGAGACAGCTCGACTTCTATCCAACCCGTTGCCTTCAGCAGATCAGGGAGAGGATAGGCGCAGCCAGCCCAGGAGAATGGAGGCTGCGTGTCATACACATGAAGTTTCCTTGTGCCGACGCGGGGCAATGTGGCCAAAGACACTGGCTCACTACCCGTCAATTCGCCGATAGCACGCAGGATTCCAAGGGCGATTGATCGGTAACGGCTGGTCGTATGACAATGTTCGCAATTGAGCGACTCTCGCCAAAGCGTTTCATCTTTGTAAAAGAAACGGGTCAATTTTCCACAGACGATGCAATTACCGCTAATGTATCGCCAGTCGGCAAACACTTCCGGCACAATACGATCGGGCATCGCCGGCTGACGATGTTGCCGATAGCCGTGTGGAATCCACACCCCCCACTTGGCCTCGTAGGTTTTCTTGTTCTCTTCAAACAGTTGTTGACGATCTTGTTGAGCAAGATTATTGAATGAGGCAGATAAGTGGTGATGCACAAAGACATCTTCAGCGCAGACGATGCGTAGGCCTACCTGTGCTACACGCCGACAATAATCATCGTCTTCAAACCATCCACGGCCAAAGGCTTCGTCTAGCGGTCCTACACGCGCAAGGGTCTCCTTTTTCATCATCGCGCAGAAGAATGCGGCCGTACGCAACGGATACAGCTGTCCGATATGTCGGCGAGTATACGCTGCGGACTTGAGAACCATTTCGTTCATGTCCGTGTAGGCAATATCGATCTTAGCTTCATTGCCAATATTGTTGGTAACAGGCCCGATTAGGCCAATGGTTTTATCCCGCTTCAAATGGTTAACCAGGGTCCGTACCCAGCCTGGAGTTACATACGTGTCGTTATTCAGCATGACGAGAAAATCACCCGTGGCTATGTTCAGACCTTGGTTGTTGGCTGCTGCAAACCCCAGATTATTCTCATTGAGAATCAACTTGCGATTGCTATCGACGGAAGCCCACCTTTCTAGAAACTCTTTCGTCCCATCGCTGGAAGCATTATCGACAACGATTACTTCTAGGTTCCCATACTGGCTATGCTCATCGATGCTTGCCAAACAGGCGCGGGTCAATTCAAGGTTGTTGTAGGTAACAACAATGACACTGACTCTAGCTTCACGATCAGAAGATTCCACCTGTTGGATAAGCGCTTCGGCGCGATGGCTCCATGTCTGTCCTCGTGCAAAGTCCTTGCGGCGCTGTATCAAATCTCTTGATTCCGGCGCGGCAAGAATCGAACTAACCTTCTCCACAAATTCCCTTTGCTTGGCAGCAACATGTACCAACCCATCAAAGTTGGCCATTTCAGGCAGATCGGTAGCAACAACAGGTTTGCCTGCACTCAAGTATTCATAGACCTTGACAGGATTGGTTGCTAAAGTTAGCGGTCCCACCTTGAAGGGTAATAGGCAGACATCAAAGCTATGCAGGTACTGCGGAAGTTCTCGATACGGCACTTCACCTATGAAAGTGATATTCGGCAAATTCTCAAACCTGTATTTGGCGTTGACTGTATCAGCACCGATCATGAGGATCGAGCACTCAGGATGTTGTTGCGCGAGAGCCACAACCAAGTCGAGGTCCAACCATTCTGCAATTGCGCCGTAATATCCGATAATACGGCGGCCTCGGGGATCACGATAGGGACGCTCCGGCACCTGTGAAAACAATCCGTAGTCTGTTGCGTTGCGGATCAAGGCACGATACTGGGCGTGCTTGGCGGCGGATTGATTTAACCACGCAGAGGTCGTAATAGTGAGATCTGAATCGGAAAACAGTCGTTTTTCAAACTGAACCAAATCCTCACACATACCTCCGAACCCTTCATGGTGGTCCATACAGTCATAAACAAGATTTCCATTTGGCAGTACGGAGGCCACATCACACCAGAAGGGGTGTTGGACCAGCGAGACAATCCTCCCGCAATCCGCCCATTCCAACACCTCACCAATGCTTGCCCTCAATTGGCTGACAAGAGGAGAAGTGGGCGCTTTTGAATAAATCTGAGGGGCTCCTTTTGCAAACAGCTTGATCTGAAACAGCAAACCTAACGAATCCAACGCGTCGATCTGAAAACCAGCACGATCATCGTCAACCAAATTGGGAGAGACATAAAGCACACGCCGTCCTGTACGAGCCAACTCCATCGATAGCTGTTGAGGCCTTTGGTGACGAAAATGCCAAGGAATAACTCCCCAGACAATGTAATCTGGCACGTGTTTTTGCCGAGCCGCCGGTTTGATTGTTGGAAAACAAAAGCGGTTCGGATGAAACACCTTGCGCCTGAATCCGTGATAGACGAAACTAGCGAACCTTTTCACAGGGTCCGGGAGAGGTACCCGGTGGTAGTAATCCAAAAGTATCTGTGTTATCCGCCGACGATCGTCATTACTTAACCCGTGGCGAACCAACCTTGTAATGACACGTAATGGACGCGTCAGCTTCCACGACCGGCTATTCAGCATTAACTGAATCCGTCCGTCCCGCTCGGCGATTTGCCTATCCCGCTCGGCGATTTGCCTATCCCGCTCGGTGATTTGCCTATCCCGCTCGGTGATTTGCCTATCCCGCTCAGCCCGCTGTGCCTCTACCGCAGACAGTAGCCGCAGACTTTCCACGAAATACCTCTTACGCACTTCGTCCATCATCGTGCGGAATCGGCCTTCGGCAAGCCGACCATCTTCTGGCATCGGTGGGATAATCGTCGTCACCGGGGTGCGGCTAGCGATCACGAATTGTCGGTAATACGGCGGACGGAAATCATATGAATAGAATTCCTTGTTGAACAGCTCGCTAACCTCCAGCACGAGGTCATGCAGTTTCTGATCGTCCCATGTGCAAATCACAAAGGACAACAACTCACGCAGCCAAGGGGCATGTCCGTGACCCACAACCTGGCAATGCCAGCCCAGGCTCTGCAACTGTTCGACAGTGGCGCTTTGGGATGGCAGGCCGTACTGATGGTGCTCCTTTAGCCATGGATACTCGACCCCCGTAACCTTCCTGTATTGTTCATCAATGGCCCGGTCTGTCTCGTGTGCATCAGATGAATCCGATGTCGGAAAACCGAGAACAAGGATGGCCCTCCCCAAAGATGAAACGCGCTCAAGAAAAGAACGGCGGTGTTCCGGCGATACATGTTCAAGCACATCTACCGCCGTCACGCAGTCAAATGTCCGCTCATTTAATTCCCCTGCGAATACGTCACCGGTGATACGCCTTGCTCCCGATCCTTGCGGAATCAGGGGATCAACGAAACTTACCGTCATATCTGGCAAGAATCGGCTGAATAGACATTCTGGCCCGCTTCCTATGTCAAGAATCGTGCTGCCTGCCTTAATACCTGCTTGACGAAGCAAGTCGGAACAAGCTTTATAACGGCTATATTGATCAAAGACCATTGGGACAGACCTTTCGAAAAGGTCTCTTTTACCATCCGCCTCAGTCATCATTGAATAGACTCTGCGCTGCATTATATTGTTGCGCCACTCCCTAAGCGTGATTTGGTCGGCTGCTCTTCTTACTGCGATACCGACGCCGCATGGCCAACCCAGTGTCATATCGTCCTTCACCAGAAGAAGTTCTCCTAGGGGACTGAATATCTCGACAAAATCCTCATGGGAGAATCTCCAGTAATCCACAGGGTAATCATGGAGCTCAAACCCGGGAGAGCGTGTGGTGATGATCAATAGCCCTCCTTGACGCAGGACGCTACTCATTTGATAAAGAGCTTCCTGCCAATTACTGCAATGTTCCAGCATTTCGGTAGAAACGACGACGTCAAACTTGTCCTCACCGAACTGATCTCGCAAATGCGCTACGTCTAGCACAACATCGACACCAATTCCCTCAAATAGGTCAACCCCAATATATTTTGCCGATTTAGGCTCAAGTATCCTGCGCACTGATCCATTAACATTTCGAGACCCAACCTCCAGCACCTGCGCATTCAATGGCATCCGAGCCAGCAGACCATCGACCATCTCAAAACACCACTGATTGCACATGCTTACTCGCAATCCTTAAGACAATAGGCCGGACAGCTAAAATCTCTACCAGCATGCATAATGCTTCATCTCGCAGGAGCCAACACCAAAATCAAGAAGCCCAGATAGCATACCGTGATGTTCACCGGCCTTTGTATGCCTCATAAAAATCAATATCATCCTTTAATATCCGAGCAAGCTCCGCGAATTCATCATCAGAAAGTGCTCGATGACTACATCCCGAACCAGCCTGCCCCATTTGGTGAGCCGTTACGTTGTGCCGGACGTCTCTGTCGAATCGAACCCCCAGAGACTCACCTAATCGCATTAACTCCTGCTCATAACAAGCATAATCGCCAATGAAATCAAAGTTGGCCATATCGAACCCGCCAAAATAGGTACGCGAGTATAGATATCTGAGTTGAGCGAGCATGGCCAATCGCGAAAGTGAGAGATTTGCTTTTTTAAAGTAATTAAAGACCGGGTGACTCCAGAAATTTAACTCACGCGCTGACCAAAAGTTATAGATTGACATGATGTTATCGACTGGGTGTCGCAAGAATGTCAGCCGATATGCGTTCACCAGATGAGCATATTTCCTCGGGTGAAAATGTCCATGAACGATCTTAAAAGGGGAAATTGATTTTATTGGACTAACATCATAAGAGTTCGGATCAATGCATATCACAGAAAGCGGATTGGCCGGATCATCGCTGTAATCCTGTAGAACCTGATTCTCCCCATATATATCTTTCAACTGGCACAAGAAAGATGTCCCTGCGACCTTGGGCGTATGAACCGAAACTATTGTTTGCATTATAGTTCTACGTCCTTCAGTACAATTTCACATTCTTCTAGGGGCATGGCAAATTGCCCATAAACGACATGCGAGCTAATTACATTAAACCGGAGCGCCTCATCCCTTCTTTGATGCTGCACAAATTTCTCCTGTGTGCCGTCTGCAATAGCAGCTCCCAAGGTGTATTCACCAGCGGGCAGGTAGGGCAGAAAGAATTGAAAGTCGGCAAAAAATGCCCTCCCTTTATCGATCCTTGGAGGGGAAGCGAGAAAATACGTCAAGTTACTGTTCTCGCTAATCAGTTCTAAGCCACGCTTATTTCGAATGTTAATTCCAACAATAGGACGATGAAGGTCCTGAAGAGCACGACAATGAACACGTACTTTTACAGTTCCACAGTCTTCGATGACACGCAGTCGTTCGCCCATACTGTCCAGCAATTCAACATCGACAATCTCAGCGCCTCCTGCACCCCAATGGGCAGAGTTAAAATCAAAATTTTCTTGTAATTGGATTGAAAATCTAAGGTTCGAGTTATTCAGAACTTCGCGCCGTTTATCCAGACTCTTGTCGGGAGCGGAACGCACACAATTAGCATGGCCCTTGGAAATGACTGATACAGCCACATCAGTATTCAATTGTTGATGCACAAAAGCGGTGTAATGGCGAACAACGGTCTTGGCGTCTCCGTCCTGGCTAATTTCGCCGCCTTTTATCCAGATTGATCTATTGCATAGTTCAACTATTGACTGCATCGAATGTGAAACAAGAAGGAGGGTACCTTTTTCAATGAACGTGTGAATAAATCTATAACACCTCTGCACAAAAACGGCATCCCCAACTGCGAGCGCCTCATCGATAATTAATATATCAGCATCAACGTGTGCCATTACAGCAAACGCCAACCTCACCATCATCCCGCTTGAATAGGTTTTAACCGGCTGCTCGATAAATTCACCGATATCGGCAAATGCGGCAATATCGCTGAAGCGTATGCCGGTTTCTTCCTTGCTCAGACCAAGTACCGCCGCATTCATGTAGACGTTCTCGCGTCCGGTGAATTCAGGATTGAAGCCGGAGCCAAGTTCGAGCAGCGCCGCGATGCGTCCATTGGTTTGAATGCTACCGCTAGCGGGGTTAAGTATCCCGCAGATCATTTTCAGGAGCGTCGATTTGCCTGATCCGTTGCGCCCGATGACTCCAACCGTTTCACCCTTCTTCACCTCGAAGGACACATCCCGCAGGGCCCAGAATTCTCTTGCATAGTTCTTCGGTTCCCTGCCCAGCAACCGCCACAGGCGCGGGTAGATTGCCTGCTTCAACCGATCATGCGGAGCATCATAAATTTGATAGCACTTACTGAGATTTTGTACGCGAATGGCAACGTCGTCGGTTACGTGTGCGGGTTGATGAGGAGAGGAAGATTGAGCCCTCTCACGCTGGCTCTCTTCCGTCTCGCTCCTAGCCCTCGCCTCACTTCCATGTGATTTCACAGCGAATCCTCGTGAATTTTGCGGAGCAGGAACCATCAGACTTGGCTCGTTTCTATCCACTCCATACGATTTTCTAATACGAGCATTTTCTCTTCCACAGCCAAGATGCGACGATCAAGTTCCGCCTAGAAACATTTGAACATGGCGCCTAATTCGCCCTCCAAGTGCGCTATGTTCTCCGCAGTAAGCCCTGCCATAGGTTGCTCCGCAACGCGTCTCGAAGTCCTTTGCTAATTCCGCATAATAAGGGATTTGTTTTGTGCGTCGCTCCAACTCAACACTTGCTGCCCTACACAGTTCTATATCCAATGCATTCATATCGACTAGCCTTGAAAACAATCTTTTTCCAAGAGCTTCCTCCAGAGAGGACAACGTACCATCGTAACCTTCAACCTTTGGCGAACTATTAACTTCAACGCCATAATGCAAGCGCAAGTTCGGAAATATCGGTTGAAGAAAATACTCAGCGGCGATCATCGCTACCTTAAAGTCCTCAACGCTACCGCACCCGGCGCAAATTCTGAGCCTCTCAATCGCCGCATCCAAATCGCTCGCCATGGGAGGCAATTGAGGACAACTTGAAAGATGACATACTTGAGGGCTTAGAACATAGTTCGGATGCTCGCGGATTAGAATTTCGATAAATTCATGCAAGGTGCAACGTTGTGCTGCCTGCGCAATAAAGTGATTGCTCTGTCCTATGATTTGCTAGTAGCTATACATTGAAAGTAACCGCTTAAGAGGATGACGGATGAGAATGAAATCATGAAAGGTGAACTGTCTATTCAACAAGAGGCTTAAATTATAATTTTGTCCAACAAAATGATGGCTGGAGATTGCAGTCTGTTGTTTGTCTCGAAGATAGTCAGCAAGCATGATGTCTGAGAAATAGCCCTCGCTTGCACCTGAGGGATGATATTCCGTGAAACCGTGACCGAACTCCCGTTGCAGTATGTCGATCAAGGTAGAGCCTGCATTTTTAAAGAAATGATGATGCAAAATGATATTTTTCATTCTTGAGCCTCATCAGCAACAAGCGATGAAGTAACCCGAAGGCCGCTGACTTTGACGTCACTATCGGCGCCGCTCATTGGAGATCTCCCAATGTGTGTTGCCCCTCGCATTCGCGTACCCTAATGCGAACCATTACTTCGGCAAGCAACTTTTCTGTACATTCCAAGGGTGAGGCGATCGATGTGTCGATTGTTAGGTCAGGCGTTCCTGGTGATTCATACGGATCGCTCACGCCCGTAAATCCTGATATTTTTCCAGCCCGCGCCCGCTTGTACATGTCTTTTGAGTCTCGCGCCTCACAAGTTCCAATAGGCGTGTTGACATAGACTTCCATAAACCGCTCTGCGCCAACAATCTCTCGCGCTAATCGCCGATCATCACGGTACGGCGATATAAATGCCGTTATGACAATTAAGCCCGCGTTGTTCATCAAGCGCGCCACTTCTGCGATACGTCTGATATTTTCGGTTCGGTCCTGATGTGAAAACCCCAAATCCTTATTCAAACCATGTCGAATATTGTCGCCATCCAATACATAGCAAACATGGCCGATGTCGACCAAACGACGTTCCAATGCAAATGCTAAGGTGGATTTGCCTGACGCGCTCAAACCAGTCAGCCATACTGTGATAGGTCGCTGCCCAAGGAGGTGACCACGATCTTCTATTTGGACGTGCCCATCATGCCAAACAACATCGGCCGGTTTGATATTGTCAGAGGACATCAGCAAACCCTTTCCGTATTTTCTGGAACCATACAAATCCGACCCACGAGATCAGCATACCTGCTCCCAACATTATTCCCCATGCCCCAATGTCGGGCACCCTACCAAAGATCAAGGTATTGCGGCCTTCTTCGATAATGAAGGTCAGTGGATTCAGATATAGCCACGCTCGATATTGTTCCGGCAAGGCGCTAATCGGATAAAACACCGGCGAAAGAAACAGCAATACAGTGGTGACCATGCCGGTGATTTGACCGATGTCACGCACATACACCCCCACTCCTGCCAAGAACCACGCGAGGCCCATAGTCGCAAACACCAGCGGCAAGAGCACACAGGGAAATAGCAGCACCGTCCATACGAGTTGCTGATAAAGAATCAGTTGCGCCAACAGCAAGACCACTAAGCTGATGGCAGTATGAAACAGTGCAGAACCCAACGCCACGCACGGCAATATTTCCAGTGGGAAAATGACTTTCTTAACATAGTTGACATTAGACAGAATCAGGCCGGGAGCCCGGTTGAGGCATTCGGCGAATAAACCGTGGACGATCATGCCTACAAAAAGTACAATGGCGAAGCCAGTTTTGCTTTCATCACCACTCGCGCCCCAGCGCGCTTTGAACACCATGGAAAACACGAAGGTGTAGACGAGCAGCATTAGGACGGGGTTAAAAAACGACCACGCGATCCCCATCACCGAGCCCCTATAACGGCCCACCACCTCGCGCTTGGTCAACGCAATGATCAGATCACGGTTCCGCCAGAGACTAGCGGCGATTTCTTTGGGAGAAGTTGAGAACTGTTGCATGACACTTCAAGCTCTATCTAGGTGCGAATCGCTCAGAGAGGGAGTTGGACTTGCGGGGTTGTGGCTTCTTCAATACCATTGCATACGAACCAAGCAGATCGCTACGGGGAGTTCCGGGGGTACAGTTTGTGACCCTTGGCCAGCGCTTGGTGAAACAAGGAAGCCCGCAAGTGTTTGTAGCGGTCAACTTGAGTGCGCGTGGGAACGAGCACGTCCTTGGGAAAACCCAACCCGCTCAAACAGCGGTGCGCCCATTGCATCCGCCGAATGGTCTTTTCAGCGCTGTCGCGGACAATGACCATCAAGTCCACGTCACTGTCGTCAGTGGGCACGCCCCAAGCATGTGAGCCAAACAGATAAATCTCATCCGGCTGGAACTCGGCTTTTAGCCGCTCCACGACTGTCTCCAACAAGCCTGAGGGGATTGTCTTCACGGCTTTCAGACTAGCATGAGCCGATGTCGCTGAGAAGTCATTGTTGATGGCGTTGAACGAACTCGCCACTATATCAACGACTTCTTGAAGGACACCATGCACCGAGGCTTTTTCAATTCCACTGCAGAAGAACCAAGCAGACTACTACGGAGAGATCCGGAGGCATTCAGCCGTGACCTGTACAACACCGGGGATGGCTAAATAGGTGGCCTTGATCAAAATAGCTCTTCTTTGAGCACCCGCAGCAGGTATTGCCCATAACCGTTTTTTGTCAAGGGCTGTGCGAGCTTTTCCAGTTGGGCGGCTTCGATCCACCGTTGCCTATAAGCGATTTCTTCCGGGCACGCTACCTTCAGGCCTTGACGATTTTCGAGAGTGGCAATGAACTGGCTGGCATCGAGCAACGATTCATGGGTCCCGGTATCCAGCCAGGCATACCCCCGCCCCATGACCTCGACGTTGAGCTGACCTTGCTGCAAATACAAGCGGTTGAGATCGGTAATCTCCAACTCGCCACGGTGCGACGGTTTTAGACTTTTGGCCAGATCCACCACCTGTTGATCATAGAAATACAGGCCTGTCACGGCGTAACTGGATTTCGGTTGTTTGGGCTTTTCTTCCAATGACCTCACTTTGCCGCCTGAGTCGAAATCAACAACACCGTAGCGCTCCGGATCCTGTACATGGTAAGCGAAGACGCTCGCGCCTTCGGTGCGGCTCATCGCATTGTCGAGCAAGCGATGAAAATCATGGCCATAAAAGATGTTATCGCCTAATACAAGGGCAGAGGGGTGATGTCCGATGAAGGATTCGCCGATGATGAACGCTTGTGCCAGACCATCGGGCGAGGGCTGTACTGCATACTCGATATTCAGCCCCCACTGGTTACCGTTCCCCAGTAGCTGTTCGAAGCGCGGGGTGTCCTGTGCTGTGGAGATGATGAGGATGTCCCTCATGCCCGCCAGCATGAGAGTGCTGAGCGGATAATAGATCATCGGCTTGTCGAATACCGGCAGCAACTGTTTGCTGATGGCTAATGTAGCCGGATGCAACCGGCTCCCCGTACCGCCGGCGAGTATGATGCCTTTGCGTTTGCTCATGATTCCACCAGAATTTGCTGCAGGATGTGCTCAACCCCGCTTTGCCAGTTGGGCAATTCCAACCCAAATGTCCTGCGCAGCTTGGCGCTATCCAGTCGTGAATTGGCTGGGCGCTTTGCAGACGTGGCGTATTCTGATGAAGGAATTGGTCTAATAGAATCCGGCGAGAGCTTGAGTGGTCTGCCGGCAGCTAGGGCTTCTGATACGACAAACCGTGCATAGTCACACCAGGTCGTCTCTCCATCGGCTACAAGATGATACAAACCGAAAGGGAAGTGTTCATCACCCTCACGCTGTCTCTGCCGAACCAACTGAGCCGTCACATCCGCCAGCAAGGCTGCAGAAGTCGGAGCTCCATATTGATCGGCCACAACATTCAGACTTTCGCGTTCGAGAGCCAATCGTAGGATAGTCTTCGTGAAATTGTTCCCGTGTGCCCCAACCACCCAACTCGTGCGAAAGATCAGATGCCGTACCCCACTCGCTTGGAGTGCGCTCTCGCCGTCTCGTTTGGTCTGCCCATAGATACTGAGTGGGTTCGTAAGGTCCTGTTCCGTGTAAGCTCCCGGCTTTGTGCCATCGAACACATAGTCGGTTGAATAATGCACCACCCAAGCGCCGAGCTTCTCTGCTTCCTCTCCCAGAACGCCTGGCGCGACCGCATTAATAGCATGAGCCAGTCCTGTCTCTGACTCGGCCTTGTCGACCGCCGTGTAGGCAGCTGAATTAACGATTAGATCAGGTTTGATCGAGCGTACCAGCTCACGGAGAGCAGAGGCATTCACGAAGTCACACCCAGCGTGGTCTACGGCACAAACCTCTCCCAATGGGGCGAGTGCCCGCTGTAGCTCAAAACCGACCTGACCGTGCTTGCCCGTCAACAAGATCCGCATCATCGTTAGATCCCATATTGCCTGTCAATCCAATTACGGTACGCCCCGCTGGTGACATTGGCTACCCAACTCTGATTCTTGAGGTACCAGACGACCGTCTTCCTGAGACCTGTTTCAAACGTCTCCTCAGGCTTCCAGCCTAGTTCACGTTCAAGCTTCCCGGCATTAATGGCATAACGGCGGTCATGACCTGGACGATCCTTCACATAGGCAATCTGTGATTTATATGGGCGTCCATCAACCCGAGGGCTCAACTCGTCCAGGATAATACAGAGCCTCTCGACGACGTCCAGGTTAGCCTGTTCGTTCCATCCACCGATGTTATAGGTTTCCCCCACATGCCCCGCTTCGAGGACCTGACGGACGGCGCTGCAGTGGTCTTTGACATAGAGCCAGTCTCGTATTTGCCGGCCGTCACCGTAGATTGGAAGTGCCTTGCCTGCCAACGCATTGAGGATGCAGAGCGGAATAAGTTTTTCAGGGAACTGATACGGACCGTAATTATTTGAGCAATTGGTCGTGAGAACCGGCAAATTGTAGGTATGGTGATAGGCACGCACCAGATGATCGCCGGCTGCCTTACTGGCTGAATAGGGGCTGTTGGGTTCATAACGATTCGTTTCGCTGAAGGCCGGAGCATCGTTCGTTAGCGAGCCGTACACTTCATCGGTGGACACGTGTAGAAAACGGAAGCTCACTTTGGCCTCACCTTCCAACGCGTCCCAATAGGAACGGATGGATTCAAGCAAGGAAAAGGTGCCGACGATGTTGGTTTGGATAAATTCGCTTGGACCGTGGATCGAGCGGTCGACATGACTTTCAGCCGCAAAATTGATTACAGCCCGAGGACGGTGTGTGGTCAATAATCCACCGACGAGGGCGGTATCAGCGATGTCGCCGCGAGCAAAGATGTGGCGAGCATCGCCCTGCAAACTGGCGAGATTCTCCAGATTACCCGCGTAGGTGAGCTTGTCGAGGTTGATGACAGGCTCATCATGCCCTGCAAACCAGTCGAGGACAAAATTGGCCCCGATAAACCCTGCTCCACCGGTGACCAGGATAGTCATCTCACCA
>Ga0268299_1003109_pt1 | contig 16542 bp, 14 predicted proteins | sample NOBtaG_FD_193484 | JGI IMG/M metagenome (GOLD analysis project Ga0268299, IMG submission 193484) | Activated sludge microbial communities from bioreactor in Nijmegen, Gelderland, Netherland - NOB reactor | ecosystem: Engineered > Bioreactor > Aerobic > Activated sludge | place: Netherlands...
CCGCGCGGAAATTTCTGGGGATCATCTACCGGACACTGAAAAACAAATGGGTGTTCGCCGACTTCCCCAATTTTGTCCTCGCCGAGGGCTAACAAGTTTCTCGGAGTAGACAACTCATCATAGGAGACTTGAATGAAACAAACTGCATTCTTCTCAGCCTCCATTATGTGTTGTCTCCTGGCTCTGTCCCATATTTCAATTTGGGGAAGCCAGGAATCGAAAACAGCCACGACTTTTCCAGCCAAAATGGAAGATCCCAATCTGGTCAAATTGACCGTTACGGTTTCAAACGACCAAGGTAGTTGTGTGACCGGATTAACCAAAGAAGATTTCATTGTTTCTTCGGATAAATTGCCACAGCCCATCACCTACTTCAGCACAAAGCAGGATCCTGCCAGCATCTTGTTTCTGATTGACATGTCAGGTTCTATGCAAACAAACAACACAAAAATCTGGCGTCACGGATTTGCCGTCCGGGCTGTTAAACAACTGCTGGAAACACATGACCGGAAAGATGAATTTTCGATAGTCGGTTTCAGCAATACTCCTTATCTGGCGCTTGGTTGGACACGTGATCGCGCTGAAGTTATCAATGCGCTGGAGAAACTTGGCGAGATAAAACCGAAAGGGCAAACAGGGCTTTACAATGCGATTGCTTTCGGACTGGAACAGTTGAATCAGGCGGCGAATCAACGTCGGATTGTAGTGCTTTTCAGTGATGGCGAAGAAAATGTTTCTTACACGGCCAGCGGATCTGTTTCTCGAGGCAAAGTATTACAAATGCTGAGGGCGACGACAGCCTTATTTTATGCCATCAATATTGGGACTGTAGGGGCAAATGGCCAGAAGCCTCTAAACGTGGATGCCGTCGGATTTCTTGATGATATTTCCCGTATTTCAGGAGGCAAAGCTCTTCACCCGATTGATGTGGAAAGTGCGATTAATGCTGCCAAGCAGGTCGGAATGGAAACGTTGTGCCACTGTACAATTGGCTTCATGCCAAATCACCTCTTAGCTGACAGCGACAAATTCCATAAAATCAAAGTGGAACTAACAAAAAAATTTCGGACGGAGTCGAAACTAAAAAGGCTTCAGGTTTCCCATCGTGAAGGTTATTACTGGTCGCCGGTTGCTGACAGGATTGAAAAATGATTCTACGTTTGAGGTCGGACGGATCATGCCCCAACGCCTGATCGAATTGGTTGAAACGCAACGAAACTGTCTTTGATGAAAAATTGTGGTTGAAATTCCGAGAGGTGGCGATATGAACCAAGAATCTTTGGTCCCTGAAAATTTTTTGGTGACTCACGCAAAAGAAGTTGAAGAAATCTTTCGGAACGCTGTGCGGGTGGAACTACTGAAACACAAACGTCTTGGGCACTCCATCGCAGCTTCGCGGGACGGTAAGGTGGTTGTTCTTTCGGCGGAAGAAATACCAGTGGATGATGAACCTGACGCTGGCAATGGCGCGTCGTAGTCTGCGATTCGTCGTTTCAACAAAAAATGCCAACAGGAAATTTTGAGCGGTTCCTGTTGGCATTTTTGTTGGTTGCTGAATTTGTCGGCAGCGAAGTTAATTCACTTCGTCAATGCTGGCGACGGCGAGTACGCCGTCCGTCAGTTTGCCGGTGACTTTGAATTTTGCGCCATTGTCTTTGGCGCTTTTTTCCAAAGCGGATTTGGCCATGGCCGTGCCTTTTTCATCGAATTCGGTGTATTTGCCGTCGGCATAAACACCCAATCCGCTCTTCAGGCAGTTTTCCATCAACGAGCAGCTTTTCTTGTGCGCGTCAATCGAAGCCTGGGCGTCGTCTTTTTTCATGCGTCCGGTGGCGCAGGCTTTATCAATGATGTTGCCGGTCAAGGTGACTTTGTCAGAATCTTTGTTCTGTGCCGTCGAAGCCGCCACAATGCTCAGAGCCACAGCCAGGGCGACAAGTAATGAAACAAGTTTTTTAGTCATGATCTTCCTTCCTTTTTGAACCCATTGCTGGTGAATAGAACGCCGACGGGGGTAGGTAAGCCCAAATTCATTGGCTACGGGTCGGCAAGGAGTTTTGCGAATCACGAAATCGAAATCGCCGCGAAAAAACACCGCTTATAAAGCTCTTGGGCTGCGGTATTGTTCGTAACGGCGAGTCGGTTCGTATTTGCTGACAGAAAACGGCAAATCTTTTTTTGGGGGGCCTTCGAGTCGGATGATCTCAATCGCTTCCTGGTAAACTCGTTCCAGGTTTTCGGGCTGAAAGCCATTCAATCGGCAAGCGTGAACGTGTTGGCGAACCATTTGCTCCACAGCTTGACGACCAATTTCGTCCAAATCTTCCAATGCGCGCAGAGCATGGGCAGAGAGCTTCATAAGCAAAGTACCAATCCTTTCAAATAAGATTTGAGAACCGTCGTTGAGTGTTTTGATTTAACCTGAAAATCAGAGGATGGAACGGCGCGGAGTGTAGCACAGAAAAATTTGGTGTCTACAAAATTTTTCCAATCTCAGGCAACCCGACTTAATTGAATGAATAGCAGCAGTTAGCGGCTCAATTTGCCAGCGCGGAGGGCTTTCCCATAGAATGGCTTCCCTTGATGGCAGACTGGGAAATTGAATAGTTCCATTGCCGCAGAAGTTTTCTCCAACAATGATTTATGCGAATTGCCGCATCCACTTACCTTAATTCCGCGCCGCTGGTTTACAGCTTCGCTCAGGGCGCATTGCGCCACAATTATGAGTTTTTGGGAGACGCTGCGCCGTCGCGTTGCGCGGCAATGCTGGCCGTCGGAGAGTGTGAAATTGCGTTGATCCCTGTCGTCGAATATCAGCGCATTCCCGGATTGGTCATCATTCCTGAAGTCGCCGTCGCTTCCAAAAACCGCGTTCGCAGTGTGTTGATCGCTGCGCGGTGTCCGTTGACTGAAGTTCGTCGAGTGACACTCGACACGTCGTCGCGCACTTCACAAACGTTGGTCAAGATTCTGTTCGAGCGGCGATATGGTTTGCGGCCTGAGTTCACTGAACGCACTCCGAATGCCAGCGTCGAATGCGAAAACATGCTCGAAGACACAGACGCGGCGTTGGTCATCGGCGACCCGGCAATCCGTCTGGCCGCTTCGGCGTCGCAACTCGGTGTGCGAATTTATGATCTGGCTGAAGAATGGCGCGCCATGACCGGTCTGCCTTTTGTGTTTGCGGTATGGGCCGTCCGCGAAGAGTTTGCCGATCCGGCGCTGGTTCGTGATTTTCTGGCCGCCAGGCAGGAAGGGATTGAGCGGCTGGCGCAACTGGCAATCAGTTATTCCGAAGAGCTTCGATTGCCGCAGGAAGATTTGCTGGATTATTTGCAGAACTGCGTCAATTACGATCTGGACGCGGACAACATTGCCGGAATGAACCGGTATTTTGAACTGGCAGCGGAATGCGGATTTATCCCCTCCGCAAGACCCCTGAAATTTTTGTCACACGGCGCTTTTACCCGAACAAGCGCAAAATAAACACTGCCTCAGCGCTGGCGATTTCTCCGCGGTTGTCGGCGAGTAAAGCTCTGAGCCGCCTTACCCACACTGGTTCAGATGGTGGTGTCGTAAATCGTCAAACAACAAGGTGAAAAAATGATTACTGCATTGGCCGGAGGTGTAGGCGCGTCAAAGCTCCTTGACGGATTCAGTCGAGCGATGCCGCCGGAACAGTTATCCGTAATCGTCAACACGGGCGATGATATTGAAATGTTCGGGTTGTATATCGCGCCTGATCTGGACATAGTGTCTTACACGTTGGCCGGATTGGTGAATCCCGATCTGGGATGGGGCATCAACAGCGACACGTTTTATTGTCTGGATTTGTTGCTGCGGTACACTGAACAAAGGCGTTGGTTCAATCTGGGCGACCGCGATTTGGCGACGCATATTTTTCGCACTCACCGGCTGAAACAGGGAGCCAGGCTTTCGGAAATCACAGACCAGATTCGTATGACGCTGGGTGTTGAATCAAAAATCCTGCCCATGACCGACACCCACACGCCGACGACGATTCTGACCAAAAACAGCGAAATGCACTTTCAGGAATATCTGGTCAAACATCTGGCGCAGCCAAAAGTCACAGGCATTCGATTTGAAAACATCGAAACCGCAGAACCAGCGCCCGGCGTGGCCGAAGCTATTATCGAAACCGACGCCGTAGTCATTTGTCCCAGCAATCCATTAATCAGCATTGGCCCGATTCTGGCGGTTCCAGGCATGCGCGATCTGGTCAAACAGACAGCGGCCAAAGTCGTCGTTGTCAGTTCGGTGGTGGACGGCGCTTCGCTGAAAGGGCCAACGGATCAGATGCTGCGGGATTTGGGGATGGAGGTGTCGGCGTTGCAGATTGCCAGGCTTTACGAAGACATAGCGGATATTTTTGTGCTGGATCAGCGCGACGAAGCTCTGCGACCGGAAATTGAAACGCTCGGTTTACAGGTTGTCGTGACAGACACCGTGATGCGCGACGCCGATAAAAAACGCGCGCTCGCCGAAACCATTTTGACAGCGTTGTCTGCCTGAACCCCGAATGCGTTATTTACTGATCCCAGTCAAAGACCTCGCTCGCGCCAAACAACGTCTGGCGAAGTTGATGACGCAATCCGAACGAACAAGATTGGCGTGGGCGATGCTGGAAAACACGTTTGCCGCCGCCGCCGCCGCCGTTCGTTCGGCAGATCGCATCGCCGTTGTGACTCTGTACGAACCAGCCATTGAATTGGCGAAGCAGTACGGCATGGAAGTGATCCCGGAAACCGAGCAGATTTCCGAAAGCGCTTCAGTTGATTTCGGTTCGCGCCAGGCGGCAACGCTTGGAGCCGAAGCCGTTTTGCGATTGCCGATTGATTTGCCGCTGATAACCAGCCACGACATTGAAATGATCCTCGCCGCCGATCAATCAAAAACTTTGGCCAAACCTTCGGTGGTCCTTGTTCCTTCGCGCGACGGCAGCGGGACGAACGCTATTCTTCGCCGACCGCCAACATTGTTTCCTTCGCATTTCGGCGCGGGCAGTCTGGCCAAACACCTCCGCGAAGCCGACCAAGCCAGCGCGACCTGCCAGATTATGCAATTGCCCAACATCGCTCTGGACATTGACGAACCTGAAGATTTGGCCGAACTGTTGGCGCAAGGGCAGGGAACTCCAATTCACGACCTGCTGATGGAACTGAACGTCGCTGAACGATTGAAGAATTTCTTTCAAGCCAACTCAATTTGATCTCGGCTGAAACATCAATTGGAGCTTTGCCTGGGAATTCAGCCGTTGCATAATTGAACTCGCTCGGCATCTGCGCGTTTTTTGATTGCGCGGAGACTCAACAAATCCGAAGCATCGCTAACAAAATCAACCAGCCAGTTTCTTCAGCGGAGGTTTTTCCTTATGTCGCTACTCGGCAGTTCAAACAAGATTCGCAGTTTGCAATTGAACAAAAGATTCCACATAACCGTGTGTTGGGTTTTGTGTTGCGGCGCAGGATTTTCCATTCTCGCGCAAAGCGATGGCGACGTTTACTGGCTAACGCCAAACAAGGCCATCGAACGTCCGCTGTCCGCCAGGGAAAAGCACATTTACTGGATCAATCTGGAGGCAGGCGATTATGTGAGTTTGTCGGCTGAAGGCGAAAGCAGTTTGCTGACAGCGACATTGTTTCAGCCCGATGGCGATAAAGTTTTCGATTGGGGCATCGCCGCGCTCTCAGACCGCCAGGAATTCGTCTTGGAAAAAAACGGTCGCTACCGAGTGGAAGTTAATGGCAGGGAATTCGAGGGAACAGGCAGTTATTCGCTGTTGGTTACCGTTAGCCCGCACACTCCGCATGAAGCCACTCGCATCGCGGGCAGGCAAGCTTTTTACGAAGGCGAAAGGCTGCGCAGGCAAGGTAAACTGGATGACTTGCGCCGAGCTATCGGAAAGTTTGAAGAAGCTTTGCGGCTTTGGCGCGCAGCGGAATTCAGGCTTGGACAGGCAGACGCTCTGAGTAGTCTGGGGCGTATTTATCGTCAGCTGGGCGAACAGCGTCGGGCGATTGAATTTTACGAACAGGCTTTGCCGCTGTGGCTAGTGGAGAATAATGCTTTTGGCGAAGGCTATATGCTGATGAATCTGGGTGTGGCCCATTCTGAATTAGGAGAAAAGCGCATAGCGTTGGAATACTATCGGCTGGCGTTGGTGGTCAATCGTGTAAGCCGAGCCAACTATGCGGGCACACTGGGAAATTTAGGAGCAGTGTATCACTCGCTTGGCGATTATCAGGCGTCGCTCGATTACAGGAATCAGGCTTTGCTTATACATAGCGAACTGGGACGCCACGATGCAGAAGCAACCACGCTCAGCAACATTGGCGTAGTGTTTCATGAGCTTGGCGAACCTGCGCTAAGCTATGAATACTACCAGCAGGCAATGGCAATTTGGCGTGAGATAAAAGATTCGCGCGGACAGGCGATGACATTGACGAACATCGGGCATTTTCACCTTGCCGCGCGCGAAGGCAAACAGGCTCTGGAAGTTTTGACTCAGGCGTTGGCGATGGAACAAACAAATGGAAATAAACGTGGCGAAGCATACACCTTGCGGGCGATTGGCCGGGCTTATCAGGTACTCGGGGATTCGCAGCAAGCGCTGGAGGCGTTCAGCCGGGCGTTGACTTTGCTGCGCGCCAATGGAGATCAAGACGGCGAAGCATCCGTTCTCAACGCAATTGGCAATGTTTACCAACTCATGCTCAATGATCTATCGAGAGCCTCCGGGCATTACGCGGAGGCTCTTGCGCTCAGCCAAAAGGTTGAAGACAGTTTAAAGGTCAAGGATTTGCTGTTCCGGTTGGCGCAAATTTACAGTGAGCAGGGAAAGCTGGCTCAGGCGAGCGACAACATTGAGCAAGCCATTGGCTTGGCCGAGTTACACCGAACAAGAATCCCGAACGACGAATGGCGCATGTCATTTCTGGCAACGGAACAGGTCAAATATGCTTTGTTAATTGATTTGCTGTTGCAACAGCACAAGCAGAATCCACTGGGCGGTCACGCTATCAAAGCATTTGAAGTTGCCGAGCGCGCCCGCGCCCGTACTTTGCTAGAAGCTCTGAGCCGCGTGCGGTCAGAAATCGGTAAAAGTGTTGATCTGGCGTTGATCGAACGCGAGACTGATTTGAGCGAGCAGTTGAGTTTCAAAGAACAAAATTATGCTCAATTGCTCCGCCGCACCCATTCAGCCGAACAGGCCGCAGTCGCCAAAAAGGAATTGGAACGATTGCTGGCCGAACGGCGCGAAGTTGCCGCTTTGATCCGAGCGCGCAGCCCACGTTACGCCGCGCTGACGCAGCCGCAACCACTCAATCTGGCGGAAATTCAAAAACAGGTTCTGGATGACGACACCGCGCTGCTGGAATACGCGCTGGGCGAGGAACGCAGTTATTTGTTTGCGGTGACGAAAACTTCATTTGATGTTTACGAATTGCCAGTGCGTGCCGAAATTGAAGAGCTGGCCACAGAGTTTTATCGCTTGTCCGCTCGAACTTTTATGGATGGCGGCAAATGGACGATTGAATCCGAAAATAAACTTTCGGCAATTGCCGCCAAACTCAGCCAGATGATTTTGGCTCCAGCCGCCGCCAGTCTGAAGAAAAATCGATTACTGATCGTAGCCGAAGGGGCGTTGCAATACATTCCTTTCGCGGCATTGCCGGACAGCGCCGGCCGACCATTGATTTCCAGTCACGAAATGGTCACTCTGCCGTCGGCTTCGACGTTGGCAGTTTTGAGGAAGGAACTGAACGGGCGTCAAGTTGCGCCAAAAACTGTGGCAGTATTGGGCGACCCGGTCTTTTCCACTAACGACACACGACTTGTCGCCAGCGCAAAAGCCATTCAGACGAAAACCGCGCGTGGTTTATCGGCTGAAGCCGACACTCTGCGGCAAAGTTTGCGGCTTGGGGGCGCCAATGTAACCGCGCCGCTGCAGTTGTCTCGGTTAAATCACACGCGCAATGAAGCCCTGTCCATTGCAGCGCTGGTTCCCGCCGATTCGAAGCTGTTGGCTTTGGGTTTCGACGCCAATCGCCAACTGGCTACCAGCGACAAACTCAGCCAATACCGCATCGTGCATTTCGCTACGCATGGTTGGATGGACGCGGCAAAGCCTGATCTGTCGGCAGTTGTTTTGTCGTTGGTAAACAGGGAAGGCAAACCGCAAAACGGATTTTTGCGACTGCACGAAATTTACAATTTGAATTTGCCCGCAGAGCTTGTCGTGCTGAGCGCCTGTGAAACCGGCATTGGCAAAGACATCAAAGGCGAAGGCCTGATCAGCCTGACGCGCGGTTTTATGTACGCCGGAGCGCGCCGCGTGCTGGTCAGTTTGTGGTCGGTTGACGATCCGGCGACCGCTGAATTGATGAAGCGGTTTTACCGAGGAATGATCAAAGAAAATCTGACGCCGTCAGTCGCTCTGAAAAAAGCCCAGTTGGAAATGCAGCGACAAGCGCGTTGGCGTTCGCCGTATTACTGGGCCGGTTTCGTGTTGCAAGGTGAGTGGTGATCCGAGTGCAACGAATGTACGACAAACTGCCAGCTTGTCGTCGGCGCGTGTCTGTTCAGAACTCCCTGCCCGCAGAGTCTGCGACAAGCTGGCAGCTTGTCGAACAGTTTATGGCGGCGACTCACTTTGACTTGCGCTTTTCCGATTCAATCATTTCAACCAGGTTTTTGACCGCCAACTCTGCGATTTGCCGGGCATCAGTTTGGTTGAAGCTAACCTGCCATAAAACTTCACCGGCTTTGTTGACCAATCGCAGTTTCACCAATTGTTTTCCATCAGTGGCTTCCCGCTGCAAGATGGCGTCGGCTGTGGGCAAAATTCTTTCTTCAACGGTCAACTGAGACTGCTTCAACCGGTCTATCAAACCTTCGCGCAGAGCGATTCCGAATTCATCCTCGCCAAACGATTGCACGTAAATGCGCGCCACAGAACTGAGCGGCAACCCTCTGGTTCGGTGCGAAGAATTTTGCCCGGAGCTTGTGCCGTCTTTCGTGACGCCGCGATTTTCCGCCAGCAAAGGCGATTCCGCGCGCGGCGAATCTGTCGGTGTGGGCGCGACAATTGGCGAAGGCTGCTTGACGACTTCAGGCAGTTCAGTCGGCTTTTGCCTCAACCAGAAAACCGACAAGGCGATCAAGCCAACAATAATAACTCCCATTGCCAAAGCCATTGCTGGTTTAAGCTGAATTGCCGCCAGGCGATAAGTCATTCGCCGCCATGCCAACGCCAACCAACGTAAGGGATTTGTTTCGCGGTAACTGACTTCGACGCCCGAAGCGCCGTTTTCTGCAAAGGCGATGTCGAATCGAATGACTTGCCCGCCTTCCGCGCGAGTTTCGACGATCACGCGCGGAGTTTCGATTTCTTCCAGCCCGGCCAGCCAGCAGGCCGCCAACAGCAAATCGCCATCAGATTCGAGCGAGTAAACTTCAATTATTTTTGTGGACGGTCTGACAATGAAAGCGAGGGACTGTTCCGAAAGCAGGTTGAATCGAGTTTGCTCCTCGCCGTCAACGCGCACCGAAAGCAGCATTGGCTCCGATTCTTTTCGGCGTTTGCCCAGCTTGCCGCAAATTTCCTGAAGCAGTTGAAGCTGTTGTTGCGTCAGGTCAGGTGGCTGCCGACGTTCAGGGCGTGAAGGGGAATTGTTGTTTGTTGGAAGCGCGAATTGTGGAATCGTCAAATTGGCGGTCGGGTCTTTAATGCGTAGTTGTTTGAGAAGGCGTTCGTAACAAGCTGGATGAATCAGCGCATGCGCCTGGTGCGGTTCGTCTGTAAACACAAGGTGTTTCGTATCCCACAACGCCAGATGGTCCAGACAATCATTGACCAAAGCGAGCAATGGAAGCGTTCGTTCCTGCGCATAAAATCGCCCTTTGCCACGCAGAGACAGCAGATTTCCAAAGCGGCTGACCATTTCGTTCCAGATGCGCCTTCTGGAAGTTTTATAAGATTTGCCGCTCACTCCGCCGCGTTTCAGGTCGGGGTCAATCAACAGATGTATGTGCTCCATTTCTTTTACTCCGTGACGATACAGAAACTGACTGATGCCGACCATGACTTGATAAGCATTCCGCGTCACTGTCACCAGCGCCAGATGTTTGAGGTAACGAATGACCAGGTCTTCATTTGTCAAAGGCTGGATGCGGGGGCGCACCGTCATTCCTTCCGTCAAAAATGCTAGATCAATCAAATGTTCCAGCAGGGATTTTTCCCATTCGGCAGCGCGCGCGTCTTCAAATTGAGCCATCTCCTGTCTTCTTTCGTAAAATTCCGAAGCTTGCAGCAAACCAATCTGGAATAACTGGCATTCGCTCATTTTCATGAGATTGGCGCCGGAGCGGTCTTGCTGTTGTCTGGCCTTGAGCGCAGCCAACTCCATTCCATGAACCAGGACGCACAGGGCTACGCGTAAATCACAGTGAATGAAATGCGCCAGGTTGAAAGCTCGTTGCCAGATTTCCAAGTCTGTTGTCATGGTCTGTGCCTCCAAAATCGAAGGAGAATCAACTGTTCAGCATACAGTTTATCGCCCTGGTCAAAGAGTCCCTGTTTCCAAATCGGAACTGGTACTTATGGGCCGCCGCAAAATCTGGTTTGATTTCGGCCACGTCGTCGAGGCATCGGAAAAACGACGAATCCAAGCATCAGTAGTTTGCCAAACAACAAAAAAATTATTGCCCCAGTGAAATTTTCAATCTCAATTCACGCTTACTGGCATGTTCGGCGATGACTAGGTCACTGAGAGTCTACTCCGGTAAGTCCCAAGGTTGATTCACTGGATTTTGCAGATACTTGCCCCTCAACTTTTCTCGAGTCTTTTTGAGAATATCACTATCAGGAGGTCAGCTATGGTTCTCCCAAATTCGCCGCCCAGTTTTTTCAATTTAACTCGTTTCAGCGTTTTGGTTCTCACTGTTGTTTTTCTGTTCGGCTCTATTAGCTTTGGCCACGCTCAGAGTTCTGCCTTATCGAACACCGCCAAATTTGACGACGTCAAGTATCTGAAGACTACAGACCGGAAAAAAGCTGAGGAAATAGAAGGCAATTTGCTGGTCAACAGCCAGGCAGGCGAAGTCCTGTTTCATTTCAAAGGCTCCGAGTTACTCAGAATTGAAAAGAAAAACGTGACCAATGTGCTTTACGAGCGTGATTCCAAGCCTCGTTATGCCGTCGGGTTGCTCATTGCCTGGCCTCTGTTGTTCACCAAAAGCAAGAAACACTTTCTGACCATCCAAACCAAGAATGATTCAGGCCAGGGCGAATATGCAGTTTTTCACCTGGACAAAAGCAATTACAAGGAAATTCTGGCTGCTGTCGAAGCCGCCACAGGCGTCAAAGTCGAACGCTCCATAGATTGATCTTTGGCGCTTGATTTTTACGCTCGAAAAACAACGGCCATCCGGTCGCCCGGCTGTTTACTGGGCGTGGTGGTTCTTTGAAAAGAGAGGTTGTGTATGAATCGCAAGTATTGGTTTTCATATCTGGGTTGTCTTTTGACGATAGCGATGTTTCCGGTTGCGGTCTTTGGACAGTCGTCCGGCCCGCTGAATGAGTTTGCGCTGGGCGTGCAACAACGCAACGCCGTCGTTTCCTATTATCGTGTGCTTCAGAACACCAGGGTCAATGAAATAGGCGAATCGGTTTTCAGAGGGTTGCTGGCAACGTCGGTGGTCAAAGCTTACGGGCGCGATTTGCCTTGGGAGCTGACGCTGATTGTTTCGGATGAAATCAATGCGTTTACCACTGCTGGCGGCAAAGTCTATGTCACGACCGCGATGATCGAAAAAGTCCTGAGAACGGATTACGGATTATGGGCGGCAGTGCTTGGCCACGAAATCGGTCATGGATTGGGGAACCACATCCACAAGGCCTATGTTCGGCATCACGAACACGAATTGCAGCGACTCAACCTTTTGAACCTGTCGAATCAGGGGCAAACGTGGGCCAGTTGGGCGTTGGTAGCGCATATGACCGTCGGCAGTCTGGCCAAACTGAAGGTTTCGCGCGATGAGGAATCGGAAGCAGATTATCTGGGATTGATGATGATGGCTGAATCCGGCGTTCATCCGGATCACTCCATTGCCATGAGTCGTCGAATGGCCGCTACGACTGGAGACCTCAGTAAAGTCTGGGCTTTTCTCAGCAGCGATCATCCGCGCTGGGTGACGCGTGAAGAAAACGCCTGGCGCAATTGGAATAGGGCAATCTCTCGTTTCAGAAACCGCTGGAACGATCCGGCTGGTTCGCCTGGTGGCATGCCGCCGCCCATTGTCGGTTTCGGCAAGGCTCAAATTGTCAAAGACGGCAAAACCAAATCGGTTTCCATCGTTGCGCCTTATATCGTCAGAAACGTCAATGAAGCTTTTATCGGCGTCGTCTTCGAGCACAAAGGAAAGGTAGTTCAAGGCGCGTTGCCGGAATATCGGTTCGACAACGGAGCGCTTGGCACGATGCGTCCCGCTCGTATCAGTAGCGGAATCGAAGACAGTCAATTTTCAATCAGCATTCCTGCGCTGGCTCTTGACGGCAAGGAGCGCACGCTGGACGCGTTTCTGGTGGTTTGGGCCAACGGAAAGGTCATCGGGTATTCCGAAAAACTGAGAGTTTCGTTTCCCAAACCCTGAAAGCCAGAAAGAACGTGAAAGCGAATGCAAAGACCAGTTCGGATGGAGCGATAGCCATCGCTGTGATTACAGCGGCGCTGAAAAGTCGTCTGAGCAATGGCTTAGTCGCTTTTGGCAACGTCAGCGTCATCGCGCAGCCGCCAGACAAAATTGTGGTCGGTGAAAACGAAGACGGACAGATCAATCTGTTTCTTTATCGCGTCGCTCCGCACACGCGATTGATGACGGCCAAGCCCTCCGGGCTGAGCGCAAATAGCGAAGCGACGGCTTTGTGGCTGGAATTGAACTACCTGTTGACGGTTTATGCCGCGCAGGATTTTCAAACCGAAATGTTGCTTGGCAGAGCCATTCAACTGATTCACGAATCGCCAGTTTTGAACGCAGCGGAATTGAATCGAGCCGCTCAGGAGCTTCAAGGCAAACGCACTGGCAAACCAGGTTCCAGTCAAAGCTTCAACTGGATCGAAGAGGTGAGGATTACGCCGCAGTTTTTGAATTTCGAGGAAATGGCGCGGCTCTGGTCATCGCTGCAAGCGCGTTACAGGCCGTCAGTCGCCTATCAGGCGTTGCCGGTTTTGATTCACAACAGGCAGAGTTGAACTTCAATGGCTGAAGCATCTGAAAAGAATGGATACGACGCCTGGCTCGCTGCCAATCAGCAAGCGTTGTCTGCGGCTTTGGATGTGACGCGCGAACATCTGCGCATTCATGCTGCGCGCGTCAGTGACGAACAGAGCGCAGTGAAGTCTGAAGCGACCAGGCTTGCTTTGTTGGAAGAGAAGCACAGCAACGCAATCAAGTCTGCCGTCGCGCTTCCGGCCTTTGAAGCCCTGAGCGCGTTGTTTGATTTGTCCGGGTTCGAGCGAAATGTTTTGTTGATGTGCGCCGGAATGGAATTACAAGCGTCTTTTGCCAATGTTTGCGCCGAAGCTCAGGGAAACGCGCAAACGCCTTATCCAACTTTCGGGCTGGCGTTGGCGGCCTTCCCCGAAGCGCATTGGAGCGCGCTGGCTCCGAACGCGCCGTTGCGTTACTGGAGATTGATCGAATTTGCGTCCTCTGCCGGATTGGCCAGCGCGCCGCTGACTACTCGTCCGCTGCGCATTGACGAACGAATTCTGCATTGCCTGTGCGGCATTTCGCATCTGGATGAACGATTGTCGAATTCGTTCAAACCGATTTCATTCGCTGAAACTTTGACTGAGTCATTGGCAAAAGCGGACAAGGAAATCGCCTTGCGCGCGGCGTTGGTCTGGTCGCAAAGCCAGCGACATTCACTGCCCGCGATTGTCTTTTGCGGCACAGCGACGCGATCTGCGCGCGACGTGGCGCTTTACGCCAGCGAGAAACTGGAACTCAAGCTTTACGAACTTTCGCCGCATCGTTTGCCGTCGAATCGCGAGGAGCTTGAAATCTACATTCGCCTCTGCGAACGCGAATCGGCGCTCAGCCGCATTGCGCTGCTCGTCGAGACCGAAACCGAATCGGACGAATCGCGCGTTTCGTCGTCGTTGAAAGAGTTTATGGAGCAAACGCGCTGCCCAATCTTTGTCGTCAGCCGTGAACAAAGACGTTTCGGCTTGCGCCATTCGGTTTGTTTTGAACTGCACGCGCCGCCCGTGCAACAGCAACGCGAGCTTTGGCAAATCGTGTTGGCCGGGCAACCGGCTTTGCAAGAGAGACAGCTTGACGCTTTGACTTCGCAATTCAATCTGGCTCCGTCGGAAATCATTTCCATCGCTGGCGAAACGACGTTGCAAACTGAAAAAACGGATTTGTTCGCCAAACTCTGGGAAGCTTGCCGCCTGCATTCGCGCGCGCGATTGGAAACGTTGGCTCAACGCATCGAGCCTGTGGCTTCGTGGGACGATCTGATTTTGCCCGCCGCGCAGAAAGAAACGCTTCGCGCCATCGTTACGCACGTTCGCCAACGCGCAAAGGTTTATGACCAGTGGGGCTTCGCCGGCAAAGGCTCGCGCGGACTTGGAATCAGCGCATTGTTCGCGGGGGCGAGCGGCACGGGCAAAACGATGGCCGCCGAAGTCCTGGCGCAGGAACTCCAATTGGATTTGTACCGCATAGATTTATCAGCGGTGGTTAGCAAATACATCGGCGAAACGGAAAAGAACTTGCGGCAATTGTTCGACGCTGCCGAATTGGGCGGAGCGATTCTGCTCTTTGACGAAGCCGACGCTCTGTTCGGCAAACGCAGCGAAGTCAAAGACAGTCACGACCGTTACGCCAACATCGAAGTCAGTTATTTGCTGCAACGAATGGAAAGTTATCGTGGCTTGGCGATCTTGACGACAAACCTGAAAAGCGCGCTGGACGCGGCTTTTCTGCGCCGCATCCGCTTCGTCGTTCAGTTTCCATTCCCCGACGCCGCCGACCGTGAAGCTATCTGGCGCGGCATCTTTCCAAAAGAAGCGCCGCTCAATGGAGTTGATTTCAGCAAACTGGCGCAACTAAACATCGCGGGCGGCAACATCAGGAATATCGCCATGAGCGCCGCGTTTTTGGCGGCAGATGTGGACGAGAAGATCGAGATGAGTCAGTTGTTACAAGCGGCTCAAGGTGAGTATGCGAAGATGGAAAAGGTAGTAGCAGAAGCTGAAACCGTTGGATGGAAATAGTGTCGTTGATGTTTTTTCTAAATGAATTGATATGACAGATAGAATTCGAACAAAACGAAAAAAGGATGGGCTTGTCCAAAGCTCTAACTTGGTAGAAGGCGGGAAACAAAGTGTCGCTTTCCCGGGCAATTCATTGACGGCCACAAAAAACGGTCACGATTTCAGTAACCTGGGAGATCAGAATAAATCGAAGGGGATAGATGATTTTGAGGTTTTCCTCGAACGTGTTGCACACGACATCGTCTATCACGACAGCCTTACACCACAGGATAAAGAGTTTTTGCGAACAATGGGCTATCAGGCAAATCCATCGGCGATTTTGTATGGCAAGCATGGGTTGCAGTTTCTGGCCTTACACGTTGTTAGAGAGAATCATAATTTGAAACCTATTCTGGCTTTCCGTGGTACCGATTTTTCCCTCAATTTTAGAGAAGTTATTGCTGACTGGAAAACGAATCTGGGGCTTCAGCAGACTGAAGGCTTGGACCAGATAGGCGAGGCGCAATTTCATTCAAATCAGGCATTGATTGAAAAAATTATTGACGGGTTTAGTGAAAAGGTGATCGTGACCGGCCATAGTTTAGGTGGGGCGCTGGCTCAGATAACCGCTTGCGCTTATCCCGATAGGGTAAGTCGAATCGTCACGTTCCAATCACCAGGAATCAATAAGGAAGGTGTTCAGAAGCTCAACGACCATAATAAAAAATCGAAACCTAATGAAATGATTGATTCAACACATTACAGAGTTAAGGGAGACATTCCTCACAATTTTGGCGAGGCAATGACACCAGGAAGTATCTATGAATTTGTTGTAGAGGGTGGCGACCCACACGGCGCATTTCCCTTACGCTCATCAAAATTCGTACCGGCAAGCGTCAGAAGAAAATCTCCTATTAACACTTCTGAGGATGTGCGAGAGCCAGCATACGAAGCAGCTAGACGAACAATACCTGATTTTTCCATACCTACATCACGTGAAGACTTTTTAGTTGATGGAGTCAAACAAGGAGTTTCAGGTTTGTATAAAACCTTAAACAATTCAATGGAATGGGCAATAACAGGCGATCCCACCAAGTTGCTTGAGCAGTATGACAGACAGCGCAAGGGGGGGTAGTCTACCTGTCCCGAGTTGATTGGCGAGGCGAAGCCACCGTCCAGAGAAGCTCTTTGATAGTCCAGATGTGATCGGTCAATCCGGCGGCCATTGCTGGAGATCGTCGTTGAAACTTGCGTT
>Ga0268299_1003110_pt1 | contig 16529 bp, 23 predicted proteins | sample NOBtaG_FD_193484 | JGI IMG/M metagenome (GOLD analysis project Ga0268299, IMG submission 193484) | Activated sludge microbial communities from bioreactor in Nijmegen, Gelderland, Netherland - NOB reactor | ecosystem: Engineered > Bioreactor > Aerobic > Activated sludge | place: Netherlands...
CGTGTTTCCGCCGACCGCGCGTGTTGAGCCGCAACAGGCAGAACATGGGTGCGGAGTCGACTGATGGCACTATCGCAGGACTTCGGTACCGGGTCGTTGGCGTTGCGTTAAGTTTTTGTTACAAGGGTATCGACTGTAGCCGCCGGCCTAGAATCGGGTTGTACGATCGACGAACGACGATTTGCGCACGCCGGATTATGAGGGTGGTTTTTTTTCGTCTCCTGCCGTGCGGTATGCGGCGAGACGGCACGCAGAGTCCGGCGTCCGCTCTGAGGTAAGGAACGACATGTTCTCCAGTCTGCAGGAGGAACCGGACTCGGTGAGGGGACACCAATAAGTTTTCCGTTTCTTAATACTTTTCAAAGCGAGAAGTTGCGTCAGTGCACTACAGTGCGCAATTCTCTGAAACACGCGGATACGGTCATCGGAGTGACGATCACCGACCATCCGATGCCGTACTCGAATTGTATCGGTGTGAAGAGGGGGAGGGTACCAGATGCTGGAGTTTCGGAATCGCATCTTGTTCGTGGGGTTTGGGGCTGTGGCGCGATGTACGTTGCCGATTTTGTTGAAGCACCTTCGTGTCGATCCCAAACGCATCACCATCGTAGATTTTGAGCCGAACGATGCGGCGCTGCGGCCCTGGATCGAACAAGGCGTGACCTTCGTCAAGGATCGCGTGACGCCGGAGAATTTGGGCACGCTCCTGGGGCGGCACGTGTCGGCGGGAGACCTCCTCATCGACCTGGCCTGGAACATCGACTGTTGTGAAATCGTTCAGTGGTGCCATGACCGGGGCGTGTTGTACGTCAACACATCGGTGGAGCTCTGGGACCCCTATAGCGGTGTCGACGACAAGCACCCGACCGAGCGGACACTCTATTGGCGGCACATGAATCTCCGGAAGATGATCGCCAAGTGGCGCGAGCCGGGGCCCACGGCGGTGCTTGAACATGGCGCGAACCCGGGTCTCATCAGCCATTTCACCAAACATGCGCTGTTGGACATTGCGCGGCAGGCTCTGGCAGATAAGAAGTTCAGCGACGCACAGGCGGAAAAGATTGCGCACCACGCGCAGGCGCAGGAGTTCAATCACCTGGCTCACCAGCTCGGCGTCCGGGTCATTCACTGCAGCGAACGCGATACGCAGATCACAAATCAACCTAAACAGGTGAATGAATTCGTCAACACCTGGAGTGTCGAGGGGTTCCGCGAAGAAGGCACGACGACGGCTGAAATGGGGTGGGGAACTCATGAAAAACGGTTACCCCCCTTCGCCTACGAGCACCCGGACGGGCCCAAGAGCCAGATTTGTCTCGCGCGGATGGGCATGAACACCTTCGTGGCGAGCTGGGTGCCGCCGGACCATAACATTGTGGGGATGGTCGTCCGCCACGGCGAAGCCTTCAGCATTACCGAAAAGCTGACCGTGTGGGAAGGCGACAAGGCTATATACCGGCCCACGGTCCACTACGCCTATTGCCCGTGCGATTCCGCAATCGCCTCCCTCCATGAGCTACGCGGGTCGGACTACAGGCTGCAGCCTCGTGTCCGTATCATGACCGACGAGATCATCGGGGGGGCGGACATCCTTGGTGTGCTGGTGATGGGGCACCCGTACCAGTCGTGGTGGTGCGGTTCCCACCTCGACATCGAGGAGTCGCGTCGCTTGGCACCGCACAACAATGCCACCACCGTGCAAGTGGCCATCTCTGTCGTGGCGGCTTCTTTGTGGATGCTCGAGAACCCCTCCCGAGGGGTGTGTCTGCCCGACAACCTGCCGCACGAGACTGTGCTTGCCGTCAGCAAGCCGTACCTTGGGACATTCATTTCAGACCCGTCGGACTGGAACCCGCTGAAGCACTACTCCAACGTCTTCCGCGGTTACAATCAGCCCCAACTCGACCTGTCCGATCCATGGCAATTCACCAATTTTCTGATTATGGAAGGAGACTAAGTCAGCCTACACGAACATCATGCAGCTGAGGCGGGTTATGCAGCCGATATCGGAGGGCAGTGCAATCAAAGGGAGACACCATGGACGAAGAGACGCTGCTTCAACTGGCCCAAATTCATAGCACCCCGCTGGTCGTGGTGGACCACAAGGTGTTGCGGGAGAACTACCAGCAGTTTCGGAAACACCTGCCGCGTGTACAGGTCTATTATGCGGTCAAGGCCAACAGCGATCCGGACATCGTCCAGACCTTCTACGACGAGGGAGCCAGCTTCGACGTCGCCAGCATGGCCGAGTTTTTGATCGTGCACGAGAAGATCAAGCACCTGTCGGCGCGGGAGCAGCAGGATTACATTTGGGATCGCATCATCTACGCCAACCCGATCAAGGCTATCGAGACCCTCAAGCAGCTGGATCAATACAAGCCGTTGATCACCTACGACAACCATGAGGAGGTGCTCAAAATCGCCCGCCACGCCCCTCACTCGGGTCTCGTGCTGCGGGTGGCCGTGCCGAATACCGGGTCGATCGTCGAACTGTCGAGTAAGTTTGGCGCCTTACCGGGCGAAGCCGTAGACCTCATCGCCTTCGCGCATCACAACAAGCTTGAGGTTGAGGGGCTCAGTTTCCACGTCGGCAGCCAGTGTATGAACGTACAAAACTATGTCCAGGCGCTGCACCTGGCAGCCGGCATCTTTTCCGAGGCCAAGACGTGTGGCTTCAATCTCAAGTTGCTGGACATCGGTGGCGGCTTTCCTGCCCATTACGACGACTCGGTTCCTGCCTTCAAAAGCCTGGCTGAAACCATCAACGCCGAACTCGATCGCCTGTTTCCCGAGCCGATTGAGATCCTCGCCGAGCCTGGACGGTTCCTGGTCGCGTCAGCCGCCACCGCCGTCTCACAGGTTGTCGGCAAGACGGTCCGTGGCGGTAAACTCTGTTACTATCTCGACGACGGCGTCTATCACACCTACAGCGGCGTGATCTTCGACCACTGTCAGTACCATCTGAAAAGCTTCAGGAAAGACCCCACGCAGCTCTGTGCCGTGTTTGGGCCGACCTGTGATGCCCTCGACACTATCAGCTTGGCTGAGCAGTTGCCCGACATGGAGCTGGGCGAATTAGTCTATTCCGAGAACATGGGCGCCTACTGCGCCGCCAGCAGTACGTACTTCAACGGCTTCCCGCCGGCCAAGGTCGTGCATGTAAATCGTGATCCCTCGTCGGACGGATAGGTCATGATGGGGGCCCCTGAGATCGAGCCACCTGAGTCGATCTTAGGGGCACCGTCGGCAGTATCCAGCCGAATCGGACGCGAGAAATTTCCCACTCCGTGGTGCCGTTCGTGCGATTGAGCCGACGACGGTCTGCGGGAAACCTCCCTTCATCGCTCCAACAGTGACGACTTCCGGTGTGATCGAAGTCCCCTTGGTGTGTTCATATCCATGAACCCACAGCGTTTCGCCATGGAGACGGTCATCTCCTACCTCGGCGCGCCTTCGTGGACGCATCAAGGTAGCCACGCCATGGGAACGTAGGAGCCCCGTCTGTCCCCAGGAAAGATGTCGCAGGTCGAGAGGTGAGCGCTTGATGCTTGACAGGGTATGTATCGACGTGTAACCATTGGTTACACTATGACGGCGAGTGAATTCAAACGATGTCGGGAACAGCTTGGGCTCACCCAGGAGCAACTGGCCGACGCGCTCCATACGACGCGGGTGTCGGTGGCCCGTTACGAATCCGGCATGCGTCGGATCAGTGGCGCGGTGCAGGTGGCGTTGACCCAGTTGATGAAACGAACCGAGGTCCCCATGGCGGGGGTCGTGGCCGCCGGGTTGCCCATTGAGCCGGTCGCCCAGTCGGAGTGGGTCGAGGTTCCTCCCAGTATGGTGCGGCCCGGCGAGACGTTCGCCCTGCGTGTGAAGGGGGAGTCGATGATCGAGGACGGGATTCTGCCCGGTGATCTGGTGGTGGTTCGAAAGCAATCCACCGCGCGGAACGGGCAGACCGTTGTGGCGCTCGTCAACCGTGAGGCGACGATCAAGACCTACTTCAAGCGCGCGGACTCCATTGAACTCCATCCCGCCAATGCCGCGATGCGTCCGTTTGTGATCACTTCCAAAGACGAATTTTCCATCGAAGGGATCCTTGTCGGTGTGATTCGCCACTGCGACAACTCGTAATGCAAGGAGGCAAGACAATGAGCAGCCCGCAACAGATGATGGTCGAACGGGTCGATGAATTGGAGCGCATGATTGTCCGCTTGAATGGCCGGATCGGGGAATTGCAGCGGGAGCTGAACCTCACCAAGGGGATGACGGGTCCGGGATGGGGGAGCGCGTCCCGGCTACGAGCGATCTGGGGAGGCGGCAAACCCGTGGTTCCCACGGCTCATCCCGTCCGGGAAAACAGGAGGGTCGAACGCCATGAGCACTGTCTGCTCTGATAGTGAGACCGTGACGGCCGGTTGTTGTGCAGACTGCGGGCAACTGGTGATGAGGCGCACCCCCCTGTCCGACGAACGGGCGAAGACTGTGCGAGCGGTCTGCATCCGTTGTCTGGTCTTCGCCTATCAGCGCCGGCAGTTCGAGAGTGGCTGTTGCGGTTGAAGCTCGCGTCCGACAACCGGCAGACTTCTACCGGAAGGTGACATCCCTTGGTGCGAAGCAAGGGCCGGATTGACTGGATGTTGGTGGCGGTGACCCGGATTGAACGGGTGACCCGCGGCTTATGAGAAGCTTTGATCCAGGCGACTGGCCTACAGATACGCAGTTTCAAGTGGTGTCTCTGGCCAAGAGTGGACACGTTCCCGCAACATCCGCAACCCAGGCGCAACACATTTTCCGACTGACCGGAAGGCCACACCAAACGAATCGGGGGCGACGGGGGCCGGGGTGGTTTGACTGTTCACTTTTCTCAGCTGTAGTTGTGGAGAGGCGAGAAAAAACTGCGGCGGGATCTCACGGAGCCGATTGTGCTTTGGCGGGAATTTGCCCGTGATGGATGAAGGTGCCTTGACATCTCAGACAGTCTGGGCTTCCATAGAAGCATGAAACACATTATTCAATTTAACCTAGACGCCAATAGAGCGCACATCCAAGAGGAGTGCCTCGATGTTGGACGGATCTGGGTTTCTCGACCTTCACAACGCCTGTAAGTGGGCTTCGGTTTCTCCCCGCACGCTTCGCCGCTGGATTGATCGCGGCCTTCGCGTTCATCGGCATTCTTCACGCAGCAAAATCCTTGTCCGTCCCGCGGACATTGAAGCGTTTCTCATTTCCCAGCAGAAACCACAGCCAGACCTCAATGCCATAGTGTCCGCCACGGTGCAGGATCTGCGGGCAGGCGGTGCCCGATGACCATGGACAGTTTTCTTAGCCTGCTCGATGGCGTGAGGCGCACGTCTCGTGGCTGGCAGGCCCGCTGCCCTGCACATGGCGATAAATCTCCAAGCTTGAGCACTCGGGAGGCGGAGGACGGCAAGATTCTGGTGTATTGCTTTGCCGGCTGCACGAGGGGAGAGATTTGCGCTGCACTCCGCATTCAAACACGAGATCTCTTTCCCAGCCACGATCCTGAGCAGGTACGCGCAACCCAGCAGGAGCGGCAGAGGAGGAAAGCGACTGAACAGCAAGCGCGTGAGCGCCTAGGGCATTGGGCCGACCTTCATCGAGAGTACGAGTCTGTGATTGCTTCAGCTTATCTGGGCGAAATCGGCGGCCTGGATGAAGAACGGCTCGATGCGTTTATCGACGCGGTAGGGAAAGCCCACAATGCATTACGCAAGGAAATGGGAGAAGAAGCCTATGCAGAATGGAGTGTTGGCCTTGGAACACGCAATGGTGAAATCAAGGGCAGCTGAGAAGGCTGCCGCAATCGTGCAAGAGCATTTTCTCAAAGGATTGTCGCCTCTCTTACCCTCACTACACCAGGAAGAAGGAGCCACGCTTGAGGGGACGAGGACCGGCATCACTGATGCGGTAGTGTCCTATGAAGAACTGTTACGGCTCGATATGCCGGAACGCAAGCAACACCTTGCGTGGCTCAAGGAAGGGACACTCGCGATGGTGTTTGGGCCGCGAGGCATCGGCAAAACCATGCTGCAACTTGGCCTGACGGCTAGCCTTGTGACCGGAACCAAGTTTCTCGCCTGGGACGTGGCAGCCCCTGTGGGCGTGCTGTATGTCGATGGAGAAATGCCATTGGATGAATTGCGAACACGTACGACCGCACTCCTCACTAATCCACCCATCGCTCCATTGCATTTCTTAACGAGTGAAGTGGTCTACAACAAAACACAGCGCGATCTGACGTTAACCAATGTCGCGGTTCAGGGCGAGATCACGGCCATGCTCGATGCCCAGCCTGATATTCGCGTGGTCATCTTAGACAACATTTCAAGCCTATTCGTTGGCATTGATGAGGACAAAAAGCGAGCGTGGGAACCGATCAGCGCTTGGCTCGTGCGCCTTCGGCATCGTGGTCTTTCTGTGATCCTTGTCCACCATGCGGGAAAGGGTGGCAATCAGCGTGGAACCTCCGGCAGAGAAGATGCCCTCGACGTGGTGATTCAGCTAGATCGGCCATCTCATTATGACGCTCGGGAGGGCTGCCACTTTGAATTGCGCTTCACGAAGGCTCGCTCCGTAAAAGGTGATGGAGTGATGCCGCTCGATATACAACTTGTTGAAGAGGACGGACGGGTTCAATTGACCTGCAAACCATTGGAAGTATCCAAGGAAGATCAGGTCATCCGCCTTCTGGAGGCCGGCCTCACCTCTCCATCGGACATCGCGGAAGAACTGGGAATCTCTAAAGGCTATGCGTGCAAATTGATTCAGAAGATCAAAAAGGAAGCGGTTGCGGTGGACGCATGAAGGGGGGATGGTTTCCACGAGTTTCCTTGAGGGTTTCCTGGATTGCCTCATTGTTTCCAGTTTCCTCCATGCGATTTCGCACCTGGAAACTAGGAAACATTCTGCAAAAAGCCGCGCCAATCATGGGGGAAATCGGTTTTCTCTCATGGAAAAAGTGTTTCACCAGGAAACCGCTGGTTTCCACCTTTGTTTCTTCGTGGAGGGCCATCTATGACTACGGCCAGCGTTGCACGTTGCCCCTCATGTCGAGCTATCGTGAACCCCAACTGGACAACTTGCGTTGCCTGTCGCAAATCGCTTGAGCTGGAGATGTGCCGGTCAAGCACACCCGCTCCCCTTGAGTTCAACTGGCTCCATCGGCTCCGTAGCGCCGCGCAAATCTTCAAGGCCGTCGAGGAGGAAGATCCACGACACGCCCGCATTCTGCGAGCATTGGCCGACTGCGATAACGCGTACAGAGCTGGTGACCGCGAGTTGTTCATGAAAGAAGCTGCAAACGTGGCGCGGCTTGGGGCTTTTGTTCCTGGTGCCGTGATTCGGTGGGTTGGCGCGGATAAAAAACAGCGAGGTCCCGCCGTCCTCAACGAGGTCATCTATGATGACGGTAGGCTCTGGGCCTGCGTGAAGTGGGCTGGGCATCTCTACTGGATAAACGAAATAATCATTACAGGGATTACTAGCACGAAAGCATCATAACTTAGAAAGGAGGGAAGCGGTAGCGTATGCGTCAGGAGCACTATTGGGGAGCCAAGGAGATTGTTAGGCGGCTGGGTTTCAAGGATTCGCGCCGGCTCGGAGATTTGAAAATCCGCCTCTCCGTACCGTGCTACATGCGTCCAGACCCACGTTGTCCCTGGCGGCTCTTATATTATGCGAGCGAGTCCATGCTACTGGTCTGGGAGCTCGCCAAAGCGCAAGCTGACCGCGAACGGTTACTAGCGCAGCAGCAGGAAAAGGATGAGAGGAAAAGGATGGGGCTGAAGGAGACAGGACGAGGCCATCTCACGGGCCCGCCATGATATGGTCTCAACTGCAAGGTGATATTGAATGAGCTTCTTGATGGAGTCGTAAGCAACTGATTTAATTGTATTACGGAAGTCCGTATGAATCAGTATTCACTGTAAGCTATATGCTCGGCCATTGTACTCATTAAAAGCAGGGTGATAGACTTCAGCTATGGTATTATTCTATCGTTCTAGGAGGACTGGCTATGGGAACATATAGTGCTTTAGGTCCGCTCATCAAAGAAACGGTGGAACGCTTAGAAGGGGAAGAAAAAAAGACTCTTGAGCGACTTCTCAAGGCTCCGTTGCAGCCGAGCCGGGCTGATGTTTTGGCAAAGAAAATGGATGATAAGTAATATTTAGGTTCTTAATTTCCTCGTATTTGATTATGAAAAAGTTGCCCGGTATCGCTTCCCAATAAAAACGGGTTTTCTTTTCTCCGGCCGGAATGTCTTTCTTAGCCTCTTGCCCGGTCGGGCTCTCCGGAGGCTGACTCGTACTCTGGTTTAGCTCCTCTTCTAAAGACTCAAATTTCCCCCGTTGAGCTCGAAACAATACGATATCTCTGAGTTGCCCATTTTCGTCCGTTTCGAACTGATAGGCGATACCTCGGTACAGTCTAGTTTTTTCATTTAACCCCACTATCACATCTACAAACGTCAAAGTCATCTGAGTCTTTTGAATTCCCGAGAGCATACCTCGGCCCATGAGTGTATATAGCCATCTGTTCTTGTATTCGAATACGCCGGAATATTTCAAATCCCATTCGTGATCCCAAACAAAGTTTCTCCACCAGAATCCAGCGCGAAAGGCAACGGCACTCATAATGAGGAAATAGGCCGCAACGTGATGAATGAATTCGTAAAGATTCTTTGATATCGAGGGCAATTCGTTCGAGTCTTTCCCGAAGTCCCCAGTTGCAAGCCTCATAATCATTTCCATGTTCACACCTGGGCCAATGCCTTTTCTGTGCAGGTGTTCGATTAGGCCAATCCCGAGCATATGGAAAGGAAGTGAGATGAGCGCTCCAAAAGCAAGATCGTCAGTAACATTTTTCGGGATAGTCGCTTTGGTAAAAACACCTGAGTAGTAGGCCTTTCGGGCTAAATACCCAGGCGTAGCGAAGAGAAACACCACTAAAGTTGTGAAGGCAAGGTTACTCATGTATCTATGCCTTTCTTTGGATGCTATCGAGAGAGGACTGGAGTGGGATCAGACTTGGAGTTTGCTTCATTCCATTCTGCTGGCATAGCACCTACTTTGTTTGCCTCCACTCCCACGGCGGCACCGGATGCGGGTCCATCCACAACCCCCGCTGTGCATCTCGGGCCTGGCGTTCCAACTCCCGCAACTGCAGATCCTTCGAGTATTTCCGAAACCACCAGGCTAGGCCCTCCTTAACCAGCTCTTCATTAAGGCTTCGACCGTCCGGCAGGAAGATCTCTGCCAACGTTCGCCCATAGCGATCCCGTTTATCTCCACGAACCGTTACATCTTTCCCAAAGGCTAGCGTCGAGGTGTATTCCTTGGCGCGAGTGCCGAAGGGCTGGCGCTTTTCGGGGCAATCCACTCCAATCAATCGAATTAGCTCCGCTTTGCCTTCATGCATCACACGCAGAGAGTCACCATCAATGACTCCGACCACTTTCCCGATAAACTCAGCATGTACCGAATCCGTATTTGCGAGAAGCAGGATAATTGCGTATGCGAGCGTGTAAGCATGTCTGCTGTTAGTTTCGCATTCAGCGAACCGGAAATGGTGCGTCCGGTGATGGAGCCTGAGAATCTTTGTTGTTAGTAGTATCTGCGCCCTTTAATTGTGCCTCCATTTCTGCGAGGCGTCGCTTGAGCTGCTTATTTTCTTCGTAAATTTGACGGGCAATTTTCAATAATTGGTTATCTTCTTTGGGGACCCCACAGAAAGTGCCTGCGTCATTTATCGCTGCTTTCAATTGCCTTCCCGAACGCTCGAACGCCTCGGCCGCATCTTGGAAGGACGATCTGATATACCCATAGTCGCCACAAGCGTATTCTTCATGCCTAGAATATCCATATGGCCCACATGCGCTCTCAAAACTTGATTTCTCACTCTCATACTGACGTTTCTTGCTTTCATACGACGAGGCAGCTTGTTCCAAATTGGTTGCATACATTGAACAGGAAGAGCTGTATCCAGCTGATGATATCGAAGGAAGCTGCCACAGGAGCGCTGTTAAACCACAGATTAGAATCCGATTTGTCCATGTTGTCATACGACACGAACGCCCTTCTCGTATACTGACTGTCTTTAGTCACACCCACATGAAGGGCTTAATTGTCCATTGCAACAAAGAGCCCGTCCCTTTTGACAGCCACACACCCCACCATGATGGGAGCAACACCCGCGCCGCTCCGCGCCCAATTGTCCTGCGCTCGCTGATTCGAAGGACAGCCCATTGCATCGATCGATGCCACCTCCGATCAACAAAGCAAAACAGCCAATCGCAATTGCTGAACATCGCATGGAGATGGCCTCAGCATGGTTGTCAAAACATGAGATTAATTCCGCCTACACCTCCATGGACCACCGCGTCACCTTTCAAGCTCTCGAATTCTAGAGCGGAGCGAATATGTTTGTATTCAAAAAACGCTCCCACATGCTGAGAGAACAAAAGTCGAATACCGGCAACCCCGGACAAGCCAAGACTAGTTGCTGAACCGGATGTAAACAGTGTGCCAGCTCCGGGTACGGTCACATCGGAAGAGCGTGCATGAATGACGGCGGGTCCGGCTCCGATATAGGGTTGAACCACCTGACCGGGATATCTGACTAGCAAATGAAGTGCGCCGGTGATGAAATCCAGCTTGCTTTCGTCAATCGGGCCGGTGAGAGAGAAACCGGGAGCTGAAAGACGAACGTCTTGGGCCTTCAATTTAGTTCGTATATAGGAGGCGTCTAATTCTATTCCAAACCAACTCGCGACAGGGTCGTTCGTTGGCCCGAAAAGCCCAAATTTTATACCGGCCATTGGACCAGATTTTAGCTTGAGATCTGAGAAGGTGAGCCCGCTAGCGTCCCCTTTTCCTTTGACGTTATCGAAAGTTTCAGGGATGCCGATGCCACCATAAATCCCGATGTACGGAGTAACTCCATCACCTGCGAATGAAGGTGAACCCTTCATTGAAATGCCGAGGAGCACCGCGAATAGACATCCAACAGGCAGAAATCGATAGAAAAAACCCATAGTTCCCTCCATGACTGGTAATAGTATGAAACGTAGGGGGAACTTAACGCAGCAAAGGAAATGAGGCACGAGCAGATGTACCAATCTGGAACAGAAAAAGTTACGAGGGGGGTACGTGTCAAAAAGTGGCAATTCCTAGGGCCGATATTAAACAAGTATTTATATCAGGGAGACGGAGTGATGGTCGTAGCTGTGACGACGAAATGCTGATGGAGAATGGATGGGCTAGAAAGCCTGTAGCTTCTTAGGCATCTTGAGGATCTCAGCCTCAAGACTGCCATTAGATCGACATTTGAATTGCCCTGGACCATGAACTGGTTCGTCCGCGATGGCCGTCTGCCCAGTATTGAAGGAGACTGTTACAGGCTCTGAGACGACGTTTTGACGGTCAACCACCGTGCCTAGAGAATTAGCGAACTCGGCCTGTCCTCCCGCCCGAATGGTGAGGAGGTAGCGAGTGTTGACGGTGACAAGCGTTTCATTCTCCTTAGGCGCTACATAGACATTGATTCTCCCCTCTAGATTTGTTTTCCGCATGACTGAAGCAACGTAGGGGAGGTTTTGATAAGGGCCCCATGTGCCGGCATATTTGTATAGGTTTGATCCTGAGACGGGGTAGGTATAGTTGGCCTTTTGGTTTCGGTAACTAAAGATTCGTTCACTAACGCCACAGTCCACATACTCTTCAGGTTTGTCCGTGGAAAAGGAGATGTTAATGATGCGAGAAGCCTTCTCAACATTGTTGATGACAAAAAATGACTTCGCGAGCTGGCCGATCAGGGCGTCCCAGGTCGCGTCAAATGGCTGATGAATGAGAACCTCATTCTTCACCCGTTCATCCGCAGTGGGCCCTTGATACTGCAACCCTGAAATTCCAGGACCTACACAGCCCGTAAGGCTAGAAAGTCCGATCAGCATCCACACTGCTTTAAGCAAAGCTTCCTGCATTGATTTCTTCCGGCTATTTCACTTTCCCTTCGGCAAAAGCCCGTTCTTTTCGAGATCCTGAAGCTTCGCTTCAATCAATCCTAAGACCAGGTCTTTCACAGTTTTCTGCTCGGCTGCGGCAGCCATCTTTAAGCGAAATAATGTCTCGCGAGGGATCTCACGAATGTTGAGGTGGGCGGATTTATCTGAGGATATTTTGGGGGTCATAGCGTTTTAGGGAGAGGTGACGATGTACGACAACCTTTCAACAACTTTATGACACCCGCACCATACCGTACTGCCTCAGTGAATGTCACTTGACATCACATTATATCAATGTTACATACCGTCTAACGTTACATACTAACCATGAGTTACGCTATGGAGGCGGGCCATGCCAATGCGTCGTATCCTGGTGCAAGTGCCAGATTCCGTGAAAGTTCAGCTCGATGCTCTCCGCGCTGAAGGAATCACCGCGAGCGGGTTAATTCGGCGCTTACTCAACCAATATTTTGCAGAGCCCGAAACCCACTCCGCCAGAGTCCGAATCAAGAGCCGCAATGATGCCCCTGCCGCCAGCTCCCACTGCAAGAGAGCCTGATATGGAATGGCCTGGACAAACTACAGGGACACGGGGGTGAAGCATGGGTGTTAAGCTGCGTGAGCGACCGGGAAAAGGCTGGTATGTGCTGACGGATTGGAAGGGCCAGCGAAAGGCCAAATTCTTTGGCAAAGATAAGAAGCAGGCGAAGGCTTTTGCCGAGAAACTCACGGCTCGATTGAGTTGGGCTGAACACGAAGGGGAGCCCATCGCGCTTTCTCAGCCCGATCAGACCGTGCCGGCCGTCAAGACGTATCTCAGGGACTGGTTGCAGACCTATGCGAAGGTCCACTGCAAAACCTCAACATACCGCGGCTACAAGCGGGCCATTGAACAGCATCTGATTCCGGCCTTCGGCGAATGCCCTTTGCACCTGTTGAAACGTGACGAGATCAAGCGTTTGATTGCGAAACAGATTGAGGCGAACAAGGCGAGAGGAACCATCCAGAACTATTTAGTGCCATTAAAGGCAGCCTACAACCAAGCGAAAGAGGATGGGCTTGTAGTATTCAACCCTGCTGAACGATTAGGCAAGCTCTTGCAGCGGTCCCAGGATCGACGCGAGGAAATGCAGCCCTTAACGTCTCTGGAAACGCAATCGTTGCTCGCTGTGGCCGAAGCGCATTATCCACCCTTGTACCCTGTGCTGTTGTGCGCGGTACGCACTGGCTTGAGGCAAGGGGAACTGATAGGCCTCCAATGGGGCGATTTGGACAGCCGAGGGCAATTTATCGACGTGCGCCGAGGCATTGTCCTTGGAGAAGTGACCACGACGAAGAGCAAAAAAATCAGACGGGTGGATCTGAGTCCTCAAGTTCTGACCGTCCTCCATCAGTTGAAGGAGGTTCGGCAACTCCAGGCCATGAATGGGCGAGAAGCCTCGCCCTGGGTGTTCCTTTCCCCCGAAGGTCTGCGCTGGGATGAGCGAAATTTAAGGAGGGGCTTCTATAGGTGCTTAGATAAGGCGGGGATTCGGCAAGTCCGTTTTCATGACCTGAGGCACACATATGCCTCGCTGATGGCCGAGGCTGGGGCTCCACCTAAGTACGTTCAAAAGCAGCTGGGGCATTCTTCATTCCAAGTGACCATGGACATCTACTCGCATCTCTTTCCCGAAGGGAATCGGGAATGGGTGGCGAAGTTGGATACCTCGGCAGTGTCAGCGAGTAATCTGGAGAAATCCGCAACCCAGCCGCAACCTCTGCCGGTCGTATTCGGAGGAGGGAAAGCGAACTAATTGTTTTGATTGGTGGCGGTGACCCGGATTGAACGGGTGACCCGCGGCTTATGAGTCCGCTGCTCTGCCAACTGAGCTACACCGCCACGGTCGTATCGAAGGCTGGCTGAAACGAATCGCCATCATAGCCGAAGAGGCCCTGAAGTGTCTACCGAGGGCGTGAGGAAAACTGCAAAGCGGATTGACAGGTCGAGGTGGGGAGAAGTTGTTCCGGTGTGTGTGAATCGGCGAATGTGTGCTGGCGCTCCTCGAGTGTGACGCAGCGAAAGATGGAAAGATGATCCGCTCCACACTGTTCATGCTCACGAAACAGACCGTCGGCCGGTGCCCTGCCGGACCTTGCCGAAGCAGCGTTCACTGACATGGGTGGTGCGCAGTTTCCCTCTGAGATCCGCAGGCCTTGTAAAAGGACCAGCATCTCCGGGAAAGCTGCGCAGCAGCCGGCTTACCGTTTGCGGCGACATCCTGCGCCTCCGTCGCGCGAACGCGCGAATGACGCCGGTCGCCTCCTGTCGACTACTCGCCTGATAATTGCGCGGGCCACCCCTGTTCTCCGGCGGTTGAACTGGCGGTTTGTGCCCACTACACTGGCTATTCTGTACCTCAGTACCGGACAAGTTCCAGAAACCGGGTCTCGAACCATGCCGTCCGGCTCGTCTGCAGAGCACTCTCGCCCGAGAGTTTACGGAGGATCCGTTGAGATGACCTCTCATCCTGTCCCACCGCGTATGCCGCCTTCGAACAGATGGTCGACCGCCTTGTTTGCAAATGGGGTCAAGTGTGCGCGCGCAGGCGGATGGTTGGAGGCCGGCCTGGTTGTGTTGATGCTTGGCATTTTCGGCCTGGATGTGGACCTGCCCCTCGGTGTGGCTCCGGAATTCCTGTATCCGGCCATTGTGTACTTTTCACTGTGGTCTCTTCGTCGACGCTTCCCGATCGTGATGACTGTCTCTTGTACGGGACTCATTTTCCTGGGCAGCGTGCTTTCTCCTCCCGGCTCCCCGATCTGGATCGATCTGGCGAATCGCTTTATCGGAGCAGTGTTGTTGTGGATCACGCTGGAATTGGGGTTGGCCAGGAGAGAAGCGCGTGAAGCGCTGGAGCAGTCTCACGCCGGCTTGGAGCTTCAGGTGCAATGCCGTACGCATGAATTGTCTCGTGCCATTGATTCGCTGCAATCTGAATTGGTGTGCCGGACCGAGGTGGAGCAGCAGTTGGCCGAAAGCCAAGAGCAATATCGGCAGCTGTTCGATCATGCGCCCTATCCGATGTTCATCGTGGACCTGGAGACACTGGGATTTTTGGATGTCAATCGGGCCACTGTTCGGCACTACGGATATTCACGAGATGAATTGTTGGCGATGACCATCAAGGATATTCGCCCGCGTGAGGACGTGCCTCGGCTGTTACAGGCACTGCCGTCTCTGGTCGACAGTTCGCGGATCGAAGGACCCTGGCGGCATCGTAAGAAAGATGGATCGGTGATCGACGTCGAAATCGGGGTCTATTCGTTCGACTATGCCGGGCGAAAGGCGCGGCTGGCTATCATCAACGACATTACCGACTCCCAGCGGGCGATGGAGCGAGTAAAGGAAAGCGAGGCACGATTTCGCAAGGTATTCGACGACGCACCGATCGGGATGGGCATCGTCGGAACGGATGGCCGCTTTGTGCAGGTGAACGAGGCTCTCTGCGAACTGATCGGGTTCAGCCGTGAAGAACTGAGTGAGCAAACATTTCGAGAGATCACGCACCCCGACGATCTCGATAAGGATGTGCGCTTGGTCGACGAAATGTTCGCCGGCAAACGTCGATCCTACCAACTTGAAAAGCGGTATCTCACCAAAGGGGGCGGGATGATATGGGGACATCTGACAGTCACAATTCTGCGAGAGGGTGAGGGGAAGCCGCTCTACTTGCTGGGGATGATCAAAGACATCTCGGAACGGAAGCGGGCCGAAGCGATGCGGGGCCGACTGCTCAATGGGATCATGACGGCTCAAGAAGATGAACGGCAGCGCATCGCGCACGAATTGCATGACGGGATCGGGCAAACGCTCACGGCCCTTGCCGTAGGGTTGCGCTCGGTGGAGGATATGGAGAGTGCGGAGGGGATGTTGGTTCAGATTCGGAGATTGCGCGAAGTTGCCGCGAATGCGGTGGATGAAACACGGCGGATCGCGCGCGGGCTCAGGCCGAGCGTCCTCGATGATCTGGGACTGGAAGAAGCGTTGCGTCAATATCTGCGCGACTACACAGTATCGTATGGAATCGCAGCCGATCTGCAGGTGGGACGCCCGACGACGGCGCGATTGCCGGGTATGGTCGAGACCGTGCTCTATCGGATCATCCAGGAAGCCATGACCAATACCGCCAAACATTCAGGCGCACGACATGTCAGTGTGGTGTTGGATCACGGAGCCTCGATGGTCGATGCGGTGGTTGAAGATGACGGATGTGGATTCCAGATACAGAAGGAACAGCTCGATGGTTCGGCAGGACTCGGCATCCAGGGGATGTATGAACGGGCGAAGCTACTGGGCGGTAGGGTGGACATTGAAACGTCCTTGGGAAGAGGCGCCGCAGTCTATGTTCATCTACCGTTGAAAGAGGCGTCCCAATGACAATCCGTGTGTTGCTGGTGGACGATCATCAGGTGTTGAGGGCCGGTTTATCGATGTTGATGAATGCTCACCCACAGCTTG
>Ga0268299_1003111_pt1 | contig 16529 bp, 9 predicted proteins | sample NOBtaG_FD_193484 | JGI IMG/M metagenome (GOLD analysis project Ga0268299, IMG submission 193484) | Activated sludge microbial communities from bioreactor in Nijmegen, Gelderland, Netherland - NOB reactor | ecosystem: Engineered > Bioreactor > Aerobic > Activated sludge | place: Netherlands...
GCTTTAGCGGGGAGGACGGTTTTTGCGCCAGGGCCAATAAAGCCGCTCAGAAGGCCGTTGATTTCCAGTGTAGGGCGCGCCCCCATGCGTTCGGTCAGGGTATAGTCCGGTTCACCCCAGGTCATCGGAACGCCCGTCAGCTCTTTCCAATAGGCATCACCCAATGAATGTTTATTCAGTTCCTCACGTTCCTGGGCGTCAAGCGCCAGCACATCGTCATAAAAACCGGGTACATTGATGCTCCCATCCGGGTTGTGAAGCTGAGCGATGAGTTCCGCAAGAGCCTGTGCAGGGTTGTGTACGGTGCCGCCCGCCCCACTGTGCATATCGACGGTTGGCCCTTGCACATGTAGTTCCATATAAACTAAACCGCGCAGGGCATAGCAGATTTCGGGCTGTTCGATCTTATCCATGCCTGTATCGGAAATGACGCAGACATCCGATTTCAGTCGCTCAACATGGGTGTTAACGAACTCCGCCAGATGCGCCGATGAAATTTCTTCCTCACCCTCGATCAAAAATTTGATGTTGACTGGCAGCTTGCCCTCGCTTGCCAGCAGCGATTCAACGGCTTTCAGATGGGCGAAAACCTGACCTTTGTCATCGATTGAGCCGCGCGCATAAATATAGCCGTCGTCGCGCACGACTGGCTCAAATGGATCACTCGTCCAACCATCAACCATTTCGGCAGGTTGTACATCATAATGCCCGTAGACGAGCAAGGTCGGCGCATTTTCACCCGCGTTCAGCCATTCCCCATAGACAATGGGATGCCCCGCCGTGGGAATGGATTCCGCATTCTGAATCCCAATTCGCTTCATATCTGCCACCAGCCAATCGGCAGCACGTTTGACATCGACAGCGCGTTCCGGCAGGGTGCTGACGCTGGGAATGCGAATCAGGTCAAAAAGTTGGTGCAAAAATAGCTCGCCGTTTTCGTCGGCATAGTCCTGCGCATTGGTCATGCTTTACTCCTCATAAGTGTGATGACGGTGAGTCAAAGTGTAATATCCCGGACGCCATCGCGCGATGACGTAAAAAATCATAATGTAATGACGTAAATCAGATTGTCACCAGAATTGACATTGGCAAACCCGCCGACGATAAGCTGGCTGTTATCTGAGGTAAATTTCATAAATAACTGTGGCCCACCGACTCTAAAATTATCGGGAAGGGGCAGTTCAAACGCTTGCGGGTCGGCATCTGCCTGAAGTGGGCTGACAAAAACGGCTTCTTCCGTGATCCAGGCCACCATCGTGCCGTCGGGCGACACGCCAAATTCGAGGGCGTCCGGCGCAGAGACGATGGGGGTTTCGCTTCCCATTTCGATATCTAATACATTAATTATGTCCTCGTCAATGTTCAGGTAAACGAGGGAATCGCCATCCGGGGAAAAGGAAAGATTACGGATATTAAAACGGGGTGCTTCCTCACCAGACTGACGGATCAGTCGATCTTCGCCGCTGGCAAAATCCCACAGCCAGATATTGCCATGTCCTGTAACAACAGCCGCTCTGCTTCCATCTGGCTTGACATCGAAGCCGCTATAATACTCCGGCCCACCTGTACCTCTGAAGTTCAGGTCTTTCCACTCAGCAATCGTAGCAAAACGCTGCATGAAAATGTGCTGGACATAGCCTGTCTCCGTGTCCCATAAGAGAATTTGACCTAACGAACCATTGAGTACAACGGCTAACTGCTTGCCATCTGGTAAGAATTGAAGGCTTCCACTACCTGGGATGGCGTCAATCCTTTTGATCGTGCTGCCGTCAGCGGTATCCCAGAGATAGATATAGCCATTGGAATGGTAGGAGGCAGCGACAGTGCCGTCTGGCGCGAAGGCAACGTCGGTAGCATAGTCGGTTGCGCCTGTAAAAGCCGCTTTTTGGCTGCCGTCGGCGAGATTTATTAAGCGGATAGGGAGGTAGTCGTCGATTATTTCGTCCATGTGAAGGGCGGTGTTTTCGAAAATTGCGATGGTCTGCTCGTCTGGTGAGAGTTCCAGACCAAACATCTGACCTGTGGCGGGGATAGCTTTGATTTGCGACTCCTGAGCATAGACCGACGATGACAGCAGCAGCAGCATAATAAGCGTATACATGAATTTCCGGTGTAACATATTTCCTCTTTTGCCCTCAAATTTAGCGATAAAATTCCTGGGCAGCGTTTTCCCAAATGACTGCTCGTTCGGAATTTTCTGGCTCGAATGGAAAATAATAGCCGACACGATCCAGCAGGCCGTCATAGCGCGCTTTGACCTGCTGGGCCAAGTGCTCCGGCGCTGCGATGATCGCAAACTCGTTGAGCATCGAGTCGTCTATTACATCTCCCATCTTATCCCATTGCCCGGAACGCGCCATTTTGCTCAGGTCTGTGCGAACATCCCCCCAACCGTGTAAGTCGAGCACCGGAGCATAGCTTGGTGTACTGGCGTAAAACGCAATTTGCGATTTGACCGGAGCGGCGTTGGCCTGGGCTTCGCGCTCGTCGCGGGCTGGCACGACGAAAATTGCACAGCTTAAACTGATGTCTGCGCGTATACGGCCTGCGTTCTGCGTGCCGATTTCAATGTTAGGGATGATTTGCTCTTTCAGGTAACGAACGGTGTGAAAGGGATGAACATGGAATCCCTGGCAAAGTTCGCCCGCCAGTTGGCATAACTTTTCGTTCACGCCGGCGATATAAATGGGTATATCGGGGTGCTGGATGGGGCCAGGGGAGAAAAAAGGTGTCATTAGCGTAAATTGATAATGCTCACCTTTATAACGCAGGCGTTCGCCTGTTTGCCAGCACTGCCAGATTGCCCGCAGCGACTCGATGTATTCGCGCAGACGGGAGACTGGCGCGCTCCAGGGAGTGCTAAAGCGTTTGGTGATGTGAATTTCGATCTGCGTCCCCAGTCCTAAAATGAATCGCCCGCTGGACTGTGCGGCTAAATCCCAGGCGATATTGGCGACGATCATCGGACTGCGCGGGAAGGCGACGGCAATCGCGGTGCCAATATTGATTTTTGAGGTTGCGCTGGCGGCGTGTGTCAGCGGTAAAAATGGATCATGCGCGATTTCCGGTGTCCACAGGCCATCGAAACCATAATCCTCGACGGCGCGCGCCAGTAAAGCGGCGGTATTGAGGTTCGCGGGCATGACGGTTACGTCAAATTTCATGAATTGAGCCGCTTTCGTTGAATGTCTATGCTGAGACACTTTTGGTGAATGATCGCCTTTGTTGAATGCGTATGATGAAAGTATATCTAATTTCTGCCAGCTTTTTCATTCGCGACGCTTATACGCGAGTGCTATAATAAACAGATGTTTCATAGTTATTTGCTCAATGAGGGGTTTCCATGTCCGATCAACCCGGCCTCCATAAAATCAGCCCGGAGCATTTGCTGACCCTTTACGAAATCACCCGCGCCATGAATTCCAGCCTGGATTTCGATGAAGTGTTAAACCAGGCAATCGACTCGATCATGCTGGTCACAAAGGCCGAGCGCGGCGTACTGATGATCGCCGATGATAATACCAACCAGATGCATGTGCGAATCGCGCGCGGCGTGAGCGGGCAAACCCTGGAAACTGAAGCTCCTTACAGCACCACAATCGTGACTCAGGTTGTGGAGACGCGCCAACCGCTGCTGACCAATAACGCCATGCTGGATAATCGTTACAGCCCTGGTCAGAGCATTATTATGCGCGGTCTGCGAGCGATTCTATGCGCGCCGATGCTGGTCAAAGATCGACTGGTCGGCGTGGTTTATGTGGATACTTCGATGCGGACGGGGACATTTACCGAAGCGGATCGCGATTTATTGAGCGCTGTGGCTGGACAGGCTGGCATCGCCATTGAAAATGCGCGTCTGTATCAGGTAGCGGTTGAAAAAGGTCGTCTGGAACGCGAATTTCAGATGGCGCGCGAAATGCAGCAGGCACTTATGCCGCTCAATCTGCCGCAGTTGCCAGGGTACGATCTGTGTGCGACGTGGCGGGCAGCGCGGGAAATGGCAGGCGATTTTTATGACGCATTTATCCTGGCTGACCAATTATTAGGCATTGTCATTGCCGATGTATCGGATAAAGGCGCGCCCGCTGCCTTATTTATGGCTGTCGCGCGCAGTTTTATCCGCAGCTATGCCCATGCGGGACTCTCGCCAACCGAAACACTGGAGCGGACGAATGATCTGATTCTGGATGATGCCGAAAGCGGTATGTTCGTGACGGTTTACCACAGCGTTTTCCGTGCGGATGGCTTCTGCCATAATGTGAATGCCGGACACAACCCGCCGCTGCTGTATCGACGTGCGACCCACAGCGCCGAATTTATGCCACGTGGGGGACGCGCCATTGGCTGGTTTGCTAATAATCCGGTTAAAGAAACAACCCTCACTCTCGAACCAGACGACTTGCTGATTTATTATACCGATGGGCTGACCGAAGCCGAAAATGCCGAGGGTGATTACTATGGCGATCAACGGCTGATAGACGCGGTGTTGAGCGTCGCTGGTCAGTCTGCAAACGCTGTTCTCGAACACATCGTACATGATGTGGAATCGTTTTGTGCGGGCGTCCCATTATTCGATGACCTTACACTCGTGGTCGTCCGCTATACAGGAGGAAACTGAGTTTGAAACTCATTGAACGTATACTGTTAGCACTGGTTGGGTTGTTACTGATTACCCTGATTACTGTATTTTTCATGGCACCGGAAGTGTTGAACAATATTCTGGAAGGGTTGCAAAACGTCAATATCGTTCTGCGTCTGGCGGTAGTGCTGGTGCTGGATGTTTTGATTCTCGCCTTTGTTTATTCGCGTCTGCGTTCGCCGCGTGTTACGGTGGAAGGGTTGGTCGTAAAAGCCCCTGGTGCGATTACCGATATTGGAATTGAGTCTGCCCGCGCCCGAATTTTGAACGGTGTGCAGGCTGTTCCCAATGTGATCGCTGCCGATGTCAATCTGGAAGCGGTTCGCGGGAAGGCCAAAATTGACCTTAATGTGACCGTCCGTGACTCAAACGTCAACGTCCCGCGTAAACACCAGGAAATTAGTCAGGCGCTCAAGCAGGTCATTAACAAACAGTTGGGCTTGTCGATGCTGGGGCAGCCCCGCGTCCATATTCACCTGGACGATGAGCGTGTTGTGCCTGTTGTAAAACCCAAAGAAGAACTGCCTAAACTCAAAGAAGAACTGCCTAAACCCAAAGAAGAACCACCTAAATTCAAAGAGGATCTGTCCAAACCAAAGGACGAGCCGATCAAGCCCAAAGAGGAACCGCCTGCGCTGCCACCCAAAACATTGAATGGCTTGTCGCCGCTGGTGAATAACCCTCCCGTGACGCCCAAAGATAAAGACGATACGTGGCTGGAAAGCTACGACAAAAAGACGGATGAAGAAAAGAAAAATGGTGATGCCGTCGTAAAACCTTGAAGTTGTCGTGGAGTCGAGCATGTCCCAATTGTCAACTAACTTTGTTGCTGGGCAGGTTACGCGCTGGGTGCTGACTGCGGTTGTCGTAGTCGTGATTCTGCTGGCTTTCTGGCAGATTAGTCCAATTATCCTGCTCACCTTGACTTCGGTTCTGCTGGTTGTGCTGTTTACAACACCGATTCGCTTTCTGACACGGCGGGGAGTCAGTCGCGGCCTCGCGACGGTGATCTCGCTGGTAAGCATCGCCGCGTTTTTTGTGCTGATCGCGCTGATGATTTTGCCGCTGCTGATTGGGCAATTTGCGACTCTGGCGGTGCTGGTGCAGCAAGGTATCAACGAACTCATCGAAAGTTGGCAGCGGTTCTCGACTCCACAGACGAAATATTTCCTCGGTTGGGGCGATGCCCCGATCCAGCCTACCCAGGATTCGGTAACGGTTATTTTCGGCTTTATTAACCAGAGTTTGCCACTCAATGCCGATCTGGTTAATCAGGTCGCGAGTCAGCTATTTGGCGCGCTCAGCCAGATCAGCGTCTCGGTTTTGCCGGTTGTGGGCGGTGTCGCAGCGACCTTGCTCAATATCCTGATCGTCATTTTCCTGAGCCTCTATTTTCTGGCGGATCCGCGTGGTCATGAGGACGGCCTGATACGGCTTTTTCCTATCTCCTATCGCCCGCGCGCCCGCCAGATCATTGACCGCCTGGATGTGACGCTGCGCGGCTGGCTGGAATCGACGATTCTGGCGATGATTTTTGTCGGCGTCGCGACCTGGCTTGCCCTCAGTCTATTGGGCATCCGTGAAGCAGGCGCTCTCGGCGTGATCGCGGGGGTGCTGTCTTTTGTGCCAAACTTCGGCACATTAATCGCTTTGATTCTGGCGGTAGCCGTCGGTATTTTGCAGCAGCCGCAGAATCTAGGCTGGATTATCGTCGTTACTTATGGGATTTCGTTAGTGCAAAGCCAGATCATTAGCCCGCTCCTGATCGCAGGTCGAATCAATTTGCCGCCTGTGCTGGTGCTGCTGGGCCAGATTATCGCAGGCGTATTCTTCGGATTTTTAGGGCTTCTGCTGGCTGTCCCCCTGGCAGCGATTTTGATGGTGCTGGTTCAGGAAATCTATATTAAAGATATTCTTGGGGATCGTTTGCTTTACACGGAAGAAAAGCCGATAGAATCGCAGCATCTCGTGGTTGATGACGGCCTGATGAGTGACGGCGTGTAGCTTCGAAAAATTGCCTCAAAACAGCCCTTGACGGCACAAGAGGTGGCTGATATTATTCCCGACGCTCCAACACAAGACAGCAGATTAACAAATCAAGCAGTCCTCCCAACAAATATGGTTGGGAAAAGTTAACGTCTCTTTAGGCAAGATAACCCAAATATCGCAAACGAGATTTGGAGGAGATGCCGAAAGGGAGTTGACAGGGTGGAGGGGTGTTGGTATGCTAAACAATACCAAACGCGCAGGAGCGCGACGCAGCTTAACAACAGCATAGTGAGAAGGTAAGAGAAACAAAAGCCAGTCAATAAACAGCGAGTATGCGTGCTGCGACCAACGCATGCAAGGATACGAACTCACCTACGGAGAGTTTGATCCTGGCTCAGGATGAACGCTGGCGGCGTGCTTAACACATGCAAGTCGAACGGTTCTAGCAATAGGACAGTGGCGCACGGGTGAGTAACACGTAGCTAACCTGCCCTTCAGCGCGGGATAACGTTGCGAAAGCAACGCTAATACCGCATAAGCTCACGGATTGTAAAGGGCTGTGAGAAAAGGCGAAAGCCACTGGAGGAGGGGGCTGCGACCCATCAGCTAGTTGGTGAGGTAATGGCTTACCAAGGCGACGACGGGTAGGGGGTCTGAGAGGATGGCCCCCCACACTGGGACTGAGACACGGCCCAGACTCCTACGGGAGGCAGCAGTGAGGAATATTGCACAATGGGGGAAACCCTGATGCAGCGACGCCGCGTGGGTGATGAAGGTTTTCGGATCGTAAAGCCCTTTTCTGCATGACGAGAACGGACGGTAGTGCAGGAATAAGTGTCGGCTAACTACGTGCCAGCAGCCGCGGTAAAACGTAGGACACAAGCGTTATCCGGAATTACTGGGCGTAAAGGGCGTGCAGGCGGTTGGGTAAGTTAGGCGTGAAAGACTTCGGCTAAACCGGGGGAGGTCGTCTGATACTGCTCAACTTGAGTGTGGTAGAGGCGTGTAGAATTCCGGGTGTAGTGGTGAAATGCGTAGAGATCCGGAGGAATACCAGTGGCGAAGGCGGCACGCTGGGCCATAACTGACGCTAAGACGCGAAAGCATGGGTAGCGAACGGGATTAGAAACCCCGGTAGTCCATGCCGTAAACGATGTACACTGGGTGTTCAGTCGGGGAAGCCTGACGGGGTGCCCAAGCCAACGCGCTAAGTGTACCGCCTGGGGAGTACGGTCGCAAGGCTAAAACTCAAAGGAATTGACGGGGGCCCGCACAAGCAGCGGAGCGTGTGGTTTAATTCGAGGCTACACGAAGAACCTTACCTGGGTTTGACATAGGGGTAGTAGGGAAGCGAAAGCGGACCGACCTTCGGGAGCCTCTACAGGTGCTGCATGGCTGTCGTCAGCTCGTGTCGTGAGATGTTCGGTTAAGTCCGAAAACGAGCGCAACCCTCGGGAGTAGTTACAAGTGTCTACTCCGACTGCCCGTGACAAACGGGAGGAAGGTGGGGATGACGTCAAGTCAGCATGGCCTTTATATCCAGGGCTACACACACGCTACAATGGTCGGTACAATAGGTTGCGAAGCGGCGACGCGGAGCCAATCCAGGAAAGCCGATCGTAGTTCGGATTGCAGGCTGCAACCCGCCTGCATGAAGCTGGAGTTGCTAGTAACCGCAGGTCAGCCATACTGCGGTGAATACGTTCCCGGGCCTTGTACACACCGCCCGTCACGTCATGGGAGCTGGTCACGCCTGAAGTCGGGAAGCCAACCGCAAGGGAGCTACCGCCGAGGGCAGGGCCGGTGACTGGGACGAAGTCGTAACAAGGTAGCTGTAGCGGAAGCTGCGGCTGGATCACCTCCTTTCTAAGAGACTGACATGAGGCGATGTTGAAAAGCATGAACCTCGAAGAAGTCGAAAATGTGGCTGGACAGGGCAACCTGGACAGTCCAACACAAGCAAGACCTGACAAAGCTGTCTCTCTTCCTCTCACTATTCTGTCGTTAAGTCAGCGCTATGGTTGACACCCCTACCCTACTCTGGTAGAATGGGGTTAAGCAAATCAAACTAAGGAACACGATATACTTGAAAAACCAGGAATTGGTCTTTCGCACAATTAAATAGATTGTAGATGGTATATCGAGGCAATAAAAAAACGCAGCCTGGTGAATACCGGGCTGTTTTTGTCTCAGGAGCAAGGTGCGAACGTCGTCCGGCTGGCGAGCACAAGCGCGACTTGTGAACGGCAGCGGGAAGAGGTGAAAACCGAGACCCGACCCCCTCCTCGTGAGGGACGCAGCTTAACAAATGAATACATGCAAATTTAGAGTAACGCGAAGAACACAAAACGTCGATTTCTCCGTAACACATGCGAAGAAGCGAATAAGGGCATAGGGTGGATGCCTGGGCGTCAAGTGCCGATGAAGGACGTGGTACACTGCGAAAAGCTCCGGTGAGGCGTGTGCAGCCGCAAGCAGCCGGGGATGTCCGAATGGGGAAACCCATCCCGTGTTATGACGGGATACCCGCGAGGGAGGGAACCGGGTGAAGTGAAACATCTCAGTAGCCCGAGGAAAAGAAAGGATTCTGCGAGTAGTGGCGAGCGAAAGCGGAAAAGCCCAAACCGACAGACGTGTCTGTCGGGGTTGTAGGACTCTAAACAGCACGGTGAAACGAAGTCGAAGGGTCTGGGAAGGCCAACGAAACAGGGTGAGAGTCCCGTAGACGTGGGGACGCCGTGTGAAGAGGATCCTGAGTACCACAGGACACGAGAAATCCAGTGGGAAGCTGGGACGACCACGTTCCAAGGCTAAATACACTTGAAGACCGATAGCGAACCAGTACGGTGACGGAAAGGTGAAAAGAACCCCGGCGAGGGGAGTGAAAGAGAATCTGAAACCCTATGCTTACAAACGGTCAGAGGTTCCGCAAGGGACTGATGGCGTGCCTTTTGGAGAATGAGCCAGCGAGTTAATTTTTGTGGCAAGCTTAAGGGAGGGACACCCGGAGGCGAAGCGAAAGCGAGTCTGAAGAGGGCGCGAAGTCGCAAGGATTAGACACGAAACCAGGTGAGCTATGCATGGTCAGGGTGAAAGCACGGTAACACGTGCGGGAGGCCCGAACTCACGACTATTGCAAAAGTCGGGGATGAACTGTGTATAGGGGTGAAATGCCAAACGAACTTGGAGATAGCTTGTTCTCCCCGAAATAGCTTTAGGGCTAGCGTTGCACGATAAGTCTCGGAGGTAGAGCGCTGGATGGGCTAAGGGCCGTCTAGGTTACTGAACCCAACCAAACTTCAAATGCCGAGACAGGGTGTGCAGCAGTCGGACGGTGGGAGATGAGTTTCATCGTCGAGAGGGAAACAACCCAGACCCACAGCTAAGGTCCTGAAGTCATGGCTAAGTGGCAAACGATGTGGTCGTGTCGAGACAGCCAGGAGGTTGGCTTAGAAGCAGCCACCCTTGAAAGAGTGCGTAACAGCTCACTGGTCGAACGCGACTGCGCGGATAATGTAACGGGGCTAAAGCCATGCACCGAAGCTTGGGATTACCTCGCAAGAGGTACTGGTAGGGGAGCGTTCTGGCAGCGGTGAAGGTGAATCGGCAAGGTTCATTGGAGCGGTCAGAAGTGAGAATGCTGGCATGAGTAGCGAGAAACATGTGAGAACCATGTTCGCCAATAATCTAAGGTTTCCGACGGAAGGCCAGTCCGCGTCGGGTTAGTCGGGCCTAAGCCGAGGCTGGAAAGCGTAGGCGATGGACAACCGGTTAATATTCCGGTACCAGGAGTGGGAGTTGCGAGGAAGACCGGGGGAAAGCCCAGCCGCTGAGTGGATTGCGGTGGCAAGCGGTTCATGACCGTGATGCCGTCCCGAAAGGGAAGAAGTGGGTGGCACCGCTGGGCAAGAAAAGCCGAAGCAACGATGAAAGCACCTGTCCGTACCACAAACCGACACAGGTAGATAAGTAGAAGATACTCAGGCGAACGGGAGAACCTTCGTTAAGGAACTAGGCAAAAAAGCCCCGTAACTTCGGGAGAAGGGGCGCCCCTGTTGAGGGGGTCGCAGTGAAAGGGCTCTACCGACTGTTTACCAAAAACACAGGTCTCTGCAAACGCGCAAGCGGACGTATAGGGGCTGACACCTGCCCAGTGCTGGAAGGTTAAGAGGAGAGGTCAGGGGAAACCCGAAGCTTTGAATTGAAGCCCCAGTGAACGGCGGCCGTAACTATAACGGTCCTAAGGTAGCGAAATTCCTTGTCGGGTAAGTTCCGACCCGCACGAAAGGTGTAACGAGTGGAGCACTGTCTCAACGAGGGACCCGGCGAAATTGAAGTACGTGTGAAGATGCGCGTTACCCGCAGCAGGACAAAAAGACCCCATGGAGCTTTACTGTAGCCTGTCATTGCGTTAGGATGCCGTTTGTGTAGGATAGCTGGGAGGCGGGGAAGCCTGGTCGCTAGATTGGGTGGAGCCAGCGGTGAAATACCAGCCTGACGGTGTTTTGGCCCTAACCGGAGTGTGTGAAGCCACACGCGGGACAGTGGCAGGTGGGCAGTTTGACTGGGGCGGTCGCCTCCAAAAGTGTAACGGAGGCGCCCAAAGGTTGGCTCAGGCTGAATGGAAACCAGCCGAAGCGTGTAAAGGCAAAAGCCAGCTTGACTGCAAGGCCAACGCGCCGAGCAGAGACGAAAGTCGGGCTTAGTGATCCCACGGTGCTGAGTGGAAGGGCCGTGGCTTACCGGATAAAAGCTACCCTGGGGATAACAGGCTAGTCTGGTCCAAGAGTTCACATCGACGACCAGGCTCGGCACCTCGATGTCGGCTCATCGCATCCTGGGGCTGGATAAGGTCCCAAGGGTTGGGCTGTTCGCCCATTAAAGCGGTACGTGAGCTGGGTTCAGACCGTCGTGAGACAGGTCGGTCTCTATCCGCTGTGGGCGTTGGGAGTTTGCGAGGCACTGCCCCTAGTACGAGAGGACCGGGGTGGACGCAGCGCTCGTGTGTCGGTTGTCACGCCAGTGGCATAGCCGAGTAGCGACCTGCGGAGCCGATAACCGCTGAAAGCATCTAAGTGGGAAACGGACCTCAAGATGAGACTCCCCATCTCTATAAGAGAGTAAGACCGCTGGCAGACGACCAGCTGGATAGGTCGGATGTGGAAGGGCAGCAATGTCTGGAGCAGACCGATACTAATGGTCGAGGGCTTTTCGATGTGATACGGAGAAATGGACGCTTTGTGACACAGAAGACAAGCGTTACTCGACGAAGAACGAGCAAGACAAAACAAAATTTGCATGTATTCCTTTGTGGTTGTGGAAGCGACAACGACAGAGCGAGAATGGAAGAGCAAAGCGAAGTGAAGACGGGGTTTGTTGGTGGTTAGAGCCGTGAGGGTCCACCCGGCACCATCCCGAACCCGGCAGTTAAGCTCACGAGCGCGGATGGTACTGCACTGGAGACGGTGTGGGAGAGTACGCCACTGCCAACGATCCTTAATTCACCTCCTTTACTCTCCCAGCACTCACTCTGTTTTTATTTCCCGCACCTTTTCCCTTTTCCTAACTTCTCCCACCTTTTCCCTTCCCTCTTTCCTTCCATTTCGTCCTCTTAAATTTCAAATAACCTGTCCCAATGCGCGATAGCATCTCGTTTCAATCTGCGTTAAACTTTTCACCATGAGCAAAAACATCACTTCAACGCCCGATTCGGAATGGATGGTCGCTTACGTGACTTACGATTTCCACGAAGCACATATTATAGCCGGAAGACTCCAAAGCGAAGATATTGCCGCGATGGTGCATCAACAGCCAGGGGCGAACGCGATGGGCATCCACATTGGTCGCCTGGGCGAAATCCGTGTCCTGGTTCACCCACAGGATTACGACCTGGCATTGAGCATTCTCTACCCTGAAGAAGCCGATGCACTCTCAGACGATGTTGATCAGATTATTTTTGGCAGCGAGCATGACGACGAATAATTCGCTGACGGCGATCAAGGGCATTCGCGTCGGGCATCATACCCATCTGGCAGGCGCGACAGGCTGCACTGTTATCATTTGTCCCGATGGCACAATGGGCGGCGTGGATCAACGCGGCGGCGGGCCGGGAACGCGCGAAACCGATTTATTACACCCGACTCGCGGCATGGAGCAGGTGAACGCCATTGTATTATCCGGCGGGAGCGCATTTGGATTGGCGACGGCAGATGGTGTGATGCGCTATCTGGAGGAGCATGATATTGGCTATAAAAATATTCCTGGTTTTGTCGTCCCAATTGTCCCCGCTGCGATTTTATTCGACCTTCACCTGGGCGAACGCGGAATCCGGCCTGATGCCGCGATGGGATATGCGGCCTGCGAAGTGGCAACAACTGATCCTGTTGCGCAGGGAACAATCGGCGCAGGGACAGGCTGCCGAATCGGAGCGATGATGGGCAGCGAAAGAGCCACCAAAAGCGGGATTGGCTCGTCCTGTGTTGCCATTGACGATGAATTGATGGTCGCGGCCTTGATCGCGGTAAATGCGGTGGGTGATGTTCTGGATGAGCAGGGGCAAATTATGGCTGGCCTGCGCGAATCGCCGGAGAGTAATCAATTCGTGGGTATGCTGGATGTCATGCGAACTTTTTCCCGCCAGCCGAGGCCGGATCGACGCGATAATACGGTAATCGGCGTGGTAGCGACGAATGCCCACCTGACGAAAGCCCAGGTCAACAAAGTCGCACAAATGGCGCATGACGGCATCGCGCGGGCAGTCAATCCGGCGCATACCATGTACGATGGCGACACCCTTTTTGCGTTGGCAACGGGCGAAATTCAGGCAAATGTGAGTGTGGTGGGCGCATATGCCGCCGAAGCCGTCTCCCAGGCAATCCGTAATGCCGTGCGCGCCGCGACCTCGTTAGCGGGTGTGCGCGCGATCAACGGATAGTTGCAATTAATGCAAATCCCCCCGATTTTTAATATACTGTTAGCAATCGTTTGATATTCTCCAATATTAAGTTGATAGGAAGAATATGAAAAGAGATGCAATGACGAAAGTGGTAATTGTCGAAGATGAGGAAACGCTTGCTCGTAACCTGGCTGATAAGCTGCGTGGCGATGGCTTTAACGTGGTCACCTCCAACGACGGCGAAGATGGGCTGGAGAAAATTCGCAGCGAACACCCCGATCTGATTGTTTTGGATATTATGCTGCCCCGGCTCGATGGGCTGAGTATCTGCCGGATCGTCCGGCACGATGCCAATACCGCGCATATCCCGATTATCATGCTTACCGCGCGTGGAACGGAAGTAGATAAAATTGTTGGCCTGGAGAGCGGCGCGGACGACTATATTGTCAAGCCATTCAGCCTCGGCGAATTTTTAGCGCGTGTACGTGCGCTTATGCGCCGGATCACCAATTCGCAAGGCCGCCCCGTGCCGCAGGATGAAATGATTTCCAATAACCTGCGCCTCAGCCTGACCGGACGCCGTTTCTTTATCGAGGAAAAAGAGATCAAGTTGAGCAACAAGGAATTTGACCTCTTAACGGAATTGATGCGCAATCGCGGTGCGGTACTCTCGCGTGATCTGATCCTCACCAAAGTCTGGGGCTACGATTATTTTGTCGATAAGCGAACGGTTGATGTTCACGTGCGCTGGCTGCGCGAGAAAATCGAAGATGACCCCTCAAATCCCCGCCGAATTGTGACGGTACGCGGTGTCGGCTACCGTTTTGAAGGTTGACAATTTCGCATCATGAATCCTGAAAAAAGACTCGAACAGACCGTTGAGGAGCTTCAACAGCGCCTCGCTGAACAGGAACAGCGCTTGATTGAGCAGGAGCAGAGTTTTGTTTATCGTCAGGCGCTCATGCTGACATTGGCGAACTCAGCTTATGAAGCGCTGATGGTCATCAACGAAAAACACCAGATTATCGCTATTAATGACAGCGCTGAAGAACTTTTCCAGCGCAAAAGGCCAATTGGTGAAAACCTGACCGATGTAACTGGGTCAAACGAACTGGAAATGATGGTCGTTAACGCATTGACCAACCGGGAAGATGTGTTTGAAGAACAGTTGACGATCAACAAACGGGTTTACCGCGCGCGTACCCAGGTGATTCAGCGCGATGGCAGTCTTTTTATCGGCGTTGCTTTGCAGGACATCAGCGATCTGGTGCGCCTCAACCGTGCCCGCCGCGATATGGTCGCGAATATTTCCCACGAGCTGCGCACACCGATTGCCAATATCCGGCTGATTATCGAGGGCCTGTTCCATGAACACGAAAAACCCAAGCGCAAACAAAGCATCAATTCGCTGCGCGCGATTGCCCGTGAAACGGACTCCCTGCTGTGGATGGCGCAAGAACTGCTTGATCTTTCGATGATTGAATCGGGTCAGGCGATCATGCGTATGGTCGAGGTACGGGCGCGCGAGATGGTCAACGAGGCGATTGAGCATATTTACGACCAGAGCGCCGCGAAAGAACTTGAAATCGTCCACGATATTCCCAAAGATATGATGGTGCTGTGTGACCGGGACAAAGTGCAGCGTGTTCTGGTGAATCTGATTCACAATGCGGTCAAATGGTCGCCACCTGGCGAAACTGTCACTATTCATGCGAAGGACTCCGATGATGAAGTTGTTTTCAGCGTGATTGACAATGGCCCTGGCGTGCCGGATGAATTTAAAGAGCGTATTTTCGAGCGCTTTTATCAGATTGACCCGTCCCGCTCCGGCAATGAAGGTACGGGGTTGGGGCTGGCGATCTGCAAACACATCATTGAAGCACACGAAGGCCGTATCTGGGCGGAAGGCAACGGCAAGCGCAAGGGTGGACGTTTCTACTTCACGCTGTTGAAGCCGGAATAGCACGTGGCTCTCAGAGGTCAGCTCTTTTAGCAATGAGTAATGCGTGACGAGTGATGAGTCAAAAACGGTCTTTTACTCATCGCTCATTACTCTTGACACATCACTATTTCCTCAGTCCTCCGTTTTGTGACCACGCCGTAACCAACTTCTGATAGGATTCGCGGAAAATCTCTGCTATACTGTGCATAATTTTATATCAACCTTCGGGGCAGGGCGGAATTCCCTACCGGCGGTAAGGCATATCAATGCCAAGCCCGCTACCCGTGTCGCCAATCATCACCGATTGGTGCGTCATGAAAGGCAGTAGCCAATCATGCCGGTGGATCTGGTGAGAGGCCAGAGCCGACAGTAATAGTCTGGATGGGAGAAGGTATGACAGCAGCCTGAGCGAATATTGCGCATCCAGGTGTTGTTACTATTCAGATAAATCGCAATTGATGTGCGATTCTGTTTGATATTCCTTGCCCCGTTGTGTTGCTTTCATGTACAGCGGGGTTTTTTGATGCAAGAATCCACCTTACGCACGACCCTCAAACCCATTGAGCGTGAATCACGCGCTCAAAAATCACTGTTTCGCCGTTCGATTCCGCTGGCTGTCCTGCTCATGCTGCTGCTATTCTGGCAGATCATAACGATGCTCGAAATCTACCCATCTTTTATTATCCCCCCACCTATAGCAGTTGCCGAAAAATTTTATGCGGTGCTGCTGGACGGGCGTCTGTGGCTGCACACACAGGCGACGCTATCGGCGGTGCTGTCTGGTCTGGCGGTGGGCGTCAGCCTGGGCCTCGTATTGGGCTACCTGATCGCCAAACACAGTCTGCTGGAAGATACGCTTGCCCCGGTGATTATTTCGCTGCAATCGACCCCGATTGTGGCCTATGCGCCGCTGCTGGTGATCTGGTTTGGCAGCGGGCCGACCAGCAAAATTGTTACCAGCGCGCTGATCGTCTTTTTCCCCACCTTGATGAACACCGTTGTCGGGATTCGCAATGTCCCTCGACACTTGCATGACTTAATGCGGGCGCTGCGGGCGACACGCT
>Ga0268299_1003112_pt1 | contig 16528 bp, 15 predicted proteins | sample NOBtaG_FD_193484 | JGI IMG/M metagenome (GOLD analysis project Ga0268299, IMG submission 193484) | Activated sludge microbial communities from bioreactor in Nijmegen, Gelderland, Netherland - NOB reactor | ecosystem: Engineered > Bioreactor > Aerobic > Activated sludge | place: Netherlands...
GCATCCTCGCGCGTGAGCCAAGGCCGAACCTTTGCTGTCTCTTGGTACAGGTTGTGCGAGCGGGCGCCGCGAGCGGGCTTCGCAGAGGTGGACACTCGGTCGGTCGAGTGCGAACTTGGTGGACGTGAGCGAAGCGCCGGCAGCGGCGCTTCGAAGGAGGATGGCTCATGTCACGCATCTCGAACCCGCTACTCGCTCTCGTGGTTTCGATCGTGTTCGCCGCTACCGCTGGTGCCGCGACGTTCACGACGCCGATGGTGGCCACCAACGATCACGTGCCGGCTTGCGGTGTCACGAACATCGGAACGAAGCCGCTCGTCGTGACCGCGGAGCTCGTCGGGCCCGCCGGCAATACCGTGACGCCGACCTCGTCCAGTTGCCCGACGCCACCCGCGACCCTCGCCCCGCGGCGTACGTGCTACACGAACGCGCCGGTTGGTCAGGACATCTACTGCATCGTCGAGGCGTCCAGTGCCAAGGTGAGGGCGGGCATCACGCTCTTCTCGCCGAACGGCCTTTTCGTGGGGTTCGTTCCCGCTACCAAGTAGCTCGAGCTACGGATCCTCGTAGCTCCGCGCGCGCACGCTCAACTCACCGCGCCGCGGGTCGGCCTGGAAAAACAATCCGCCGCCGCGCTCGGATTGCCCGGGGAGGTAGGCGAGCGTCACCTCGCTCCGTTCGGGCTCGACGCCGGGTCGTGAGAGCACGCCTTCGATCGTGACCTGCGCGGCGGCCTCGCTGCCGGCGTTGTGGGCTTCGAACTGCACGCGGAAGCCGTCGCGCACGGGAGCGATGCCCTTGATCTCGACGTGGATCTCCGGCGGCGACGCGTCGCCGGCGACACCTTGGTAGAGCAGGACGCCGATCACCGCCGCGACGATGAGCGCGCCGAGCGCGCCGGCGGCCCATTCGAGCGGCGGGATGTCGCTCCCTTTCGTCTTGCGTCCGCGCCTCTCAGCCATGGCTCATATGATGAGGCGCGCCGTGGCCGCGCCGATGGCGCCGGGGAACGCCAGGACGATCGCCGCCATGAGGACGTGTTGGGCGCCGGTCGCGTCGGTGCGGCCGAAGACCCACAGCATCCCCAGGCTCATCGCCAGCGCCACGACGTAGCCGACGAGCGTGTAGCGCAGGAAGAGGCTGCCGCGCGGCGTGCCCACCGCGACGTCGGCCTGGCCGCGAAACCCGACCGCGTAGACGAATGCGTGCATGATCGTGAGCGAGAGCAGCACGAGGCCGAGCGCGTGCCAGGCGCTCATCTTGTAGGCGAGGAGGACCATCTCCTCGGTCGGCGCCACGTTGAGCGCGAGAAAGAGCGCGCCGACCGTCATGAGGAAGAGCTCGCCCCAATAGCCGGCGTGCGTGAGCTCGCTCTCGGCCTGCGCGTCGCGTTGGCCGAGCTGTCCCTCCGCCAGGAGCGCGCCGATGCTGCCCGGCACGGCCTGGAGCGCGATTTTGCCGAGCAGCTCGCCGCGCGACATCTCGGGTCCGATCTCGTCGAAGAGCGCCAGCACCGCGGCGCTCGTGACGAAGCCGACCGCCAGCGCGACGAACGCATCGACCGTGTCGTCGATCCAATCGAACGTCGGCTCGAAGCCCCCGAAGTGCGAGAGGCCGACGAGCAGCGGGATCATCGTCACGACGAAGAGCGCGAGCCGGACTGGATCGAGGGAGGACCCGAGCGCCCACATCTCCATCGTCATGAGCATCGGTAGCGAAAAGATGATCGCCCCGCCGAAGGCACGCGCGAGGGCGATGGCGAATCGCTGATTGTCACTGCGCGAGGCGGGCGCGGTCATCGGGGATCGTCGCTGCGCTTCTGTCCGAGGAAAATCACGTGCCGGTCGCCTTTGCCGTCGGCGCGGGCTCTCACCTGGTGCACTTCGACCTCGAGGCCGCCACGGTGCAATCGGTCGGCGAACTGGACGTCGTGACCGGCCGACCATACCGCCGCGACGCCGCCGGGACGGAGCGCGGTGTGCAGGGTCTGGATGCCGTGGCGCGAATAGAGATGACGATTGGAGCCGATCACCAAGGCGTGCGGCCCGTTGTCGACGTCGAGCAGCACGAGATCGAAGGCTTCGGGCGAGGCGGCGAGAACCGCTCCGACGTCGCCCTCGACCATCCGCACGCGCGGATCGTCGAGCGGGTGGCGGGCGAGGGGACCGAGCCACGTCCGGTTCCAGCCGACCACGGCCGGAAAGAGCTCGGCCACGACGACGGCGGCGCCCGTTCCCGGGGGGAGCTGGTCCAACACCACCCGTAGCGTGAACCCCATGCCGAGGCCGCCGATCAGCACGCGCGGCGCGGAGCACGGGCCCAGCACCGCGAAACCCAGGCGCGCGAGCTCCTCCTCCGAGCCGTGCGCTCGGTTCGACATCAGGTCGACGCCGTCGACGCGGATCGTGAAGAGGTCGTCGCGCTGCGTGAGAACGAGCTCGCCGCCGTCGGGTGTGGGTACGCTGTCGAGGATCTGGGTCTTGCGCATCCAGTCGTCGGACTTGCCCGTGGTGCGCGGGCCCGCTCGCTAGTCGTTCTTGTCCTTGTACTGCGCGTCGTCGTTCTTCGCCGCCGGCGCGCCGTGGGTCGTCTCCCAGCAGACACCCTCGCTGTTCTTGATCTGCACCCGCACCGGCAACGCGAGCGGAAGGTCCGGCGTGTCCATGGCGGCGCCCTTCAGCTTCACCTGGATCTGCACCTTCCCGGCGACGCCTTCCTTCAGCTTCAGCTGCGACACGCCTTCGGGCGTGAGGTCCTTGTCCTTGTACTGGAAGCCTTTCGCGTTCTCCTTCCAGCACGGCTTCCCGGCGCACGTGCCGCCGGCCGGGATGAACGCCCGCGAGACGACCGCACCGTTGGCGTAGATGCAGAGCTGGTAGTCGGTGCCGGCGAGCGGAGTGCCGAAGTCGGCCTTCGCCGTCGCGGCGCCACGGCTGTACTTCCACTGGCCCTGATCCTTGGTGTCGGGCGTCTTGTCTTTCAGCGCGAGCTGCGACTTGCCCGCCTCCGCCGTCCGGCACCCGGCGAGCGGCGCCGGCGTGCAGACGAACTCGGACTGGCACGTGGCGCTGCACCCGTCGTTCGACGTGGTGTTGCCGTCGTCGCACTCTTCGTTGCAGGCGCCCTGCGTCGTGCCGTCGCCGCACGTATTCGAATCGCCCGCGCACACGCCCGCGAGGCACGCGTCGTCGATGGTGCAGACCATGCCGTCGTCGCAGCTCGTGCCGTCGGGCTCCGAGGCGTCGGCCGGGCAGGTGACGTCGCCGCCGGAGCAGGTCTCTGCGACGTCGCAATCGCCGGCGTCGGGACGGCAGACGGTCGTCGGCGGCTCGAGCGCGTCGGCGGGGCAGGCGGCGCCGCTGCCCGTGCACTGCTCGGCGACGTCGCAGGGGCCGGCCGACGCGCGGCACGCGACGGTCGACGGCTCGAAGGCGTCCGCGGGACAGCCGGTCGTGCTGCCGTCGCAGCTCTCGGCGACGTCGCAGACGCCCGCCGACGCGCGGCACTCGGTCGTCGCCGGCGCGACGGCGTCGGCGGGGCATGCGGTCGCGCTGCCGTCGCACTGCTCGGCGACGTCGCACACGCCGGCCGCCGCGCGGCATTCCGTCGTCGACGGCTCGACGGCGTCGGTCGGACAGGCGGCAGCGGCGCCGGTGCAGCTCTCGGCCGCGTCGCACACGTCGACGGCCGGTCGGCAGACGGTCGTCGCGGGCTCGAGCGCGTCGGCCGGACAATCGGCCGCGGAGCCCGTGCAGCTCTCGGTCGTGTCGCAGACGTCCGTCGCGGCGCGACACACGGTGCTCCCCGGCTCGAACGCGTCGCTCGGGCAATTCGCCGCGGACCCGGTGCAGCTCTCGGCGACGTCACACACGCCGGCCGACGCGCGGCACTCGGTGGTGGCGGGCTCGAAGCCGTCGCTCGGACACGCCGCGGAAGAGCCGGTGCAGCTCTCGGCGACGTCGCACACGCCCGCGGCGCCGCGGCAGACGGTGCTGCTCGACGCGAACGCGTCGGCCGGACACGCGGCGGTCGAGCCGGTGCAGGATTCGGCGACGTCGCAGACGTCGGCCGCGCCGCGACACACGGTGCTGCCGGGCTCGAACGCGTCACTCGGGCAATCGGCCGCCGAGCCGGTGCAGCTCTCGGCGACGTCGCACACGCCGGCCGACGCGCGGCACTCGGTGGTGCTGGGCTCGAACGCGTCGCTCGGGCAATCGGCCGCCGAGCCGGTGCAGCTCTCGGCGACGTCGCACACGCCGGCCGCGCCGCGGCACTCGGTGGTGACCGGCTCGAAGGCGTCGCTCGGACACGCGACGGACGACCCGGTGCAATTCTCGGCGACGTCGCAGACGCCCGCGGCGCCGCGGCAGACGGTGCTGGCGGGCTCGAACGCATCGCCCGGACAGGCGGCGGACGATCCGGTGCAGCTTTCCGCCGCGTCGCAGACGTCGGCGGCGGTCCGGCAGACCGTGCTGCTCGACGCGAAGCCGTCGCTCGGACAATCCGCCGCCGAGCCTGTGCAGCTCTCGGCGACGTCACAGATGCCCGCCGAGCTCCGGCAGACGGTGCTACTCGATTCGAAGCCGTCGCTCGGACACGCGACGGACGATCCGGTGCAATTCTCGGCGACGTCGCAGACGCCGGCCGAGCTCCGGCAGACGGTGCTGCTCGATTCGAAGCCGTCGCCCGGACACGCGACGGACGATCCGGTGCAATTCTCGGCGACGTCGCAGACGCCGGCCGAGCTCCGGCAGACGGTGCTGCTCGATTCGAAGCCGTCGCCCGGACACGCGGCGGACGACCCGGTGCAGTTCTCGGCGACGTCACAGACGCCCGCCGTCGGGCGGCAGGTCGTCGCGTTCGAGGCGAAACCGTCCCCGGGGCAGGCATTGTTCACGCCGTCGCAGCTCTCCGCGACGTCGCACACGCCGGCCGCGCCGCGACAGACCGCGGTGCTCTTCGCATCAGCCGGGCAGGCCGCGCCCGAGCCGGTGCAATTCTCCGCCGGATCGCAGACGCCCGCCGAGCCGCGACACTGTATCGACGAGCTGACGAAGCCGTTCGCCGGACAGCTCGCGCTCGATCCCGTGCAGGTCTCGACGGCGTCGCAGACTCCGGCCGACGTGCGGCAGACCTGGCCGCCGGTGCGGAACTGACAGGTCGAGGTGCAGCACGAGGTCGCGGCGCCGTTCGCGCCGGCGAGATCGCATTGCTCGACCACGCCCGGTCCGGGCTCCGTGATGCCATCGCCGCAGCTCGACACGTAGAACGCGAGGTCGACGTGCGAGCGCGTGACCTCCGTGGATCCGTCGCCTCGCCGATGCGCCGCACCCGTGCCGAAGTAGACGTCCGCCGGTTGCCAGGAACCCGAGCCCGCGTCGCTCGCTTCGATCAGGACGTTGACCGTCGCGGTGCTGGCCCCGCCTCCGAGGCGAAAGAGCGAGTGCACGCCCTGGGCGCCGCGGATGTTCGCGCTGGTGAGTGCCTGCGTCGTCGCGTCGCTCACGACCTGGCCGTTGTCGATCGTCAGCGTGATCCGGGTATCGACCAGGCCGTAGTTCGCGATCGACGTCTGCCCGGTGTAGCGAATGGCGTTCGAGCCGTTCACCGACCATGCGAACATCTCGTTGCCGGTCGGCTCGGCGTTCGCGTCCATCTGGATGCCGAAGGGCAGGGCGGTGTTGCTATTGATGCCGAGGTAGAGATTGGTGAAGACCGTCGCATTCTCGGCGCCGCTGCAGGTGTAGTTGCCGCCACCCGCCTGCTTCTCGAGCCCCGCCACCGGGGCCGTGCACGACCAGCCGCCACCGGGCGACGTCGTCGGGTTGCCGATCACGATCGCCGCCGCAGGCGACGCCGCGACCAGCAGTCCGAGAATCACCAGGGTCGCTTTGCCAATCAGTCGTGCACGCATCGCTTGCTCCTTCCGGTCACGTCGGGCGCCGATGGACGGGGTCGCACTGTGCCGCTTCGCTTGTCAAGTGTTTTGCGCGCGCGAAGCGAGCGGGACGCATGCGGCTCTACATGGCGGCGTGGGGTCAGTGGGCGCGCCGCTTCCAGACGAGCGTCGCCGTGCCCGCGGCGTCGATCGTCGCGGTGACCCAGTACCAGCGCGACAAACCGACGATCGACTCGAACGTCAGGCCGTCGAGAACCTGCGGTTGCTTCTTCTCGTAGTACTCGTGTCGTTCGAGCACGAGCACGTTCGGCGCCTTCCAGCGCGCCGGCTCGACGTAGTCGTGGCCGAGGATCGCACCCGCGAGCTCCGTGTCGCGGTCGCGGCCCGGCACCGCGTCGAGCGGGAGCGCGACGCGGGTCCAGACGTCGCCCGTCAGCTGATACACCGCCGTCTGCTTGCGGAGCGGTGGCGGGCGCGGCGTGCCGAACAAATTGCCCGGCTGCTGCGTCAGGTCGATCGAGAGGCTCGCGAAGCGCTTCGAGTCCGGCGACCACAAGACCGAGCCGTCGCGCTGGGCGCCCGTCCCGATGTCGTCGGCGGTCAGATCCAGCAGCACCCGGCCGGTTTTCTTCTCGACGAGCTCGGCGCGCGCGATCCTGCTCGAGGCCATGTCGAACGGATCGGAGAAGACCTTGCGGATCGCGTACCGTCCGTTCGGCGACGGCCAGCCGACGATCTCGCTCGGGAAAAGCACCCGCGCCGTCTCCGGAAAGTGTCGTTGGAGATAGAGCGTGGTCGGCGGAAGCCTGCCGTCCCACAGCACCACGCTTCGCACGAGGGCCTGGAACGCGAGCGGTTCGCCGCGGAGGAAGCCCGCGAACCTCGCGTCGCCCACGAGATGATAGACGGCGGTCGGGATGGTCGTGAGGCATTCCGCCGCCGCGCCGTCGGCATCCCGCGCGAGCGCGAAGAACTGCCTGAGCGCCTTGGTGTCGCCCTGGGCCGCGCGCCGGGTCAGCGTCACGTAGTCGAGCCCGCGCGCCCGCGCGGCGTCATCGATCTCCGACGAGAGGCCGGCCGGGTCCCTGCGCGGCAGCGATGCGTCGTCGAAGAAGAGCCGGACCGACCGTAGCGGTATCCAACCTGATTGCTCCGCGTCGAGCGTGACCTCGGCCCACTCGTTCGTGTCGTCGGGCTCGAAGGAGAACGGCACGCCCGGCTGCACCGTCGCGGCGACCGGCGCCGTCGCGCTCTTGCCCGCTCGCAGCTCCACGGCGGCGGACCCTTCGACGAGGCCGCGCTCTCCGGCCGTCGCGAACGGCGGCAACGCCGCCACGAGCACGACGAGAATCCCGCCGGCGATGCGACGACGCGCGCGGTCCGACATGGTTGCGTGCGCGTATCGCAACGCGAGCTTGCTCTTCAATGCTCGCCGCACTAGCTGTCGGCCGCCGTGCTGAACCGGACGGGTGTGGTGGTGCCGCTTCTCGCCGTGCTCGCGGTCGTGCTGCGCTTGCCGAACCTCGGCGAGAGCGTCTGGTACGACGAGGTCTGGTACGCCGCGAGTCGCGCCGGCTCCTCGCTGTCCGACGTCTGGAGCGACTTCCTCATGCAGCCACCCGCGCCGCTGTACGGGGTGGTGATGTACGTCTGGGTGCGAGTCGCCGGCGACGGCGAGGTCGCCGTCCGGATCCCGTCGCTGGTGTTCGGGATCGCGTCGATCGGGCTGACGTACCGGATCGCCGCAGTGTACGGCTCACCCCGGGTGGCGTTGCTGGCGGCCGCGTTCCTCTGCGTCTCGCCGGTCCACGTCTGGTACTCGCAAGAGGCGACGCCGTACGCGATGACGCTCGTCGTCCTGCTCGCGTCGGTACTGGCGTGGTTGCGACTCCGGGAGGATCCGACGCGCCCCGCGCGGTACGTCGTCTACGGCGGCGCGCTCCTGGTGACGGTGTTCACCCACTATTTCACCGTGCTGTTCCTGCTCCCCCTCACGCTCCTGAGTCTCGGGCTCGATGCGTCGTCACGGCGGCGGGTGTTCGCCGTGCACGCCTTCGTCGTGTCGAGCCTCGTGCTCGCGCTCGGCATCAAGTTCCACTTCGGTGTCCTGCGCACCGGGCAGGGATTCCTCCGCCCGTTCACGCCGTTCGAGTGGTGGATGCTGTTCTTCCATTGGTTCCTGCAGGGCAATGCGCTCTGGACGTTCAGTCCGTATCGCCTGACTCCGGCGCACCTCCTGGCCGACCCGCTCTTCGTGGCGTGTCAGGCGGCCTTCGCCGCCCTCTTCCTGCGAGGGATCTTTTCCCATCGGCCGGAGCCGCGGCGGGCGTCGGAGCTCGTCGTCCTGATCTCCGCGGTGCCGGTGGCGATGGTGCTGCTCACGCAGGCGGGGTACCGGCAGCTCTACATCGAGCGGTACCTTCTGGTGCTGCTGCCTTTCTTCGCGATCGCGCTGGCGCGCGGGGCGGCGAGCTTCGTCGACCGCAGAGCCGCGATCGCGTGCGCGGCGGCGATCGGCGTCGTCGGCGCGGCGTCGTACGGGGCGTGGCTCCACAAGTCCGACACGTGGACGGTCTACAAACAGAACCCCGATTGGCGTGCCGCCGCCCAGTACCTCAGGGACCACGCTGCGCGCGACGCCGTGATCGTCACGACCGCCCTCCAGAACGAGCTCGACTACTACCTGCCGCGACAGCGAAACGGACCGGCGCTCCGAACCGTGCGCTACGACGGCCGGACACTGGAGTCCCTGCTGGCGGACGACGGCGTGCGCACGCTCTTCCTGGTGACGAACGACTACTGGCGATCCGAAGCCGACGAGGTGGTGCGGTGGTTACGGAACGAGCCGCGCGTGGAGTCGACGGCCACGCGGTCGTTCAAGGGGCTGAAGGTCTACACGTTTCGTCAGCGACACCACTCGTAGCTCGCGCCGCCTCGACAGAGCGCCTGGCAGTCGGCGCGCGCGGCGTCGATCGGGCACTCCAAGCGCTGTTGCGCGCTCGGCGCCGGAGGCGCGGTCGGTTGCTCCTCGCGGACGGCCGCGGGTTCCTCGGTCTTCTCTCGTGTCTGCTTCGCGCGTGACGGCTTCGCGCCCCGGCCGCGCTTCGCCGGCGTCGGCGTGGCGAGCGGCTCGGGCGCGCGCGCGACGAAGCCGTCGTTGGTGGAGTCGAGCACGATGCGCCGCGCGCGACCGGCGGCTTTCCGCGTGTAGTTCAGCCGAATCTGCTTCGGCTCGTAGCGGCTGCCGACGACCTCGAGCGTGTCCGGCTGGCCCTCACGCTTCAGAAGCGCGGCCAGCGATTGCTCGCGTTGCAGCGCCTGGAACACCTGCTGGCCGGGGCTCTTCGGATCGGCCCCGAACACCTTGAGCGGGCCGCTGTCGGCGTGGCGGTCCCAGGGGCCGGGTTTCACGACCGGCCGGACGTTGGCGCATCCCGCGATCAGGACGGCGAGCGACACCATGGTCAACAGTGCTTTCATCGGTCGGCATCCTTCTGGTCGAGCATCGCGATGGCGTCGTCGATGAGCTTCGTGACGCGCGCGTCGGTCTCTCGGCCGCGGCGGGCGGCGAGAGCGTCGCGCGCGCCGGCGCATCCGTCGACCCCGAGGATCTTGGCGGCCCAGGCGCGGCGTTGCCACTCGTCGTCGGCCAGGAGCGCGGTGAGCGGTTCCGCGATGCGCGCGCACGGCCGTCCGGCGAGCGCCTTCACGGCCCCCATCGATACCAGGACCGACGCGTTCCGGATCGATTCCAAGAGGACGTCCGTGGCGGCGTCGCTCGCGTCGCTCGCGAGCGTCTCGACGACGGCGAGCTTGGTGGTGTCGGTTTGCTCGGGGTCCGCGAGCGTCGCGGCGGCGTCGCGATACGCCGCGGCGATCTCGGGGGTCGGCACCCCCGCGGTGACCGTCGCCGCGACGGCCGCGGTCGGCTGCTCTTCTTCTATAGAAGAGCGCGGCGTTTCGGCGAGCGCCGGAACGGCGACGGGCGCTGCCGTGGCGACCTCCGCGGGTGGAGGCACGGGCGGCAGGGAGCGGCGCGGCTGGATCGCCCACCACACCCCCGCCATCGCCAGCGCCATCATGGTGAGCGCCCCGACGGCGCGGCCGAGCGGGCGAGCCGTCGCCCGTTCTGGATCGGGTCGCGGCACGATCGTGTCGGACACGGCGTTGTCGTCGATCTGGGCGCGCAGCGCGGTCACGACCTCCCCGAGGCGGTCGTCCGGCGTCGGAGCCGCGCCGGTCACGAACGGGGCCAGCGCCTCCGCGAGCTCGCCGGCGCTCGCGTAGCGATCCGCCGGCTCGCGCGCGATCGCGCGCCGGACGATCGGATCGATGGCGGCCGGGAGCTCCGGGTTCGCGACCGTCGGAACGACGGGCTCCTCGTGCAACACCCGATCGCGGAGCTCGCTCGACGACGACGTGACGAACGTGCGGCAGCCCGTCAGGAGCTCGTAGAGGATGACGCCGAGCGCGAACACGTCCGCGCGGCCTTCGACGAGGTCGCCGCGCCATTGCTCGGGCGCCATGTAGCGCGGCGTGCCGATCGGGCGGCCGATGTGCGTCGCCGGACCCGAGACGATGCGCGCGACGCCGAAGTCCGTCAGCTTCACGTCGCCATTGGCGCAGCACATGATGTTGTCCGGCTTGACGTCGCGATGGATGACGCCGTGGGCGTGCGCGTACTGGAGCGCCTCGCAGATGCGCGTGACGATGCGCGCCGCTTCCGCGAGCGGCATGCGGGGCGTCGCGCGCATGCGTGCGCCGAGCGACTCGCCCTCGACGAACTCCATCGCGATGTAGAGGTCGTCCCCCTGCTCGCTGATGTCGTGGATGGTGACGATGCCGGGGTGCGAGAGCTTGCCGGCGGCCCTCGCTTCGCGCCGGAACCGGTCGAGCGCGCTTTCTTCGGACTCGCCCATGCCGAGCGAGCGATCCTTACGGATCGTCTTGAGCGCGATCACACGGTCGAGGCGCTCGTCGTGCACCTTGTAGACGATGCCCATCGCGCCCCGCCCGAGCTCGGCGAGGACGCGATAGCGCTCGAGGATCAGCCACTGCGAGGACGCGTCCGTGGTCATGGCCAGAGGGCCACTCGACTTACCAGGTGATCGAAATCGTCGACAACCGGGTGCCAGCGCCCGGTTGTGGCTCAGTTCGATCGCGCGTCAGGGGTGCGCTCCGGTCGCGGGGTCGCTGGCGCACACGCGAGAGCGCCGGCGTGACGGCCAGCGACGGAGTTTCCGCGGACCCTCGTCTAATGGGGCATCGGACGAACGCGAGGGCACGACGCCCCCGGGTCCGAGCAAAGGAGAGAGTGATGACGAAACGCAGTCTGATGCGGGTGGTGCCCGTCGCAGCCCTTGCGGCGGTGTGTGCGGGCGGGGTCGCGGCGAGCCGCGTCCACGCCGAGAAGGACGGTGGCCAGTTCAAGGCGGCGGCCCAGGCCGCCTTCGCGGAAGCGGACGCCGACGGCTCCGGTGAGCTCTCGGCGGCCGAGTTCGCGGGCTTCCACGACATTCTCCGCGGCAAGATGGAGGCGTCGCGCTTCGCGAAGATCGACGCCGACGGCAACGGCGCCGTCAGCCAGGCGGAGCTCGAGGCGGGGCGGCCACACGGCCGCGGCCGCGGTCACTGCGGGCCGCCCATGTAAGGACGGTCCCTGGTGGACACCGGCGTGCTACGTGCACCGTGTGGCCGATGAGCTCCGCCGTCCGTGACCCCGTCCGACGAAGACCTGATGGTGCTCGCCGGACGGGGCGACCGGACGGCATGCGCGGCGCTGGTCGAGCGTCACCTCGGCCGCGTCGTGACGTTCGCCGCGCGCATGCTCGGCGACCACCGCGAGGCGGAGGACGCGGCGCAGGAGGTCTTCCTGCGGGTGTGGACCGCGGCGAAGAGCTGGCGCGGCGGCTCGCGGTTCACGACGTGGCTGCATCGCGTGGCCGCGAACGTCTGCCTGTATCGCCTTGCGAAAGTACGACGGCTGCGCGAGGTGCCCACGCGTGACGACACGCCGCTCGCGATCGCCGATCCCGCACTCGACCCGAGCGCCGAGGCGCACGCGGCCGACGTCGCGCGCCACGTGCAGGCCGCGCTTGCGACGCTGCCGCCGGCGCAACGGCTCGCGGTCACGCTCTGCCACTACGAGGGACTTCGGAACATCGAAGCGGCGGCCGTCATGGAGATCAGCGTCGAAGCGCTCGAGTCGCTGCTGGCGCGCGGACGGCGCGCGCTGCGGGAGCGTCTGCGGCCCATGGCGGCCGCGTTGATCGGAAACGGATGACCATGCCCATGCTCACGGTCGACGAGCTGCGTCGCCGGCTCGACCTGCACGGAACCGATCGACGGGACTGGCCCGCGGACGCATGGACGGCCGCGACGACGCTCGTCGCGCGCTCCGCGGAGGCGCGCGCCGTGTGGGACGAGGCGGTCGCGCTCGATCGCCTCCTCGGCACGGCGCCCGCGGTCGGGCCGTCGCCCGCGCTCGTGGCGCGCGTGCTCGCGGATGCGCCGCCGGCGTCCCTGCCGGCGCGATGGCGCCGCCGCGCGGCTGCGATGGCCGTGCCGCTCGCCGCCGCCGCCGGGCTCGCGCTCTGGCTCGCGCGCGGCGCGCCTCGGGTCGACGTTTCCGCGATCGAGGTCGGCGACTACACGAGCCCGACCGACTATCTCTTGGATCCGTACGGCGTCGACGTCTCCGACAGCCTGCCGTCGCTCGGCTGCGACGATTCGACGCTCGGCTGTCCCGGTCTCGACGGCGAAACGGACATGGAAGCGAGGTCACGAGTATGAGAGCTCCAGCTCTTCTATTGATGGCATGCGTGATGGCATGCGTCGGCGGCGGCGGCGCCTCGTTCGCCCGTGCCCAGGGCGGTCCCCCCGGTATGGGTATGGGCGCACCCGACGTCGCCGGTCCGCACACGGGCCCCCCGGCGTTTCTCCGCCAGGTGTTCTCGCCGAAGATTCTGATGGAGCACCAGGCCGAGCTCGCGCTTCGCCCGGAGCAGATCGAGGCGATCAAGAAGGCCATGGTCGACGCCCAGCAGAAGATCCTCGACGTGCAGTGGAAGCTCGACGCCGGGTCGGAAGCCCTCGCGAAGCTCCTCGCCGACGATCGCGTCGACGAAGCGGCGGTGCTCGCCAAGCTCGACGAGGTCACGGCGTTCGAGCGCGACGTGAAGCGCATCAACTTCACGATGCTGGTGCGCGTGAAAAACCAGCTCGATTCGGAGCAACAGGTGAAGGCGCGGACGTATCGCCCGGCCGGCATGTGGCGTGGCAGGCGCGCGGGGCCGGGGCCCCGCGACTGAGCAGCGCGGCGTCGACGCGTTTGCCAATGGGATCGGTGTCCGCGTAGAGCGACGGCTCCCATACCGCACGCTCCCGGAGGACCGATGTCTCTCGCGCCGACCCGTTCGATTCTCGTGCTTGCGATCGTGGCGCTCACGGTCGCGGGTGACGTCAGCGCTGCGCGTGCCCAGCTCGCAGATCCGAGCGCGGCCAAGGCGGCCGACCAGTGCCAGAAGGCGATCGCCAAGAGCGGCGCGACGTTCGCCGCGGCGACGGCGAAGAGCCTGGGGGCGTGCTTCGGCGGCGTCTTCAAGTGCGTGCAGACGAAGCCCGGTGACGCCAAGTGTCTCGCCAAAGCCGTCGCGCGCTGCGCGAAGGAGACCGATGCCGGTCGGATCGCGCGGCTCACGAAGCTCGTGGCGGGCGTCAACGGCAAGTGCCCGAGCCTCGCCGACCTCCGGGCCGCCGACGGCCTCGGCTACGACGCGCTCGCCGGCGCCTGCGCGGGAACGGGCGCCTTCGCCGACGTCCCGGCCGTCGTCGACTGCCTGCGCGCGCAGCTCGAGTGCCGGACGGAGCGCGCGTTTTCCGGGGCGATGCCCCGCGCGCGCGGCCTCGCGAGCGAGCATGGGGTCCCGCTCCGCGCCGACTCGTGTCTCGTCGATCTCGGCGGTGCCGGGAACGTCGCCGATCCGAAGGCCGTCGGGAAGCCGCTCGACAAGTGCCAGGCGCTCGCCACGAAGGCCGCGGCCGCCTTCGCGGCGACGAAGCTGAAGGGTCTCGGCAAGTGCGCCACGACGATCTTCGCCTGCACGCAAACGAAGCCCGGCGACGCGAAGTGCACCGACAAGGCGGCCGCGCAGTGCGCGAAGGTGATCACCGGGGACATTCCGGCCGCCGAAGCGAAGGTGGAGGAGAAGATCGCCGCCGGCTGCGGCGCGATTTTCGCGGAGGCGGGCGCGGCGAACGCGCTCGGTATCGACGCGCTCGCGGCCGACTGCCAGCAGGTCGGGGTCGGTGCGCTCGCGTCGGCCGCCGACTGGGGACGCTGCGTGATGCGCCGGCACGAGTGCGCGGTCGAGGGGATGCAGCCGTTCGTGGCGCCGCGCTTCGACGCGTTGCTCGCCGGGCTCGGGCAATCCGCGACGAGCGGGTTCTGCGCCGGCGCCCCGACGCCCACACCGACGGCGACACCCGGCGGGGGTACGCCGACGCTCACGCCGACCGCGACCGGCCCGGCGCCGACGGCGTCCCCATCACCGGCGCCGTCGCCGAACCTCGTCTTCGTGTCGTCGCAGACCTACGCGACGACGCTCGGCAGCGCCGCCGCGTACGACGCGCAGTGCAACGTCCTCGCGACCGCCGCCGGCATCAACAACGGCACCCACGACGCGTTCATCGCCTGGATCTCCGACGCGTTCTCGAACGCGGTCGGACGTCTCGGGACGGCCCGCGGCTTCGTGCGCGTCGACGGCGTTCCGGTCGCCGACACCGTCGCCGATCTGGTCGCGGGCAAGCTCTTCCATCCCATCCTGATCGACGAGAACGGTGACCAGCTTTTCACCGCCACCGGGCCGATGACGGGAACGGTCCCGAACGGCACGGCCTCCGGGATCAACTGCGGCAATTGGACCAACGAAACCGCCAGCACCACCGTCGGGCTGCTCCAGGCCGGGCCGCAGGCGTGGACCTCGTTCGGCATCGGGAGCTGCGGCAACGTGTTCCGCGTCTACTGTTTCCAGAAGACGCAGAACGTGGCCGTGACGCCGTCACCGGCGTCGGGGAAGCGCGTCTTCATGAGCACGACGCCGTTCGTCCCGGGAAGCGGCGACCCCGACGCGCTTTGCGAGGCGGAGAAGCCGGCCGGCACGGGAACCGTCGCGGCACTCCTCGCGACCACGAGCGCCGCCGCGTCGTCCGTCCTCGATGCCATGACCACGTACGTGCGTCCCGACGGCGTGGCCGTCGGCACCGGACAGGCGATCATCCACGTGACCGAAGGATCGTTCACGCCGCTCGTGAGCGGCATCTGGCAGCTCGGCGACGGGACCTACTTCGACGGGGTCGCCTGGACGGGATCGACCGCCGTCGGCGCCGTTCCCACCACCGATACCTGCACCGACTGGACGGTGACGACCGGCGACGGGACGACGGGCCGCAGCAGCTTCACGCAAGCCGGCTTCTGGAGCGGCGGTTCCCAGACCTGCAACATCGGGTTCGCGCGGCTGTACTGCGTCGAGCAATGACGCCCGGATTCGGTTACGTCACGCGGTCGCCGAGTCGCGGCGCCGCGGCAGTTTCTTGTCCGGTCGCCGATAGTGGCACGTGTACCCGCCGGGGTTCCGCATTAGATAGTCCTGGTGCTCCGGCTCGGCCTCCCAGAACGGACCGGCCGGCCGCACCTCGGTGACCACGGGATCCGGCCAGACGCCGGCGGCGTTCACGTCGGCGATCGTGTCCTCGGCGATCCGACGCTGCTCGTCGGACGTGTAGTAGATGCCCGAACGGTACGACGTGCCGCGGTCGTTGCCCTGCCGGTTCATCGTCGTCGGGTCGTGGATCTGGAAGAAGAACTCGAGCAGATCCCGATACGAGAGCGTCGCGGGATCGAACACCACTTCGATCGCTTCCGCATGCGTGCCGTGGTTGCGGTAGGTCGCATGCGGCACGTCGCCGCCGCTGTATCCGACGCGCGTTTTGGTCACGCCTGGAATGGCGCGAATGAGGTCTTGCATGCCCCAGAAGCACCCGCCTGCGAGAATCGCCGTTTCCGTCGTCGCCATGTGATTGGTCTCCTCGGTCCTCTTTGCCACGGGTCGGCGTCTGGAGCACGCCCGCCAGCAAGGGGCATAGCGGCAGATCGACGCCGCAAAAGGTGCGTTTTCACTTGACAATGAAAGTGTCACAGTGACACCTTCCCCCCGGGCGCCGTCCGAGCGAGGAGGAACCCATCCGCTGTCCATGGCGGAAGGATGCTCGCGCGGCTCTCTGCACTCATCGTGAAACACCATCGCGTCGCTGCCGGCGACGTCGGAATCCAGAAAGGAGCGGGCGATGCTTTCTCGACGCGCATTGATCGGCAAAGCGGCTGTCGGTGCGGCTGCGGTTTTGGCCGTGGGCGGTGCCGTAGGTACGGGGGTGGCTGCCACTCGGCCCCTGCGTGAATCGGACGGTCTCGGAGATGCGACGGACACACCCGCGCGCGCGCAGACCGGGGAGCATGCCCTCGCGCCGAGCGCGGAGGTCGTCGCGGCGGCGGCGCCGCCGGCGTGGGAGCTCGTGGCGCCGTTGACGGCCGGATCGGTCGTGGCGCACGGCTGGCAGCTCGCCGCGCTGACG
>Ga0268299_1003113_pt1 | contig 16526 bp, 17 predicted proteins | sample NOBtaG_FD_193484 | JGI IMG/M metagenome (GOLD analysis project Ga0268299, IMG submission 193484) | Activated sludge microbial communities from bioreactor in Nijmegen, Gelderland, Netherland - NOB reactor | ecosystem: Engineered > Bioreactor > Aerobic > Activated sludge | place: Netherlands...
TACGGTCATTATCAAAAGATGACCTTCCAAAAAGTTTTATTCATCCTGATAGCGGAAAACATATTCGGCTCGATCGGGCTATAGCAACGTATGCCTGGCATGGCGAACATCACCTGGGGCATCTGAAACTGATTTTAGATTCAACCTCATAGCCTTCATAACGGATCAACCTTTTTACAAATGAGTGTTTGCTTGGTATGTTTACGGACCATCAGATTATAGAATCCAAAACTCAAAATTTACAATTGACTTATACGCCTCCTCTTTTTCTTTTTAACGCTCACCTCGAAACCATTTACCCCTCCCTCTTGAGACGCGTTGAACTGCAACCATACGTTCGCGAACGAATTACTACTCCTGATGAAGATTTTCTCGACCTCGACTGGCTAAAGCAGGGGAGCTCCAAACTCGTTATCCTCTCCCATGGGCTCGAAGGCAATACCTACCGATCCTACATGAAAGGAATGGCGCGGGCGGTATTCAATCAAGGCTTTGATGTGTTGGCCTGGAATTATCGCGGGTGCAGCGAAGAAATGAATAAGGCCCCACGCTTTTACCATAGCGGTGCCACCGATGACCTGGCCACTGTGGTTAATCATGCGCATGCTCTCAATCAGTACCATGAAATAAACCTGGTTGGCTTTAGTTTGGGTGGAAACCTGACGCTAAAATATCTCGGAGAAGATAGATCACGCCCGGCATCGTTACGAAAGGCAGTGGGCATCTCGGTTCCTATGGACCTGCACACCAGTTGTATTAAAATATCTCAGCCCTCTAACTGGATTTATTCGCAACGTTTTTTAAGAAGTCTGAGAAAAAAAGTTTTACAAAAATCAAGACTCTTGAGCGGCATCGCTGTTCAAGGACTGGAGAAAATAAAGACTTTGCAGGAATTTGATGACCACTTTACCGGGCCTATGCATGGCTTTAAAAATGCTTTGGATTACTACCAACAATGCAGCTCCATTAATTTTGTTCAACACATTACACTACCCTCACTCATTGTGAATGCGGCCAATGATCCATTTTTAAGTAAAGCATGTTATCCGTACGTTCTGCTGAAAGATCATGCATTCGTTACCTTTGAAAGTCCCTCTCGTGGCGGCCATGTCGGCTTTGCTCAATTCAATAAAAATGGACTATATTGGTCGGAACAGCGTGTACTCGATTTCTTAAGACATCATACAGATGATTGACCGGTATAGCCTGACTGCTTCCGCAAACGCAATTCATGAACGATTCTCTGTAGAGGTACAGGACTTTTTCAAACCACGCTATAACATTGCTCCTTCACAATTACTTCCGGTTATTACCAGTTCAGGCCGGCAGGGTTTATCATGGTTTTACTGGGGCCGGCCTCCGCAGTTTGCTAAAAGTAAAAACTTGGGTGAAAAAATTATTAACCTTCCATCCGAAACCCTTCGCGAGAGACCTGTGCTAAAGAAAGCATTGTTTCGTCACCGGTGTATCATTCCTGCTGACGGATTCTACGGCTGGAAAAAGGTTGGAAAAAAAACAGCCATTCCTTACAGGTTTACCGTTAATGATCAGCCACTATTTTCATTTGCAGGAATTTGGGAAGAGTTTGAAGATGAAAACGGAACAGTGGTTCACACCTTCACCATCATCACAGTAGCTGCCAACGAGCTTGTGTTACCATCCAGCGAGCGAATGCCTGTCATGCTTAATCAGGCCCAGGAGGAAATCTGGCTTTCCATTGCGTCAACAGAAACTCAACTCATTCAGGTATTAGAGCCGTATGCTGCTTCCAGGATGAACCTGTACACGGTTTCGCACGCTATCAGCAATCCTAAAAACGATTTTCCTTCTATTATCCTGCCGACTCCGGCTTCCGATCAGCATGGCAACCTGACTTTGTTTGACTAAGACAAGTTTTTAAAATCCGTCATCGTCCTCTTCCTTCTTGGCAGGAGTTACATCTTCCTTCTTGGCTTTTTTAGGCTTATCCTTCTTTTTCAAAAAAGAAAACATTCCCTTTTTCTCCTTTGGTGGATGTTGTGCCGGAGGTGGAGACTGAACTGCTGAGGAATCTCTTGGTTTTCCTTCAAAGTCATCATAATAGTTTTCTTCCTGCACGGGGGCAATGTTTTGCGTAGAATCTACCGCCTGTTTCTTATCCTTCTTTTTAAATAATCCGGCAAAGAACCCTTTTATACCTTTCCGCTCTTTCTTTGTTTTTCCGGAAGAACCTTTTCCGGCTTCAGTAGCTCCCTGCTGTGCTAATTTGGCATCGGGCAATAAGAGTACATCACGCAAATACCACATGTAATTATCTTGTTCGGTATTATATCCCACCTCTTTTACATAGTAGCGGGGTTTTTCCGGTACATATTTTCCTGTAACAGGATCGTATTTCAGACTATCAGGGAAATTATATTTCAGAATCCGAACCTCTTTATCTTTTGTGATCACATACACACTGTCATCCACCACCTGTGCACTGTCGGCAGGCTCGACATCAACTATATACGTACTGTCAATAATGGATTGCGCGGCCATGTCCAGCTCAGCACCGGTAATTTGTTTTTCAGGATCAAGGGAATCTGGTAATACAACCAACACGCGTTTGGCCGGAACAGTTTGTAAACTCCTGGACTTCTTTTTAAAAGTGGTAGGCTCTGCAATTAAGTACTTGTTTTTTCCGGGAGCCGAGGCATAGATTTTCGGGGTGGAGTCTTCATTGAAATAACTGAACTTCTTGCGCAGCGCATCTTGATCGTAGATGTAGGCACTTTGATAGGCAGGACATACCAATCGCTGGGTGCACGACACCATCGTTAAGCAAAATACAACTACGACAATACTTGCCCTTATCATGATAGGGGTAAATCAAACAAAAATAATGATTTTAGCCAGAACTAATCCACAAACGAGGTCATTTGTAACCTATTGGCACACAAATATTTACCTACCCATATTTTACGGATAACTTCTATCAAATTAGCCTGCTGGCTGGCCTAATACCCGAAAATATAACGTTTCAGGATGATGATCAGGCATATGAGAAACATCAGAATGGCAATTTTATTAATGATGTGCATCGCCCTGATACTTTCGTTCCGGGGTCTGTTCGGGTCTTTCTTCCGAAAAAAATATCCCCCAACTTCTCCAATCTGAAAAAAGTCTTTCAGCCAGCTTCGTTTTTGTTCGGTACTCATGCTAAAATTTTTCTATTAATTCCGGATCAATCCAATTACCGTCTTCTTTCATGATGTTGATCAGTTCATCCACCGCTTGCTTCGATGGAACATTTTTCTTCACCACCTCTTTATTTCTGTACAGCGTAATACGACCGGGGCCAGAGCCCACATAACCATAGTCAGCATCGGCCATTTCTCCGGGGCCGTTCACAATGCAGCCCATGATTCCAATTTTTACACCTTTTAAGTGATCGGTGAGTTTTCGGATCATCGCAGTGGTTTCCTGCAAATCAAACAGTGTTCTGCCGCATGATGGACACGAAATGTATTCGGTCTTCGACATACGGTTTCGTGTTGCCTGTAAAATTCCGAAAGCGGTTTTGTTGCAAATTTCTGCACGCCTAAGCATCTCATCGTTTGAAATTTCACCTGTAACACCCAGCATAACACCATCTCCAAAACCATCAATGAACAATCCGCCAATATCAGTCGCAGAATGGATGCGCAGTGTGTCTTCATCTGAAACCGGGTAGGTTCTTGCAATCACGACCGGCATCAAAACGTTCTCCTGAAGCAACTCAAAAAATGATCTTCTCATCTCTGCCATTGCATGGAGGTTGGAGGATTCCAGCAGGCCAATCACAGTAAGGTCGCTTTGCAATTGCGTTAAAAATTTTTGATCAAGGTCATCAATTGAAAAACGAACAAAATTTATTTCCGGATGTCTCTCAGATACAGACTCAAATTGTTTTTTCGTCAGAAGGGGAAGTTTATTGACCTTGTCTTCTGAAGTTAGCCATACAGTATAATTTCTGATTTCTTTCAACCCATTGGGCAGCATGAAGTTTATCGGCCGGTCCCCAGTGTAAACATAGTCGGCTCCCTGGTCATTCATTCTCCACTTATCTGGTTCAGGTAAATAAAAATGACCAATATTTCGTAAATCTTTATATTCTGAAATTTGGAGTTGACTAAGATCTGCAATCACACGCGGAACATGGTGGTGCCCGCCAAAATTAAAAACCTCTCGTGCTTGCCTGCGTGAATAAATAAACGGGTTGACGGGCGATTCTTCAATAGGCTTTATCGCTTTATGGGTTGTTCTGTTCGCATAGCGGTCAACCATAATCTTCGCAACCGGAGCCTCCACTTCCGGTTCCTCTGTAAGCGAAACACGCACGGTATCTCCTAAACCATCTTCCAGTAAAGTGCCAATTCCAACAGCCGATTTAATTCTTCCATCTTCACCATCGCCTGCTTCGGTTACGCCCAGGTGTAGCGGATAAGGCTTTAAACCCTCCTCATCTAACTTCTGAACCAGCAATCGATACGCCTGCACCATCACCTGCGGGTTACTCGCCTTCATTGACAACACAATGGCATGGTAATTAAAATCCTCACAAATTCTCAAAAACTCAAGGGCCGACTCAACCATCCCTAACGGAGTATCACCGTAACGGCTCATAATTCTGTCAGACAACGAACCATGATTGGTGCCTATTCGCATTGCGGTTCCATACTCCTTACAGATTTTAACTAAGGGCGTAAATTTTTTGCGAATTTTTTCAAGCTCTGCTTCGTATGAACTATCCGTGTATTCAACTATTTCAAATCGCTTTTTGTCGGCATAGTTGCCGGGATTGATTCTTACCTTCTCAACAATACGGGCGGCCAGTTCAGCAGCATTTGGTGTGAAATGAATATCTGCCACCAGTGGAACATGACAGCCTCTTTTACGCAACTCCTTTTTGATCTCTTCCAGATTTTGAGCTTCTTTGATGCTGGGCGCAGTGATGCGAACATATTCACAACCTGATGCAACCATACTGAGTACCTGTTCAACTGATCTCTGTGTATCCATTGTATCCACGGTTGTCATGGACTGTAACCTGATCGGGTGGTTTGCGCCCATTGGTGTGTCACCAATGTTTACTTCAATGGTTTTCCTGCGGCTATACTGAACAAGGCTGTTACAATATTGTCGGCTGGCTGAAATGGTGGAATTCAATGGTTTAAATTTTACTCAAAGTTAACCGATCGGTATTAGATTTTGTTCACACAAAGTCTCAAATATCACCTAGTTGCGGCCTGATCACTACTTCTTCTACAACACTTCGGTCGGAAAGCGTATAGGATGCATAAATCGTTTCTGCAATATCTTCTACTTTCATAAATCGCTCATCCGGCAGGTCAACCCCGTCCCAACTGGCAGTACGGGTAGCCCCCGGCAATATGGACGTTACCCGTATCCCAAACTCCTTCAACTCTTCACGAAGGCATTTTGAAAAACCCAACAATGCAAATTTTGTAATGGCATACGAGCCGCCATTCGAATATGCTTTAATACTGGCAATGGAACACATATTAAAAATATGCCCTGTTTTTTTCTTCTTCATACCTGCTACTAAACCACGGGTTGTATGATAGGCGCTATACAGGTTTGCGTGAACCATACTTTCGAGGGTTCCTTCCGGTTCTGTTGTGATGTTACCGGGTACAAAGTACCCTGCATTGTTTACAAGAACATCCACCGGCCTGTTCAACGAAGCAATAAAATCTAAAAAAGATTCTATTTGTTCCCGACTGGCCATGTCAGCTACCTTCATATGAACGCTGGAAGCAGGTGCAATCCTTTTAAGATGTTCCTCCAGTTTTTTCAGATCATCGGCCTTTCGGGCACATGTAACAACATCAAAACCACAGGTGGCAAATTTCTCAAGAATTGCCCTGCCAATACCTTTTGATCCACCGGTTACTACGATAAGCTTATTCACGATCTTTTCTGTTGAACAAAACAATTTTGGTATCTTTAGCAAGATAGCTATTTTGCTAAGCGACTCAAATGAAAGACGTAGGCAAGTATTTTATTTTTCTGGGAAACCTGTTCGTTAACCGCGAATCATTCAAAACACACTATAACCTTGTGGTGGAAGAATGTGTGTTGATCGGCATCAACTCGATTATGTTGTTCATGCTTGTTTCTACCTTTATGGGCGCTGTTACCACAGTTCAAACGGCATTCAATCTGGTTGCCCCTTATATTCCAAAGTACGTTATATCGCAGGTAGTGAGGGAAATGACCGTTTTAGAATTAGCCCCCACCATCATGGCAATTATTTATGCGGGTAAAGTAGGATCGAGCATGGCCGGTAACCTGGGCACCATGCGTATCACAGAACAAATCGATGCGCTTGAAGTAATGGGGATCAATTCCATCTCTTACCTGGTGCTTCCTAAAATTGTTGCTTCTATGTTGATGTACCCCCTGCTTGTAATTCTTTCAGGCGTGTGTGCACTATTGGGAGGTTACATCGTAGGCGAACTCACAGGTGTTATTTCGTCAACTGATTACATTTTCGGGATTCGGTTTGTCTTTAATGAATTTACGGTCACCTTCGCATTGATTAAAGCGGCTGTTTTCGCTTTCCTGGTCTCCTCTATATCTTCCTTTAAAGGATATTATACAGAAGGTGGAGCGCTGGAAGTTGGTCAGTCTAGCACACAAGCCGTAACCACAAGCGTTATCGCCATTCTTATTGCCGACTATCTGCTCGCACAACTTTTATTAAGTCCTGCATGATTGAAATACAAAACATATCAAAATCATTCGGTGACAAGAAAGTCATCAATAACATTAGCGGATCCTTTGATAAGGGAAAACCAAATTTAATAATCGGTGCCAGCGGTACCGGAAAAAGTGTTTTACTAAAATGTATTGTTGAAATTGTTGAACCAGATGAAGGTCTCGTATTTTACGATAGAAGAAATTTTACAGAGGGCCCGCGTGATCTGAAGATTGAAATTCGAAGGGAAATCGGCATGCTGTTTCAAGGAGGTGCACTTTTTGACTCCAAATCCGTAGAAGAGAATGTTAAATTTCCCCTCGACTTATTAGCCAAGATGCCTAAAGATGAAAAGATTGACCGGGTAAATTTTTGTTTGAAACGTGTAGGCCTTCATAATGCGAATAACAAGATGCCGTCTGAATTAAGTGGCGGAATGAAGAAACGGGTAGGCATTGCCCGAGCCATCGTAAACAATCCCAAGTATTTATTTTGCGATGAACCAAATTCAGGATTAGATCCTCAAACTTCCATTTTAATAGACGAACTCATTCAGGATATTACTGAAGACTACGACACCACCACTATCGTTGTAACGCATGATATGAATTCAGTGATGGGTATCGGTGAGAACATTATGTTTATCTTTAAGGGTGAAAAATTGTGGGAAGGCAATAAGAACGACATTGTTCACTCGGGTGTAAAAGAACTTGACGATTTTGTTTTTGCCAATAAGATTATGCTGAGCATGAAGGGAAAATGACCTCAATCATTTAATGCGGGGCAATTCGATAATGAAGGTTGTTCCATTCACCGATGTTTCAAACCAGATTTTACCACCCATTTGCTCAATACCTTGCCTGGAAATTGCCAAGCCCAAACCGGATCCCGACTCTTTTGTAGTGAAGTGAGGAAGAAATATTTTATCGATTAACATAGAATCAATTCCCCTGCCATTGTCAACGAATGAAATCCGGTAAACTAAGTTCCGTCTCTCTATTGCAATCCGAATAACCAAGGGAACCTCGGCCCTGGCTGCCTGAAGCGCATTCAGTAACAGGTTCGAGAAAATCCTTCCCAATAATTTTTCATCGGCCTTAACGAATAACTCTTCCTGAAGCACTTGAAACTCAATGCTGCCTTCATGACTATGAAGATCAATCGTCTTACGGAGAAGGCTCACCAACTCAATCTCTTTCAAAACCGGTTCAGGCATTCGGGCAAACGAGCTGAAAGAAGATGCGATGTCATCCAGTGTATTTACCTGGGCCAACAGCGAACGCACAGAGCTTTTTAATTGATCCTCAGTTTGCTCCTTCTTACTCCGCTCCAATTGCTGGAGGGTTAGTTTCATTGGCGTAAGCGGATTTTTTATTTCGTGCGCTACTTGCTGAGCTATCTCACGCCAGGCACGCTCACGCTGGCTTCGTTCCAATTCCTGTTTACTGTCCTGTAGTTTAACCAACATCTGGTTGTACTCCTTTGCCACCATTCCAATTTCATCATCCGATTTCCAATCAAGTGGCCGGTTCGTATCTAAAAGTGAAATTTTTCCAAGGGTTTTTGTTATCAACCTCAGCGGAGCGGTGAGCCATTGTGTGACCAGGTACGACACTGCCAATAAGACTATAAATACCAGTGTAAAAATGGATAAAATGTTGGTGAGCACAGTAATTTGTAACTGCTCCAGAGAAGATGCTGATTGAAAAAAGGGAACTGCTAACACCCCTATCCTATCGCCTGTCTCAGGCGAAAATAGGGCAGCATACGCTACATAAAATTGAAGGGAACCTACACGCTCATTCGCTACAAAGTTTTTGTCGCCTTTCAATACACGCTTGTATGCTGATGGTTTCATGAAAGTTGATAACAAGTTATTCTCAAAAATCAACGGCTGACTGGTTGTCATTAATGTTCCGTTTGGATGGAATACATTGGCGTCCAGGTTGACCAGGCTCGTCAGGTTGGTAAATGTTTGATCAAATTCTCCAACATCGGCACTTTCCTGTAATCGTAACGCCACAACCTCCCCGAATCGGGCTGCTTTCACTAAATACTCTGAATTCAGTTGCTCTTGCGAAGACCGTGTGGTCACATTCAGGGTAATTATACTTACTGTAATTAAAGGAAAAAAGAATGCAAGATTAAGTATCAACTGAATACGAACGGCCATGAACAGTTTTCGCGATTTATAATATGAATAAATCCCCAGCCCCGTGAGGAATAGCAGGAGAATTGCAACACCTAATACTACTTGAAAGGAAAAGTCTGCAACCCAAAACTTAGCCGGTGCTTTCCTGTAAGAAACAACAGCTACTCTACCATTGACATCTTTCTGGGCAATGTGCAGGTAGCCATTATAACTTAAGCCAATCGAGTACAACCGCGAATCCTTTAGGGTGTTAGCAGTAAAGGAATCATAATTAAAATCGCCAGCACTAAATCGAACTGTATTATTAGTAACAACGGCATAACTCAATTCCTGTGTTCTGATATCGGGTTGGAAACGCGTATCCACCAGTAATTCGGGATACACATTTTCAGGGATAACACGTTTCTGCAACAATTCAAGAACAACATAACCGATTTTCACTCCAGCCTTTTGAAGTGGAGCTACAACAATGTACTTCCGCGATAAGTTCTCATGTGACGACCCCGTATAATAAACATTTGCATACTCTGTTTGAAAACCTTTTTCCTTATAAAAATTTATCAACGAAGAAAATGAAACAGAGTCACTACCAATAACATTACCTGAAACATCGAAAAGAAACACACTGGTAGAGTAGCGGTTAAAATAACCGGAAAGATAGATTTGCTTAATCTTCTGCACAACAGTCTCTTTTCCTAACAGTGGTGATGTCATTCGCGACAGAATAAAAGCGTCTGCACCAATTCTTTCTGCCGTTTCCTGAAGAAGATATTCCCCTAAATAATCACGTTCATCCAATAAATGGTCTGCTAACCGGAAATTACTCTGCATATTTCTCTGTTGAGCAAAGTGTCGGATGGCAACCATTCCGTTAAGGGAAAGGCACACTAAGGCAACCATAAAATAAAGAAATGTCTTATATTGGAAATACTGAAGTGTATGAAATAAAGAAAATGAAAGTACACTTACCAGAAATATCAATCCAAAAAGAAATGACCAAAAATAGGATTGACCCGATGCAATGTTAATCTCTATGAAAATAAGTGAACCTCCAACAATCGACAATAGCAATACGGTTAGTCTTTTTTCGTGCGCCAGTAACCTCAAAAAAACATGGATAAAGAAAAAGGAACTTATCCATGAAATGACCATCGATAAAAAAGCAACTATTCGAAGTAAATCGAAATGAATTGAATCTGAAATACTCAGTGAAATCACTGAATTGTTATAGATCGTTTGAATTACAACAAAAGGATAGAGCATTCCAAACAGAATACATACCACACTGCCAACCACCACCAAAACCCCAGATGTATTGTTTAAGAAGAGGCGCTGAATAAATTGAAAACGGTAATACTTTTTAAATAAATAAAATGCAAGAACACATACCGCTAAAACGTTCAGGAACAAATCACCAAGCGAAGGATTTAAGTCTGACGATGCAAAGTTTCCAGCATCAAATAATGGTGAGTTTGTGAACCGGGCCGGAAAATCCAGAGCAATCATTCCTACACGCACCATCACTAAAATACCCGTTAAAACAACAAACCCTCCTGCCGGATAAAACCTTGTCATTCTATTGAACAACCGATACGCTAAAAGAAATAAAACCAATAAAGTAAGCAACCAGGACAGCAAACTGATCCTGTTCCATACTAAACCTTCTTTGGAAATACCAGTATCACCATTCACTTTAAACAGCACATTTTTACTCAGTGAAATTGAAATGCCATGCACCGCCTCGGGCCCTGACAGCTGAGGCTTATAGTTAGAAAAGATGTCCTGATTCCAATAGGGTGCTAAGTACTGGTTTTGAATTTTATATTGAATATGCAGCGGTATGATAGCAACCAGAGAAGTATCTCCGGCAACCTCGTATTTATTTAAAAGAAACTCACCATCCCCTGATTTATAAAATTTTGTAATGAAGTTATCCTTCAGTACTGGCATGTAGGGAATGAAATGGTAATCGTTCCAGTCAATCACACTGTTATTACAGATAACTACAAAATGTACCGATGTCGCTGGAATACCCTTACCTGCCTGAATATGCTGTTTTACTTTCTCAGATTCTGCATGAACAGAACGGATTACCTTCTCAAGGTTGAGAACAATCTCATTGGTCAATTCTTCAGAGGACACAGGCTTACTCACCTGGTACAATCCCACACTGCCGGCCATCACACCAACGATTAAGAGGATTGTTAAAAGGGTGTACCTATTCAAATTGAGTGGATTTGATTTCAATAAAGTTAATAAATAACTCTATCGACTATAACGCTTATCAAAATCAATCCCTCCGAAAAAATACAAGTATAAAATGCGTGAGTAGCGATAATTAACAGGGATCAGCAGGATCATAATACCTATAACCGTTCCAGTGTACACCCACTCAGAAGATTGACCCGCCAAATACAGGAACAGACTTACCAGGATGATAACCAGCATGGTGATACCATACCCAATATACATCGCACCCTGATAAAACCCAGGTTCAGGTTCCAGACGAACCTCACAATTAGGGCATGTTGTATTCATCTTATTAAACAAAAAGAAGCGTTCGCTTAATGCGTATGTAAATATATTTCCCTTTCGGCATCGGGGGCATTTACCTTGAACTACTGCTTCCAGGTAGGTGGGCGTGGGCATTTTTTCTACTTGTTTTAATCCAAAAATATCCTATCACGAGAATAATTAAATATGGCATAGACAATAGGTATAGTATTCCAGTATTAATTCCGGCAGCAATACCTGGATTACCATTGCTCACATTATTCTCTAACTGTGTACGGCACATAGCGCATTGCGCCATGGTACTTACCGACACTAGCACGAGAAGAAGAAAAACCAATAAACTTTTAATAATCCTCATCTTCTAAACTATTTATAATACGGGTTAATCATTAAATAAACGATTACACCGGTTATTGCCACGTAAAGCCAAACAGGAAATGTATACCTGGCAATGGCTTTATGTCTTTCAAAATCACCAAATAGCCCCCGGGTAAACGTAAACAGTACCAATGGGATAATAACAACAGAAAGAACAATGTGAGTTCCTAAAATGAACAAATAAATATACCGGATGGTGCCCGTTCCTCCGAAATGAGTCGTCTCGCTGGTCATGTGATAAAGCACATACATCACTAAAAAGGATGCAGACAATCCAATGCACAACTTCATGAGTAACTCATGCAGGTTTCTTCTACCGCTTTTAATACAATAAAAGGCGACTACTAAAAGTACGGCTGTAATACCATTAACACTGGCATAAATAGGAGGAAGAAAAGAAAGATCATACCCAGGTATTTTAACCCTGAATAAAGTCGCAACCACCAGTGGAATCAAAACTGATAAAGCAACAATGAGTTTTTTGTAAGCTTGTTGCCTCATTTAATATTGTTTCAAAATTATTTTAGCTTCCATAATCAAACGATCAACTTCATCAAGTTCTGACAAATTATATTGCCCTCTGACTCTTCCCTGCGAGTCAATAAGAACGGCACTTTGTTCTGAACTCAAAAGCAACGCGCAATACTTTAGCGATAAAAAATTATCCACACCTATGTCTTTAATGGTTACTCTTGAATCAAATCCTGACGTATTCGATTCTCCATCATGCAATAAAAAAACCCGGCCTAATGACGATTCTTTAAAAATTCGCTCCAACTGAACGCTGAGATGTTTTTCAATATCTGGTAATGTTTGTGTCAACACAATCAGTGTTAATGTATCTTTAGTTTCCTGAAATACAAACGAACGCAATGAATCCGGAATCGTATACGGGAACCGGTAAGAATATTCGGCACATCGTTCCCCTACCTGCACCGATGTTTGAAACAAGGGTTTAACATCAAACTCATTTTTCCCAAACGACTTTAAAAAAAGAAAAACAGCTACCGGCAGTAGTAAGGCACAAAAAAGGAAAATAATTTTCTTTTGTATCACGTTCTTCCTTTAATTAAACAAAGAAGGCTTCAGGAACCCTGAAGCCTTCTTTTATGGGAATTCAGTTTATTAACGAACCTTCATAATTTGCATACCCTCGTAAACAAATGCTACCAGCATCCATACTACAAATACCATCGGAATCAGAATTGACCAGATCAACACCTTTGCCTCATGACGTAGGTGCATGAATTCACCAACAATATAGGCTGCTTTCACAATCGTCATCAGAATAAATGTCCATACACGCAGGTTGTGCATCTCATGGGGAACTGTAAATGCCACTGTAAATTCCAGAATGGTAATAACCAGCAAGATCAGAGCAACCGTCCATAGCTTTCTGATCTTAGCTCTATCCGGAGGAATAACGGTTACAGTGGTTTCTTCAGCATGTGCCATAGCAAACTAATTTTTATTTTAAACAAGGTAAAAGAATGTGAACACAAACACCCACACCAGATCAACGAAATGCCAGTATAGCCCAACTTTTTCCACCATCTCATAATGCCCTCTGCGCTCATAAACGCCTGTAACGGTATTATAGAAAATCAGGAAGTTCAACATCACACCACTGAATACGTGAAAACCGTGGAAGCCCGTAATAAAGAAAAAGAAATCAGCAAAGGCTGGCGGGCCGTATTGATTCATTTTCAGATTCGCACCAAAAAATTTAGTTCCTTCCACTACAGCATCACCCGAATGTGCACCATGTATAAAATGTGACCACTCCCATGCCTGGCAACTTAAGAAAGTAACTCCTCCCAAGATGGTCCAGAGCATCCACTTCTCAACAGCTTTTCTGTCCATACGGTGGCCTGCTTCAACAGCTAATACCATGGTAACAGAACTCATGATCAAAATAAATGTCATGATCCCAACAAACACGAGGGGTGCATGTATATTAAAAAAAGGAATGGCTTCAAAAACCTTTTCCGGTATTGGCCAATAGGCCTGAGAAAATACAAAGGCCTCTACAGAACCATCATATGCCGGATGTGCTGAACGCACAAGGCCATAGGTAATTAATAAGGCTGAGAACGTAAATGCATCTGACAGCAGAAAGAACCACATCATGAGTTTGCCATAACTGGCATTCATCGGTGATACACCACCATCCCATTCTGTTTTTCCTGGTGCAGGTACTACAACGGTTGAAGTGTGTGCCATTGTTTGTTAGGTTATAGGTCTGATTAACGAGTCAATAATAAGAATACGAACAAATATAGCCAAAGTCCACCCAAAAAATGCCAATAAGTAACACACATTTCTATCTGATTCAGGCTTTTTGAATGAACCTTATACTGGAAAGTTGATTTCAATACGATCAATAAATAAGCTACACCCCCAATAATATGAAGGCCATGCAAACCCGATAAAACATATACAAATGATCCGGAGGGATTACCTACCCAATAAATGCGTTGGTTAACCAAGTCCACCCAACCCATAAATTGCCCTACCAAAAATGAAGCACCTAAAATGGTGGTTATAATCAAAGCAACTTTGACCGTTTCTAACCGATCTTGTTTTGCAGCCAGGTAGGCCCAATGCAAAGAAACACTGCTGACTAAGATCACAACCGTATTAATCCAAAATAACAACGGCAAATCGAACTCTGCCCAATTACCTTCTGCTTGCCTCACTATATAGGCGCTTGTAAGAGCGCCAAACACCATCACCACACTTACACAAAAAAGCCACATAGCGAACTTTTTAGGGTTCATTGCCAACGGCTGGTTTGCTTCCTCTACAATTTTCATCTCCGATGCCATATTACTCTCCCAGGTTTAAACTTTATCCAACAAATACGCTATCTGAACAATGGGTAAATACAAAAATGATCCAAACATAATTCGCAGGGCAGACTGCCTGCTTCCTGTTTTCATCAGCGAAAATGTTTGAGCCAGAAACAACACCCCACATATTGTTGCAACAATAGCTGAATCAATTCCTGTCACACCAAATTTTGCCGGAAGTAACCCCAACGGTAATAAAAACAAGGTGTAAATCATTATTTGAATGGCTGTATTCAAATCTTTTTGTCCGCCCCACGGTAATAGTTTAAAGCCAGCCTTTTTATAATCGTCATCTGCCACCCAGGCTATCGCCCAAAAGTGAGGGAACTGCCAGATAAATTGTATCCCAAAAATAATCCAGGCTTCATGTGTGATAGACCCTGTAGCAGCAACCCATCCTAACAATGGAGGCATTGCCCCCGGAATAGCACCCACAAAAACTGCAATAGAACCAACACGCTTTAACGGTGTGTAGGCAAAGCAGTATAAGATCATGGATACAACAGATAAAATTGTTGTAAAGAGATTGGTAAAGATCATCAGAATGGTGACACTCAGGCTAAAACAAACAATAGCAAAGACGATTGCTTCCTGAACAGTAACCCGATTAGTTGGCAACGGCCTGTTCATGGTGCGAACCATTCGTTTATCTAAATCTTTTTCGATAACCTGATTGATAGCTCCCGAAGATCCTGACAACAGAAGACCTCCAATGAAAAGCATCACCAGCGTTAGCCAGTTAACATTTGAGGATGCCAATACAAAACCAAAGGCACAGGAAAAGGCAACTAAGAATGAAAGTCTGAATTTCAAGAGCTCTCCATAAGCCTGAGCTTTCGATATAAATCTGGTTACAAAAGTTATGTCTCCGGCTGCTAACATTTACTTTTTAAATTCTGTTTGTATTTTATTCATTCTCAACATCAGCAAAAACTGCACTCCAAATGTGATGGTAGCAAGCAGTAAATGCACAGGCTGCAGAAAAGGTGGAACAGCAAACCAGGCCATTCCCACACCTGTTAAAATTGTTCCCAAAATTAACAGGATTACAGTAAGTGCGAAACGATTCGCAGTGGACATTTTCCACAATTTTACTACCAAAAACCCATGAAAAATGAGCACAACCCATGAGAACGACCGATGAATAATAAATGCTGCGCCAAGGGCTGAAATCCAGTCTTCCCGCACCTGAATTTCAGAAGCGATTCTGTCAATTTCTTCACGTACCTGCGTACCCAGAAGAATTTGAACAAATAATATTATCGCACCGAAGACCAACCATACGCTACTGATCAAACTACTACCTGACTGAGTATATCCTTCTGTCTCCTGGGTTGCATGAATCAGATATATCAGCATCGCAACAAGAACCATAGCTAAAAACATATGCAGGGTGATCGTCCAGGGAGTAAGGTTTGTAGAAACGACAAACGATCCTATCCAACCCTGAAAGCCCACAAGGAAAAAAGTTATGAACGACAAAATTGTGAGTTTTGAATGAGTGGCGCGAAACCGTAAAGAAAGGATGAAAACAAGAAAGATTAAGAATCCAATGGCTACTCCCACCAAACGGTTCACGTATTCAATCCAGGTTTTAACCGGGTTAAAATCCGCTTCTACTTTAATCGATTCGTCAGAAAGAATTTTATCAGCGGTACTTCCGAATCCGAACGTCCGGAGGTAGTCAGCGAAACGCTGATTTTTCTTATGCCTGTATTCAGAATAGGTCTCTTTGTAGTTTTCTGGAAGCTGATCAACGGATGTTGGTGGCACCCATTGTCCGAAACAAGTTGGCCAATCCGGACAACCCATTCCAGATCCGGAGCTACGAACAATTCCCCCGACCAAGATCAGCACATAAACAGCAACAAGTGTCGACTTAACTAATTTTCGAAATGAGGTCATC
>Ga0268299_1003114_pt1 | contig 16523 bp, 14 predicted proteins | sample NOBtaG_FD_193484 | JGI IMG/M metagenome (GOLD analysis project Ga0268299, IMG submission 193484) | Activated sludge microbial communities from bioreactor in Nijmegen, Gelderland, Netherland - NOB reactor | ecosystem: Engineered > Bioreactor > Aerobic > Activated sludge | place: Netherlands...
GCATGGCATCCCCTCGCTCTCGGTCTTCCCCAATTTCTCAAGGATACCACCGGGAGCCGGAGGAGGGCAAACCGATTTGGGGTCGCCACGCCATATTGCCGCCGGCTTGCCGACGGGCTTTTCGTGGGGCGACCGAGGACGGTCGCCCCACGGCAGATGAAGACCCCGGGCTTGCCCGGGGCTCGATGACGACGGCTGACGGGGTCACGCCGCCTTGTGCGGCATGTCGGCCTTGATCCGCATGCCGTAGAACGACCGCCAGACGAAGAACGCCGAGATCGCCAGGAACACGACCGCCAGGCCGTGCGTCAGGGCCTGGCCCTGGGTGCTGGCCAGCTCGACCGCCAGCTCGACGGCGAGCAGGCCGAACAGCGTCGTGAACTTGATGATCGGGTTCAGCGCCACGCTCGACGTGTCCTTGAACGGGTCGCCGACCGTGTCGCCGACCACAGTCGCGTCGTGCAGCGGCGTGCCCTTCGCCTTCAGCTCCGTCTCGACGATCTTCTTCGCGTTGTCCCACGCCCCGCCGGCGTTCGCCATGAAGATCGCCTGGTACAGGCCGAACAGGGCGATCGACACGAGGTAGCCGATGAAGAAATACGACTCGAGGAACGCGAACCCGAGCGTCGCGAAGAACACCGTCAGGAAGATGTTGAACATGCCCGCCTGGGCGTACTGCGTGCAGATCTCGACGACCTTCTTGCTGTCCTCCGTGCTCGCCTTGACGACCGTGTCGTCGAGCTTGATGTTCGCCTTGATGAACTCGACGGCGCGGTACGCCCCGGTCGTGACGGCCTGCATCGACGCGCCGGTGAACCAGTAGATGACCGCCCCGCCGGCGATCAGGCCGAGCAGGAACGGCGGGTGCAGGATCGACAGGTTGACGACCAGGTTCGGGTCGAGGCCGTTCGTCAGGCCCATGATGATCGCGAAGATCATCGTCGTCGCGCCGACGACCGCCGTGCCGATCAGCACCGGCTTTGCCGTCGCCTTGAACGTGTTGCCCGCGCCGTCGTTCTTCTCGAGGTTGTCCTTCGCCGTCTCGAAGTCCGGCGTGAAGCCGAACTCCTTGTGGACCTCCTCCTTGATGTTCGGCAGCGTCTCGATCTGCGACAGCTCGTAGACGCTCTGGGCGTTGTCCGTCACCGGGCCGTAGCTATCGACCGCGATCGTGACCGGACCCATGCCGAGGAAGCCGAACGCGACGAGGCCGAACGCGAACACCGCCGGGGCGAGCATCAGGTTCGCCGGGATGGTCAGGCTCATGCCGTAGGCGATGCCCATCAGGCCGAGGATGGTCATGCCGAGCCAGTACGCCGAGAAGTTGCCGGCGACGAGGCCGGACAGGATGTTCAGCGACGGGCCGCCCTCCTGCGACGACGTGACGACCTCCTTGACGTGGCCGCTCTCGGTGCTGGTGAAGACCTTGACCAGCTCGGGGATGATCGCCCCGGCGAGAGTGCCGCAGGTGATGATCGTCGAGAGCTTGACCCACAGCCACGGGTCGCCGCCCAGGTTCGGGATGAGCAGGAACGACGCGACGTAGGTCAGCGCGACCGAGACGAGCGACGTGATCCAGACGAGGTACGTCAGCGGCACCTCGTAGTTGAACGCCTTCTCGTTCGAGTAGCGGGCGACGCTGCGCGCCTCGTTGAGGAAGTACGACCCGGCCGAGGCGAGGATCATGACGACGCGCATGAGGAAGATCCAGACCAGGAGCTGGATCTGCACCTCGGCGGCGGCCTTTCGGCCCGGCTCGATGTACGCCTTCGCCGCATCGACGGTGGCGGCGTTCTTCGCCCCGGTGACGACGAGTTGCGCCTTGGCCGCCTCCGCGTCGTGCCCGTCGCGCTTCAGCTCCTCGACGCGGCGCTCCGCCTTATGGAAGGCGCGCTCGCTGCCGGCCGCGGCGACGACCTGCTCGCTGAACTGGAACTGTTCCTTCGTCTGGCCCTGGCCCAGGAAGAGCCAGCCCGGGATGGCGAGCAAGATGAACGTGATCAGGGCGACGCCGGTCACGCCGTACGTCTCGAACCCGTCGGCCGACGGGCCGACCGAGTCGCCGGCGTTGTCGCCGGTGCAGTCGGCGATGACGCCGGGGTTGCGGGCGTCGTCTTCCTTGATCTTGAAGACGATCTTCATCAGGTCCGCGCCGATGTCGGCGATCTTGGTGAAGATGCCGCCGGCGACGCGCAGCGCCGCCGCCCCGAGGCTCTCGCCGATCGCGAACCCGATGAAGCACGCCCCGGCGTACTCGCCCGGGACGAACATCAGGATCGCGAGCATGAGGAGCAGCTCGACGCTGATGAGCAGCATGCCGATCGAGATGCCGGCCCGGAGCGGGATCGAGTAGCACGGGTACGCCTTGCCCTCCAGGGCGGCGAACGCGGTCCGGCTGTTCGCGAACGTATTGACCCGGATGCCGAACCAGGCGACGAGGTAGCTGCCCAGGATGCCGATCACGCTGAACGCGAGGATGATCGCTACCCGGTCCAAGGTGAACTCCACCAGGTAGGTGAAGTAGACGAAGATGATCGCCCCGATGAACAGCCAGAGGATGAACAGGAACCGGCCCTGCGTGAACAGGTACGTCTTGCACGTCTCGTAGATGAGCTCGGAGACGGAGCGCATCGAGCTGTGGACGGGGAGGTTCTTGAGCTGGTTGTAGATCATCAGGCCGAAGGCGAGGCCGGCGACGCAGACGACGAGGCCGAGGGCGAGCAGGGTGAACGCCCACGGCGGCAGTTGAGGCAGGACGAGGTCCGCCTCGCCGGCGAAAGCGACGGACGGCCCGGCGAACAGAAACAACAGCGCGAGCAGGGCCGGCAAGGCCAGCCGCGCCAGGGAACGTCCAGGGGGGGATTCGAGCATGGTCGTCTTCTCCTTAACGGTCGCAAACCAGGCCGCCGCAGCCGGAGAGGGGGCCGCCCGGTGAATGTCACGGCTCTCCCGCCCCACGGCCAGGCCCGAGCACCCGCCAGTCCGAAACAAGAGAGTATCCGGTGAATGTATCAGGTCGGGGCGGCGGCGGCAGACCCCCCGACGGGGGCAAGCCGGATCGGCGGACTGGACTTGTTCTCGCGGCCGCCGGCCGGCGACAATGCCGGGGGAGGATCCCGCACCCCGGAGGAAGGAACCATGACCCGGATCGCCGTCGCAGTCTTCGGCCTGGTCGTCACCGCCGCCGTCGGCCAGGAGCCGCTCGGGGTCGATGCGATCAAGGACCGCCTGAAGAAGCACGAGGCCGAACTGACCAGGGTTCGGACCGCGATGCTCAAGGACGTCGAGGACGAGCTGAAGCGGCTCGACGACGCGATCAAGGCCGCCGAAAAGGCTGCCGACGACGCCAGGACCGACCGCGACGCCCGGCAGAAGGCCCAGGCGACGGTCTCGAAGTTGCGCACCGACCGGACGCGGGTGCAGAGCCTGCGCTACGACATCGACCGCATGGTCAACCTGGCCGGCCCGCCGCCGCCGCTACCGGTCCCGGCCGAGAAACGCCTCGGCATCCTGGCCCTGTCGGTCACGCCGGCCCTGACGGCCCAGTTGAAGCTCGACAAGGGCAAGGGCATGCTCGTCGATCGGGTCGAGGTGAAATCGCCGGCCGAGTCGGCCGGGATGAAGCCGAACGACGTCGTCGTCCAGATCGACGGCAAGGCGGTGCCGGGCGACCTGGTCGGCTTCCGCAAGTTCCTCGACGCGATCAAGCCGGAGGCCGAAGTCGAGGTGGTCGTCGTCCGCGAGGGCAAAACGGAGACGCTGACGGGGCTGAGGATGCCGCCAGAGGTGGCGCGGTGACCGGTCACACCCACGCCCGCGGCAAACGGACGCGGCCGTGCGTCTCGAAGAAGCGCTGCGTGACGAGGGCCCCGAACTTCTCCAGCAGCTGCGGGAAGTCCTTGTAGTCGTGCCGCGTCGGCGACCCGCTCGCGTAGCGGATCATGGCGGCGGGGTCCTTGCGGTCCTTGTGCGGGTAGCGGCGGAAGCCGGCTCGCACCCATTCCGGCCGCCACCACTGCAAATCGTTGCAGTAGACGACGAGCGTGCCGAGGACCGGGATGAACCACGTCTTGCCGACCTGGAGCCAGTGGCCGGCCAGCTGCTGTTCCGGGCAGTGCAGCGCCAGGACGAGGTCCGCCGCGCGGGCGTGGCTGGCGACGATGCGCCGCGCCTGTTCGACCCGACGGCGCGAGTCGCACTCGTCCTGGACGAGGTCGTAGTACATGAGCCAATCGACCGGGTCGAGGCTGTGCGTCGGGGCGTCGAGCCGGGTCGCCGTCGTCATGGTCGGTCCCACCGCCACAAATCACGCCCGCAGCAGGTGCCGCAGGCACTCATACAGCGCCGCCGCCGGCAGTTCGGTCGCCTGCAGGCGGAAGTAGGCGCTCTCGTCGTCCACGACGCGCAGCCGGCCGGCCGACCGGGTCGCCAGGGCGTCGATGCGCTTGCGGTCCTTGTAGCCGAGCACGACGTCGGTCGGCCCGGCCGGGCCGTCGGGGCGTTCGAGGTGAACCGTCGCTATTTTCCATCGGGCCGCGAGCAAACGCAACTCCGTAAGCCGCAATAACCACTCCGCCACCTCCGGGACCGGGCCGTAGCGGTCGGCCAGTTCCTGGCGGAAGTCGTCCAGCTTGTCCTGCTTCCGCACCCGCGCCAGCCGGCGGTACGCCTCGATGCGCAGGCGCGGCGTCGCGATGTAGTCGTGCGGCAGGTAGGCGTGCCACGGCAGGTCGACCGTCGCCTCCAGCGGCGTCCGGGCCGGCTGCTGCTTCATCTCGCGGACGGCGTTCTCCAGCAGCTGGCAGTACAGCTCGTAGCCGACGGCGGAGATGTGGCCGGATTGCTGCGTCCCGAGCAGGTTGCCCGCCCCGCGGATCTCCAGGTCGCGCAGCGCGATCTTGAACCCGGCCCCGAGGTCGGTGAACTCCTCGATCGCCTTCAGCCGCCGGGCGGCGTTCGGCGTCGGCATCTTCGCCGGGTGCAGCAGCAGGTAGCAGTACGCCCGGTTGCGGTACCGCCCGACGCGCCCACGCAGCTGGTGGAGGTCGGCCAGGCCGTAAATGTCCGCCTCGTCGATGAAGATCGTGTTCGCGTTCGGTATATCCAGACCACTTTCAATGATCGTCGTCGCGATGAGTATGTCGGCGTCGCGGCGGACGAACGCGAGCATGTTCGCCTCCAGCTCGTGCTCGGTCATCTGGCCGTGGACGATCGCCGTCTTCGCCTCGGGGACGATCTTGTTCAGCTTCGCCTCGACGACCTTGATGTCGTGGACGCGGTTATGGACGAAGTAGACCTGCCCCTCGCGGTCCAGCTCGCGCAGCACCGCGTGGCGGATGAGCGCCTCGTCGAACCGGGCGATGCGCGTCTCGATCGCGAGCCGGTCCGGCGGCGGCGTCTCCAGGTTGCTTATGTCGCGGATGCCGAGCAGGGCGAGGTGCAGCGTCCGCGGGATCGGCGTCGCCGACAGGGTGAGCACGTCGACCATGGCCCGGAGGCGTTTTAGCTTCTCCTTGTGCTCGACGCCGAAGCGCTGCTCCTCGTCGATGACGACGAGGCCGAGGTCCTTGAACTTGACGTCGGAGCCGACGAGGCGGTGCGTGCCGATGACGATATCCAGGCCGCCCGCGGCGAGGCGCTGGACGATGCGCCGCTGCTCGCCGGCGGTGCGGAACCGGCTCAGGCACTCGACCGTGAACGGGTACTCGGCCAGGCGCTGCGTGAACGTGCGGTAGTGCTGCTCGGCGAGGACCGTTGTCGGCACCAGGACCGCCACCTGCCGGCCGTTGTCGACCGCCTTGAAGGCGGCCCGGACGGCGAGTTCCGTCTTGCCGTAGCCGACGTCGCCGCACAGGAGGCGGTCCATCGGCCGGGCGCGCTGCATGTCGGACTTGATCTCGACGAGGCTCGTCGCCTGGTCCGGCGTGTCCTGGTACGGGAACGACGCCTCGAACTGGTGCTGCCACTCGCTGTCCGGCGGGCAGGCCGTCCCGGTCTGGGCCTCGCGGACCGCCTGGAGCTGGATCATGTCCACCGCCAGGTCGCGCACCGCCGTGGCGACGCGCCCGACGCGGCTCTGCCAGGCGGTTCCGTTCAGCTTCGACAGCTCCGGGTCGGTCTTGCTGCCGCCGACGTACTTCTGGACGAGGTCGATCCGCGACGCCGGGACATAGAGCCGGACGCCGTCGCGGAACTCGAGGATCAGGTGCTCCTCCGTCTGCCGGGTGCCGCCCTGGCCCGTCGCCGCCGTGGTCGCCGTCCGCTCCAGGAGCTGCATCCCACGAAACCGGGCGATGCCGTGCGAGACGTGGACGACGAGGTCGCCTTCCGTCAGGTCGAGGAAGCTGTCGATGGCGCGCGCTTCCACCTGGCGGCGGGCGCGCGGGGCCGCCTCCGGCCGGGCGTCGCGGTGGAACAGCTCCTGGCCGCCGAGGACGACGACGGTCTCGACGCCGACGATGCGGAAGCCGCTCCGCACCCGGCCCTGGACCAGCCGCAGCCGATCGCTCTGGGCGAGCCGGCCGGCGGCGAGCACCTCGCTGAGGCGGGCCGTCTCGGCCTCCGTCTCGCAGGCGATCAGGACGACCGACTTCCCGGCGACGGCGTCCAGCTCGTCGCGCACCCGGGCGACCTCGCCGCTGAAGCGCTCGACGCTCTCGACGCGCAGGGCGAGGCTCGCCTCGACGCCCGGGCTCGGCAGGGCCGACACGCGGATGCTCGGGACGGCGACGAGCTGCTGGAAGACGCCCGCGACGGAGAAGAGGCCGCGGCGGTCGTCCTGCCGGTCGATGAACGCCTGGCCGGCGTCGCGCAGCTCGTCGGCCTCGACGAGGACAGACCACGACCCGGCCGGCAGGTACTCGGTCAGGTGGCCGGTCAGGGTCGCCGATTCGACGACGAGGTTCGCTCCGACCAGCGTCGCGGCGTTGACCTGGCCGAGGCTGCGTTGCGTCATCGGGGCGAACTGGCGGAGCGAGTCGACCTCGTCGCCGAAGAGTTCGAGCCGGACCGGGGCGTCCGCGTCGGGCGAGAAGGCGTCGAGGATGCCGCCGCGCCGGCTGAACTCGCCGGGCAGTTCGACCGCCTCGACCGGGCGGTAGCCGTTCGCGACGAGCCAGCCGGCCAGGTCGTCGAGATCGACCGTGTCGCCGCGGCGGAGGCCGCGCGCCGTGGCGGCGAGGGTGTCGCGTGCCGGCACCGGCTGGATCAGGGCCTGGATCGTCGTGACGACGAGGCGCGGCGGCGAGTCGTTCTGGAGGGCGCGGAGCAGGCGCAGCCGCTGGCTGGCGGCCTCGTCGACGAGTTTGGCGAGGTTCGCCTCGCTCGCCGGGAAGACGGCGGGGGCGACGCCGGAGAAGCTGGCCAGGTCGGCGGCCCAGGCGTCGACGTCGCGCGGGTGGGCGAGGACGACGAGGACCGTCGCCGGGGCGTCGAGGGCGAGAGTGCCGAGGGCGAGAGCGGCCGAGGAGCCCCATGCGCCGTCGAGGGTGGCGCTGCGGCCCCGCTTCAGGGCGGCGAGAACGGACTGGAAATCGTCCTGGGCCGCGAGGAGCCGGCCGAGGTCGGCCAGGCCCTGGAGCGCGGGTCGGGTGGCGAGTCGTGGCACGAATCGGATCCTCCTCGGACATTATAACCGGAGGGGGGCCGTTCCGGGACAGGTCAGCTTCGGCGGGTACCGGCCGGTGGCGACGCGACGCCGGCGGCGTAGAACAGCGGTACCGTTGCCGTCCCGCGTCCTTGAGGGCCCGCATGGACACCATCGAGAACCGCACCTACGACGAGATCGCCGTCGGCGACACGGCCACGGCGGAGCGCGTCCCGACGCGCGAGGACGTCCAGCTCTTCTCCGCCGTCTCCGGCAACGTCGCCCCGCAGTACGTCGAGGACGACCCGGCCGCGACGGCGCAGCACCTCTGGGGCGTCTCGCTCCTGTCCGGCCTGCTCGGGACGAAGCTGCCCGGCCCCGGGCTGACGTACCTGTCCCAGTCGCTCGTTTTCCGCGACCGGCCGCGCATCGGCGACCGGATCACCGTCACGCTGCGCGTCGTCGAGAAGTTGCCCGACCGGCGCGTCCGCCTCCACTGCGCTGCGGTCGATGGCGCGGGTCGAGAACTGTTCCACGGCGAGGCGGTCGTCGTCGCTCCGGACAAGAAAGTCCGCCGCACGATCCGGGCCCTGCCGGAGGTGACCGTCCACGACCCGTACCGCGAGTACCGCCAGCTCCTGGCGATGGCCGAGCCGAAGCCGCCCGTCCGGACGGCGGTCGTCCACCCGGTCGATGCCGTGTCGCTGACCGGGGCGATGGAGGCCGCCCGCGAGCTGCTCATCGTCCCGGTCCTCGTCGGCCCCGAGGCGAAGATCCGCGCCGCGGCCGACGCGGCGAAGGTCGACCTGGCCGGCGTCGAGGTGGTCGATGCGCCGCACAGCCACGCCGCCGCCGAGAAGGCGGTCGAGCTGGCCCGCCGCGCCGCGGTGCAGATGCTCATGAAGGGGTCGCTCCACACCGACGAGCTGATGGCCGCCGTCGTCGCGCGCGAGACCGGCCTGCGCACCGGGCGGCGCATCAGCCACGTCTTCCTCATGGACGTGCCGACCTACCACAAGGCGCTGTTCATCACCGACGCGGCGATCAACATCCAGCCCGACCTGGCCGCGAAGGTCGATATCGTCCAGAACGCGATCGACTTCCTGCACATCCTCGGCATCGCCACGCCGAAGGTCGCCCTGCTGTCGGCGGTCGAGACGGTCAACGCGGCGATCCCCTCGACGCTGGAGGCGGCCGCCCTGTGCAAGATGGCCGACCGCGGCCAGCTCACCGGGGCGATCCTCGACGGGCCGCTGGCGTTCGACAACGCCATCTCGGCGGAGGCGGCCCGGATCAAGCACCTGCGGTCGCCGGTGTCCGGCGAGGTGGACCTGCTCGTCGTCCCGGACCTGGAGAGCGGCAACATGCTCTTCAAGCAGCTGACCTACCTGGCGAACGCCCTCGCGGCGGGGATCGTCCTCGGGGCGCGGGTGCCGATCGTCCTGACCAGCCGGGCCGACGGCGACCTGGCCCGCAAGGCGAGCTGCGCCCTGGGCATGCTCCTGGCGAACCACAAGGCGACCGGAGGCCTGTCATGACCGCCCCGATCCTCGTACTCAATGCCGGCTCGTCGAGCGTCAAGTTCTCGCTGCGCGTCGGCGAGGACGAACGGCTCCACGGTTTGGTCGAGCGCCTCGGCGGCACCGGCGGCCGGGGCCACGTCACCGCCCGCGACGCCGCCGGCACCGTCGTCGCCGACGCCGACCTGGCCGGCGCGACGCACGCCGACGCGCTCGACTGGCTGGTCGGCTGGCTGCCCGGCCACGCCGCCGTCGCCCCGGCGGCGGTCGGCCACCGCGTCGTCCACGGCGGCGACCGGTACACCGCCCCGGTGCGCGTGACGCTCGACGTGCTGCGGCATCTGGAGGAACTCGTCCCGCTCGCGCCGCTGCACCAGCCGCACAACCTCGGCCCGGTCGCGTACTTCCTGGAGAAGCGTCCCGACCTGCCGCAGGTCGCCTGCTTCGACACGGCGTTCCACGCGACGCAGGACCGTCTCGAACGGACGTTCGCGCTGCCGCGGCGCTACTTCGACCAGGGCGTGAAGCGCTACGGCTTCCACGGCCTGTCGTACGAGTACGTCACCGGCCGCCTCGCCGAGATCGACCCGCGGGCGGCCCAGGGAAAGACGATCGTCTGCCACCTCGGCAACGGCGCGAGCCTGTGCGCGCTGAGTGGCGGCCGGAGCGTCGCCTCGACGATGGGCTTCACCGCCCTGGACGGCCTGGTCATGGGCACCCGGACCGGGGCGATCGACCCGGGAGTCCTGCTCTACCTGCTCCAGCACGACCAGCTCACGCCCGACCAGCTGAGCGACCTGCTCTACAAGCAATCCGGCCTGCTCGGCATCTCGGGCGTCAGCGCCGACATGCGCGACCTGCTCGCCAGCGACCGGCCCGAGGCGGCCGAGGCGGTCGAGCTGTTCTGCTACCGCATCGCGCGGGAGATCGGGGCCCTCGCCGCCGTCCTCGGCGGGCTGGACGCCCTCGTCTTCACCGCCGGCATCGGCGAGCACGCCGCCGCGGTGCGGGCCCGGGTGTGTGAACGCTGCGCCTGGCTCGGGGTGGCCCTTGACCCGGCCGCGAATACTGCGCGTGGCGAGGTGATCTCGACGCCGGCGAGCCGGGTGGCCGTCCGCATCGTCCCGACCGACGAGGAGCGGATGATCGCCCGGCACGCGGCCCGCGCCCTCGCCGGAGGCACCCCATGACGACGCACCGCTACAAGACCGACCTCCGCTGCCAGGCCTGCGTCCAGACGATCGCCCCGATCCTGGCCGAGGAGCCGGGAATCCGCTCCTGGCACGCCGACGTCGCCGGGCCGGACAAGGTCCTCACCGTCGAGACGGACGGCGTCTCGCGCCAGCGCATCGAGGACCTCCTCGGCCGAGCCGGCTATCGTGTTCTCGACGAGTTGCCCGCCCCCGCCCCGATGAACGCCGCTCCGCCGCCGAGCGAGCCGGCCCCGCCGCCGCGCTCCGCCCTGGCGACGTACTTCCCGATCCTGCTCATCCTGGCGTACCTGCTCGGCGTCGTCGCGATCGTCGAGTGGAACGCCGGCACGTTCGACGCCATGCGGGCGATGGCGGTCTTCATGGGCGGGTTCTTCCTCGTCTTCTCGTTCTTCAAGCTGCTGAACCTGGACGGGTTCGCGCAGACGTACGCCGGCTACGATGTCCTCGCCGCCCGCTGGCCGACGTGGGGCTATCTGTATCCGTTCGCCGAACTGGGCCTCGGCGTCGCGTACTGCCTGCGGCTCGGCCCGACGGCGATGGTCGCGGTCAACCTGGCGACGGTCGCCCTGATGACGCTCGGCCTGGTCGGCGTCGTCGGCGTGCTGCGGGCCGGCCGCAAGGTCCAGTGCGCCTGCCTGGGGACGTTCTTCGACCTGCCGATGTCCACCGTCACGCTGCTGGAAGACCTGCTCATGGCCGTCATGGCCCTGGCGATGCTCGTGGCCTTCTAGCGCCGATCGACCCGCGCCCGGCCGGGTGCGGGAACCTTTCTCCGGCGTGGTTGTATAAGGCACGGGGAGCCACCACCACGCCGGGTAGCCAGACATGGGAGACGAGGCGATCCTCGCGCGGATCCGCGGCGGCGACCGGGCCGCGTTCGGCGAGTTGGTCGAGCGCCACCAGGAAGCCGTCTTCCGCGTCGTTCGCAACCTGTTGCCTCGCGGTGCCGACTGCGAGGACCTCGCGCAGGACGTCTTTCTGACCGCCTATACCCGCCTCGCCTCCTTCGCCCCGGCCCGGGCGTCGTTCCGCACCTGGCTGCTGACGATCGCCCGGAACGCGTGCCTGAACGCCCTCAAGAAACGCCGGCCCCTGCTGACCGACTTCTCGGGGGAGTCCCCCCATCCCGCCGATCCGGGCTCTCCCGGCGACGACCTGGAACGGGCCGAGCTGCATCGCCGGCTCGACGCGGCGCTCGAGCAACTGCCCTTCGAGCAGCGGACGGCGTTCGTCCTGGCCGAGCTGGAAGGCCTGTCGCTGGAGGAGGTCGGCCGGGTCGAGGACGTGCCGGTGGGGACGGTGAAATCACGCCTGGGCCGGGCGCGCGAGAAGCTGCGTCTGGCCCTGGCGGACCTGGTGGAGTGACCGCGATGCGTTCCGACGAGGGGTACGAGTCCTGGAAACAGCACCGGGCGCGGGCCGAGGTTCCCCCCGATTTCGCCGCCGACGTGCTGGCTCGGCTTCCCGCCCCGAGGCCGCGGGTCGGCCCCTGGCTGCGGGTGGCGGCCTGCGCCCTCGCCGGGCTCGCCTGCCTGTTCCGGATCGCCAGCGTCCTGGGATTGTTCCTTCCGTCGTAAAGGCCGAGGTGACCGATGAACGAAGCGCAATCGAAACGCAGCCCGTGGGTGGCGGTGGCGTTGTCCCTGGTCTCGACCGGGCTGGGGCACATCTATTGTGGCCGGATCGTCCGCGGCCTGGCGCTGTTCTGTGCCTCGCTGCTGTTCGCGCCGTTCGCCTTCGTCCTGGCGCTGCTCGCCCCCGCCACGCCCGTGCTGGTCCTCCTGATCCTGGCCGTGCTGGGCGTGGTCGGCCTCTACCTCTTCGCCGCGGTCGATGCCTGGCGTCTGTCCCGGGCCGCCGGCGAAGCGTTCACGCCGCGCGACTACAACCGCCCGGTCGTCTACCTCCTGCTCGGGCTGGTCGGCCTGATCTACCCGATGGCGGCGGTGGCTTACCTCCGCGGGCACGTCTTCGAGGCGTTCCTGATCCCCTCGGGAGACATGGCCCCGACGCTCCTGGCCGGGGATCGCTTCCTGGTCAACAAGGTGGTCACGGCGTCCTCGACGCCCGAACGCGGCGACGTGGTGGTCTTCCGTGTCCCCGAGAGGCACGGGCAGAACTGGGTCAAGCGCGTGATCGGCTTGCCGGGCGACCGCGTGGCCGTCCGGGACGGGGAGGTGTTCGTCAACGGCAAGAAGCTCGAACGCGACCGGGTGCCCGACTCACACCTGGCACCGCTGGGCTCCCAGGTCTACGCCGAGAGCCTGGCGGGGAGACGGTACTTCGTGCAGTTAGGGGGGGGCGACGCGAAGGCGGCCGACTTCGCGGAAAAGTCGGTCCCGGAGGGCAGCTATTTCGTGCTCGGCGACAACCGCGACCACTCGCTGGATAGTCGCGCGTTCGGTTTCATCGCCCGCGGCGACATCGTGGGCGGGGCCGCCTACATCTACCTGCCCGCGGAGAGCTGGGGTCGGTTCGGCGTGCTTCGCCCGTGAGGCGCGTTCTTACTACGCTTCGGCCGCGGCCTGCCGGAATGGGGAAATGCGCTTGACTCCCGGCTCGAATCTGCTGACGTAGGGGGCGAGAACCCCTACGAGGTGCCCGCATGAAGATCCAGCTACTCGGGGCCGCCGGCGAGGTGACCGGCTCCGCCTACTACGTCGAGTGCGCCGCCGGCCGGCTCCTCGTCGATTTCGGCATGTTCCAGGGCAGCCGCGAGACGGAGCGGAAGAACCGCCTGCCGTCGCAGCTGCCGGCCCGCAAGCTCGACGCGGTGCTCCTGACGCACGCCCACCTCGACCACACCGGCCGGCTGCCGCTGTTGACCCAGGCCGGCTATCGCGGCCCAATCTTCGCCACGGCGGCGACGCGCGACCTGGCCGGCCTCATCCTCAAGGACTCCGCCCACGTCCAGGCCGGCGACGCCGACCGGGCCAACCGCAAGCGCGAACGCCGCGACCTGCCGCGCGTCGAGCCGCTCTACGACGCCGAGGACGTCGAGCGCCTCCTGCCGCACATCAAGACCGTCCGCCTCAACCACCCGTTCGAGCCGGTCCCTGGTGCGCAGGTCACAGTCAAGGAAGCCGGCCACATGCTCGGCTCGACGTCGATCCAGCTGACGGTGACCGAGGCGGGCAAGACGAAGACGGTCGTCTTCTCCGGCGACCTCGGCCCGCGCGGCGCGCCGCTGCTGGAGGACCCGGAGCCGTTCCCGCGCGCGGATGTGGTGTTCATGGAATCGACCTACGGCGACCACGACCACCGGCCGCTGAAGGACACGCTTGCCGAGCTGCGCGACATCCTCCGCCGCGCTCTGGCGCGCGGCGGAAAGGTCCTCGTCCCGGTGTTCGCCATCGGCCGGGCCCAGGACATGATCTACCACATGGCCGGCATGTTCCGTCGCCGCGAGCTGGAGGCGTTCCCGATCTACCTCGACAGCCCGATGGCGATCGACGCCCTCAACGTCTACAAGAAGCACCCCGACCTGTTCGACGCCGAGGCGAAGGAACTCTGGCGGTCCGGCGTCCTGACCAACGAGCTGGACGCCGTCAACCTGAGCGTCACCGGCGACGACTCGCGGGCGCTGAACGACGCGAAGGGGCCGATGATGATCCTCGCCGCGTCGGGGATGTGTACCGCCGGACGCATCCTGCACCACCTGCGGCACAACCTCTGGAAGCCGATGACGGAGGTCATCTTCGTCGGCTACCAGGGCGAGGGCACCCTCGGCCGACGGCTCATCGACGGGGCGCGGGCGGTGACGGTCCTGGGCGACTCGGTTGCGGTCAAGGCCCAGATCAACACGCTCGGCGGCTTCAGCGCCCACGCCGGCCAGACGGAGCTGCTGGAGTGGCTCGGCGTCATGGCCAAGAGCGGGCCGCGCGTCGTCCTGACGCACGGCGAGGACCGCGGTCGGCGGCCCCTGCGCGACAAGATCAAGGAGAAGTACAACCTCGACGTCACCCTGCCAGAGTTCGGCGACGTCGTCGAGGTGTGACGGGCCGGCGGGGCGGGGTTTTTGTAGGATACATTTTGGAGACGAACTCCGACACCACCACAGCCGCAGGAGCGGCGAGAAAGCACCACACATGGCAAAGCGGCGCAAGGAAACCGGCACGGGGCATCAGATCCTGGGCACCGGCCCGGAGTCCGTCGAGGAGGCCCAGGCGGAAAAGGTCGGGGCCGATTTCGAGTGGCACTTCGGCCGCATCACCCGCATGGGGAACTTCGAGCCCGCCGGCGGCCGCGGCGTGAAGATCATCTGGGACGAGGGCGGCACCAGCTCGCAGCAGGGCGACATGACCAGCGAGCAGTGGGAGATCTTCAAGCTCGCCTTCATGACGACCGGCCGCATCGCCGTCCTGAGCGACATCACAGGCGACGGCTGGATGTACGACTACCGCTTCCTCGAAGCCATCCGCTAGGCCGACGGCGAGGCCACCTCCGACTGCTCATGCTGGCCCTGCCTTCACAGGCCGATCACCATCCGCCAGTGGGGCGCGATCCCCGGCAGCGAAAGCACCTCCGTCCGCACGAGGGGTGTCATCCCGACCGCGCGGTAGAAACCGACCGCCGGGGTGGCGCTGTTCACGTCGAGGTGGCACGCCTTACACCCGGCCCGGCGACCGAGGGTGAAGGCGAATTCGAGTAGCCGACGCCCCAGGCCGGTGCCCCGGGTCGGCGCGGCGACGGCGATGTTCTGGACGTAGAAGGCCTGCGCCGGGATCGCCGGGAAGAGGTAGCCCGTCTCCTCGCGCCAGGGGCCGATCGACTCCCACACGCCGGCGGGTAGGCGGGCCCGCGCCGCGGCGAACGTCCAGTCGATCGCGGACAGATGCTCCGCCCCGGTGTAGGCCACCAGCACGCCGACGACCCGGCCACCGTCGCGGACGACGTGACCACGCGGGTGGCCGTAGACGCCGTTGACCGCGCGCCATTCGTGTTCGGCGACCGCGTCCCAGACGGCGAGCTGGCCACCGGTCAGGTAGCCGAACAGGTGCTCGTCGGTCGCGGTGATGAGCGGGGCGACCGCGGCCGCGTCGTCGGCCGTGCCGGGGACGATCTCAGACATGGGCGGCCACCGGAGCCGGGCTCGGCGCGGGGGCGGTCCGGGCCGCCTGGGCCTGCTGCCACTCGCGCTTCAACTGCTTCAGGTGGGCGAGGAACCGTTTCCCGAAGACCTCCTGGCAGTCCGGCCGGTCGATGATGTCCCGGATGAGGGCGGAGTTGTACACGCTGTCCCGGCAGGTGCCGTGCCAACCCTCGAAGAACTCTCGATCTTCCTGGTTCATCGCCCCGGCCTCGCGCTCAAAGGCGAACACCATTTCGAGCAGGTTCAGCTTCAGGAAGGCGAACGCCTCCAACTTGGCGGTGTGCGCTGCGTCGCCGACCGGCCGGTGGCGGGCCATCTCGTGGTTGTCGTACAGGCCCCACAGGGCAGGGTCTCGCATCAGCTCCCGGTCGAGTTCCAGGAGGAGCTTGTGGTACTCGTGCCGGGCGAGGAGGTGGAGCTGCTGCCGGCCGAGGCGGTACGTCAGGTACGCCGCGAACCCGGCGACGAACAGCGAAATGACGGACAGGGTGAGCGAAAGGACTTCCACGGGCGAACCCTCGGGTGCGGGGAGAAGGGGGAACGCTGCCGATAGTGTATTCGCTCTGGTGGCGTCGGCCTTGGGCCCCCAATCCGAAACGGCCGCATGGGAGTCAGGCGGACGCTACTCCCCGGCGATCACGACCCGTTTGACCGTCTTCGCGTCGTCGAGGAAGCGCAACTCCTTGCCGTCCGGCGAGAAGGCGACCCCGTAGCCGGTTGTGTGCCACTCGTGGAGCACCTCGCCGCTTTCCGCCAGCCAGACGCGGACGGCGTTCTTCCAGACGTTTTCCTTCTCGTCGCGTTTCGCCTGGGCGGCCAGCCCGGCGATGTACCGGCCGTCCGCGCTGAAGGCGAGGTGTTCCGCGGCGAAGGCGTCCCCCTTCAGCGGCCGGTCCTTCCCGGTGGCGAGGTCCCAGACGGCGGCCGGCGCTTCCCTGCCGCCGGCCACGAGGCGCTTCCCGTCCGGCGAGAAGGCGACCGCGGCGACCGCCCCGCCGGCTTTCAGCGAGCGGGTCACCTTCTCGGTCGCGACGTCCCAGACGGTGATCTCGCCGAGGTACCCCCCGGCGGCGACGGTCTTGCCGTCCGGCGCGTGGGCCACCGAGATGGTG
>Ga0268299_1003115_pt1 | contig 16522 bp, 9 predicted proteins | sample NOBtaG_FD_193484 | JGI IMG/M metagenome (GOLD analysis project Ga0268299, IMG submission 193484) | Activated sludge microbial communities from bioreactor in Nijmegen, Gelderland, Netherland - NOB reactor | ecosystem: Engineered > Bioreactor > Aerobic > Activated sludge | place: Netherlands...
CCATGGTTCGAGCCCGCCAGATCGACCCGGTCGAGGGAGCCCATGCCGCTTACGCCGAGACCTACGCGAAGTGGCTCGCCCTCAATGCAGCGCTCGATCGAATGTCGATCTGACGCGCCTGACAACGACGGGGCCGTCCGCTATACGGCCGCCCATGTATCCCATTCTGCTCAAGCTGGGGCCCCTGACGATCTACAGCTTCGGCGCCATGTTGGCACTTGCCTTCCTGGCTGCAGCACAGGTGACTTCGAGCGAGCTCGGGCGTCGGGGCTACGACCGGGAAATCGCATCGAAGTTCGTCGTATGGGCCGTCGTCGGGGGTCTGCTGGGGGCGCGTCTCTGGTCGCTCGCGAACGAATGGGACGAGTTCCTGCGTCACCCCCTTCAGGTTCTTTTCAGCGGCTCCGGTCTGGTCTTCTACGGCGGACTCGTGGGCGGCTTCGTGGCCGTGACCTATGCCATCCGGAAGTACGGTGTTCCCTGGCTGACGGCGGTCGACTGCATCGCACCCGGGCTGCCGCTGGCTCACGCGATCGGACGCATCGGCTGCGAGCTCGCGGGAGACGGCGACTGGGGAAAACCCAGCACGCTGCCTTGGGCACACGCCTATCCGAACGCGATCATCGGCTGGCAGGAGTGGGTCTCCGCGAACGGTCTGCCTGCTGACGTTCGGGTCCACCCTACCCCGATCTACGAGATGCTGATGTACGGCGCGATCTTCGCGCTCCTGTGGGCCATCCGAAAGCGACCGATGGCACCAGGCACCCTACTCTGGCTGTACTTCGTCCTCGGGGGAGCCGCTCGCTTTGCGGTGGAGTTCCTCCGGATCAACGAGCCGGCTTGGCTCGGACTGACGGAAGCGCAGTGGTTTTCGCTGTTGCTGATCGCTGTGGGCCTCTGGCGCCTCGCGGTGAGTGGTCAAGGGGAGCCGGGGCCCATCCCAACCCGCACGACCCGGCCGGCAGCGCGCGGCGCCAAGTCATGAGGCAACGCCTCGCGGCCCTGCTGGCACTCGTGCTCCTCGGCGCCGCTGCGCTCTGGTACCAACAGACCTCGAGCCGCTCGCGCAGCACGTTCCCGGCGCCCGACTTCATCGCGCGCGACCTCGACGGGAGTGCGGTTCGGCTCTCGGATCTGCGAGGCAAGGTCGTGTTCCTCAATCTGTGGGCTACGTGGTGCGCTCCCTGTCGGGAGGAGATGCCGTCGATGGAGAGGTTGCAACGAGAACTCGGCACGCGAGACTTCGTCATCGTCGCGGTGAGTGAAGATGCCGGCGGCGCCGAAGCGGTGCGGCCGTTCGTCGCGGAGTTCGGATTCACGTTCCCCGTGCTCCTCTCGCCCAATGGCGAGGTCGGCCGCAAGTACGGAATCACCGGTTATCCAGAGACCTTCATCATCGACAAGTCGGGACGCGTCGTCGTGCACTACGTGGGGCCGCGCAACTGGGCGGACAGCGGGATCCGGGCGATGCTCCGGGGGCTCATCGAGGCCCAACCTCCGCCGGCATGACGATCGAGCGGGCGCAACGTCGTTCGCCCCTCCTGGCCGCGGCCACGACGCTCCTGCTGGCGGCGATCGCGGCGTCCGCCGCGCAAGGGGCGGACGCTCCTCAGCGGGAGACGTTCGCCGTCGACTACACGGTGACGATCGACCCGCGGAATGCGCGCGTGGCAAAGGTCCGCTGGGATCTGATGGGGGCGGACGAAGTCGAGGCCTTCGAGTTCGCCGCCCCCTCGGAACGCTTCTCCAAGATCGCAGGCAGTGGCGCCCTCGAGATCGTGGACGGGTCCGTCCGCTGGGAGCCCCTGAGCCCCTACGGCCACTTGGAGTATCGCGTACGGATCGACCACCCGCGCGGCGATCGAGGCCACTTCGACAGCTACTCCGGCAACGGCTGGATCGTGACCAGAGCGCGCGATCTGTTCCCGCCGGTGAAGTTCAGCTTCAAGCCGGGCAGGGAGGGAAGCAGGCCCCGCTCGCGCTCGCGGCTGCTGTTCCGGCTCCCCCCAGCCTGGAAAAGCGTCACGGCGCATGCCGCGCTCGCGCCGAACCTCTACCTGCTGGACAGCGCCAACGTGCTCAGCCGGCCGACCGGATGGATCGCCCTCGGCAATCTCGACGTGTCCCATCAGGAAGTCGATGGCGTCATGGTACGCATCGCGCGAGCACCCGATTCGAAGCTGCCCGTCGACGACATCTACGCCATGCTCGCCGAAGCGATCCCGCGTCTGCGCAAGATGTTCCGCCGGATGCCGCCGGAGATCCTCGTCGTCAGCGCCGGGGATCCCATGTGGCGCGGCGGCCTGAGCGCCTACCGGTCGATGTTCCTGCACGGCGATCGCCCACTCAGAACACCCGACAAGACCGCACCCGTGCTGCACGAGTTGATCCACGTCAGCCAGCCGTTCCGTGGAGCGGCGGACGGGGACTGGATCGTCGAGGGCCTCGCCGAGTACTACTCGCTCGAGCTGCAACGGCGGGCTGGGACCCTGACCAGCAAGGGCTTCGCGCGTGGCCTCGAGTCTTTCGCAAAGCACGGCTCCTGGAACATCGACCTCCGCACGCAGCGCGACAACGCCGCGACAAACAACAGCGCCCCGCTCGTCATGTACGCGCTGGACCAACGGATCCAACGCGACACCGCGGGCCAGAAGAGGCTCGACGATGTCGTGCGCTTGTTGGCCGACGAGCGCGACCCAGTGGGCACCAAGGCGTTCCGCGAGGCGGTAACGAAAGTGACGGGCAAGAAGCTGGACAAGTTCTTCCTGCGCCACGTCGAGCGGGGAGAGAGGCCGAGATTCGACGCAACGGAATGAATCGACTCAGAAGATGTTGCCGATGGTGAAGTGGAACGCCCCGATCGCCTCACCCGTGCGGCGGTCGAGCTTGAAGCCGTACTCCAAGCTGATCGGCCCAACCGGCGTGATGTAGCGCAACCCCAGGCCGGCGCTGCGGCGAATGTTCTCGACCTCGAGCTCGGAGTAGTTGCAGACCGTCATGGTGCACTCCTTGCGGAGGAAGGCACCACCGGCATCCAGGAACACCGCGCCAGCGAGCCCAAACACCAGAGGAAAGCGGAGTTCTGCGTTGCCCACGACCATGATGTCCCCGCCGATCGGGCTGCCCTGAGCTCCGAGAGGCGCGATGCTGTTCTCCTCGAAGCCACGCACACTCGTCCGGCCGCCGACGAAGTAGCGGTCGCGAATCGGAACCGTGAACTTGCCGTCGAAAGGCAAGGTCCACGCACCGCGGAGCGCGTAGACGAAGACGAGGGCGTCCGTGACCGGGAGGTACTGCGCGTGCTTGCCGATGACCGAGAAGAACCCGATGTCGGAATGTAGGGCCGGCGTGGCATACCGGAGGCGGAGCGTGTCGATCGTGCCCTCGCGGGGTGCGAACGGGTCGTCGCGGCGATCCAGTTCCAGGAACGGCCCGAAGTAGACCTGTCGGAGAAAGCCGACGTCCTTGACCCCCTCCGCAGCGAGGTTCGCGTCCGAGGCGACGTCGAACGTGTCCCCCTGCTCCCAGGAGACCAGCCCTCCGACCACGAATCGCGGCCAGATCTCCCGCTCGAGGGCCGTCGCCAAGGTCAGACCCTCCAGGCTGTAGCGATTCAGGGACTGCGTGTTCCGCAGCAGGATCGCGTTCGAGCGCCACACCAGGTACGAATCGAAGATCCGCGGAACGCGATAGCCGAGATTGCCGACGTACTGGCTGTCGCTCGGATCAGTCGGCTCGACGCTGACGTCGGCGCGCAGGCTGATGCGCCGATCGAGACCCCCGACGTTGTCGTATCCCGCCTCCCCGAACACGCGGATGCCGATGTCCGTCTCGTAACCGAAGCCGTACGACAGCGTGCCGGCCGGCCGCTCGTCGACCTCGACACCAACCGCCGGCGCCTCGGCTTCCGGCGGATCCAAAGGCCGAACCGAGACCCGACGGAACAGTCCCAGCCGGTAGACGTTCGTCTGGCCATCGATCAACTTCTGGGGGTCGAACGGATCTCCCTCCTGGAAAGGCAGTTCGCGTTCGATCACGCGATCCTGGGTGATGAGATTGTTCTGCACGACGATGGGACCGATCTCGCGGAACGGACCGGGTTCGGCCAAGAAGCGCACCGTCGTCTGGACCACGGCCCCCGTGCGAACACCGGAACTGTCCGTGCGGACCTCCGCCCGTGGGAATCCGCGGCTGGCGACGGCGGCAGCCAAGGTGGCAGCATCCTCCTGGGTGTCGAACGGATTGTACGCCTCGCCGGCTCGTGTCCTCAGTTCGGGAATCGCCAGCAAAGGGTCGAAGCCTTCGAACTCGATGCGCTCCACTATGCTCCGCGGCCCTTCGACGACGTCGATCGTCAGATCGATCGCATGGTCGGTGTCGTCGAATGCAATGCGGCGATCGACGATCTCCGCCGACTCGAACCCATGTCTCCGGTAGAGGAACCAGATGCGGCGCAGATCGTCGGCAAGGACGTCATCGTCGAGAATACCCGCGGAGCTGAACGGTACCCAGGTCGCGACCCGGGTACGCATCTCTTCTTCGAGCAGTCGCGTCGGCAGAGAGTCGTTGCCGACGAACTCGATCCTGCGGACCCAGTATCGTGGCCCTTCGTCGATGTGATACTCGATGATCTGCTCGCCGCGCTCGCGCGTCATCCTCAGTCGCACTTGGGCGCGATAGTAGCCGTTCGCCCTATACTTGAGCGTGAGCCGCCGCTCGAACTCTCGCCATGTCGCCTCGGTGATCACGGGACGCCGCCCGAGGGCGACCACATCGAGGAGGCGGCGACGCGAGAGCGCCTCATTGCCGACGAAGCGAATCTCGTGCTCCTCTCCGGGGCGCACCACGACGATCAACAGCCCTCGCCTCTCGTCAGCGGGATCCTGCCGCCACTCGACGTCCACGTCGGCGTCGAAGAAGTTACGGTCGCGGTAGAACTCCAGTGCGCGGCGCTTCACCTCACGATCGAGACCACGGCTGAAGCGATCGCCCGACTGAACTCCGAGACTCTCGAGCACCTCCCCGGACGGAAGCACCGAGTCTCCCTCCAGCAACACGGCGGAGACGAGGATCGGCAACCCCTCGTCGATGCGAAAGTCCAGGTCCACCTGACGATGCGATGCAGTCGACTCGAGGACATCCACGCGCACTGCGGGGAAGCCTCGCCGTCGATAGTACTCACGCAGGCGCTCCGCAGCGTCCGCGACCGTCTCCGAAGTCAGGGCGCTCCCGCTGGGAATGCGAATCCGCCGCACCAGGTCCTCGGCGTAGAACGACTCGTACCCGCTGACCTTGACCGAGGCGACGGTTCTCTTGATCTCCAGCTCGAATACGACCCTCACCCCGTCGCCCTCGGGCACGATCCGCGGCTCGACCCGCGACCAGACATTCTTGCGTTCGAGCGAACGCTTGGCGCGCTCGAGCGCGTCCTGGGTGAGCCGGTCTCCCGGCGCAATGGGGATGTACTCGCGCAGGCTCCGCTCGTCGACCGCCTCGTCGCCCTCGAAGTCGACCGCGATGATCAGGGGCGGTAGCCCCTCGCCGGCTTGCGAGGCGACTTCAGGTGGCCGCGCGAGCACGATCATGGACGCGAGGAGCCAGATCGCCGCGCGGACGCTTCGGCGCAGCCGCACTCCACTCACTCGCGCCTGCGCCATTCCGACGGCAGCAACGTAAAGGGAAGGTAGCGGAAGCGATGGCGGAACTTGAGAGCACCGCCGAAGCCACCTTCACGCGTCTCCGTCCGGCTCACCCAACTCGCCACGACGAGGGCGCTGGGGGTGAGTTGGTACTCCAGTTGTACGGAGTTCTGGTTCTGTGCGGCCAGAGTCGTCGAGAGCGTGCCTCGCAAGCCGCGGGAGATCTCCGTGCCCACGGTGATCTTCGGCTCGAAATCCCCGGTGGTGCGCGAGAAACCGGGCTCGAGCGAGAATCGGTCGATCGGCAGGTACCGAGTCACCTGCTTCTCGACCTGCGCACCGTACAACATCGGGGCGAGTTTGCTGAGATCGGCAGCCGACACGCCGCCCCCCTCACTCTGAAGCTGCGCCATGGTCTTACCCACGGTCAGCAGTGTCACCACGTCGTTCGTGCTCAACGAGCTGTCGTCTGCGCTCAGCTTCACGCGGGGATCATCGAGCGTGCCGACGACCTCGGCGATGATGTTGAACTCCCCTTCCGGAGTCGAGACGTCGGCGTTGGCCGAGAACTCCAGCGTTGGGTTCACCTTCGCACCGCCGCCGAAGCCCACCCGGCCCAGCGTGATCTCGAAGCGCCGGTCGAAGATCGTGACCTCGCCGTCGAGCAGCTCGACCTCTCCCTTGATCCGCGGGTCGAGGTCCGAGCCGCCGATCTGCAGATCCGCGGCGAACTCGGCGCGAGCGATGTTGTTGTCGACGTAGATGGAGTCGGGCGCGCGAATCCGCAGGGCCAATGCGATCGGCTTCTCGCCAGGCTCGGGCGGCGCGGGTCCGAGCTCGCGCCGGAATACCGGCAACAGGTCCGTCAACTCGAGATCTCGATCGTAGATGGCGTTGACGATGGCGATGTCCCCGCTGATCTCGAGAGCATCAAAGGGCCCGCGGATTTCACCTCTGCCGCTGACCTGGTCCTCGATCCACTCGAGGAAGCCGGAGTTGACTTCGGTGGCTTCCCACGAGAGGACCAACCCCTCTTCGACATCCACATAGCCACCTAGAGCGAACTGACCGCCTCCCGCTCGGCCACGGATCGGCTCGAGGACAATCCGGGAACCCCGCAACGAGAACTCGCCATTCGCCTCGGTGATGAGGAACGGCAGCCCGAGGTCGACGGAGACCCTCTCCAGCCGCCCCTCTCCGGTCAGATCGAGGGCTCCCCCTGCGGGGCGTCGGATGCCCATCTCCAGCATCGCTCGACCCGCAGCCCACTTCACCGGCGATCTCGGAAAGGCCTCGGCCACGGTCGCGTCGGCATCGAGGCGCACGGTCAGAGCCAGGGCACCCGAGAGCTCGGCCGTGCCGCCGACGACGACGGTACCGTACGTGCCCCCCAGATCGAAGGACACCACCTCGACGCGCCCCCCGCGGGCGCGGATCTCGATCGGCCTGACGGCCTCGAGCCTGAGATCGTCGCGACCGAGCGAGAACCGGTCGAGCCGCAGCTCGCCGGTGAACGAGCGAGAAAGGTCCGCGAGCCGGCCCTCGAGACGCCCCGTTCCTCGCGACATCATGACGAGAGGCTGGGCCGGGGCCAGGAAGTGGGCCAGGTCGAAGTCGCCGAGATCCAAGCGTGCGCTGAATGGCTGGGAGCCAGCGCGCTCGATTCGACCTTCGAGCCGAAGGCGTTCGGAGTCGTCGCGCAGGTCGAGCGCCACCACCCGGTTCGCCAGCAGATCGGCGCGTACGTTGAAGGCCCCCAAGTCGCGGGCCCCGATGCCGAGATCCTCGAGCGTCAACTGTAGGTAGCCGCGCAGGTCGTCGAGACGGCCGTAGAGATCAGCCGAGAGGACCGCGCTCCCTCGTGGCTGAGGGAGGTCGCCGAGGAAGCGGAACCCAGACACGGGCCACGGCGTCGACCAGGCGGAGAGCCACATCGGCTCGAGCCCCCTGCCTCCACCCGCGATCTGAAGCACCTCGTCCGCGCGGCGTGCGACCTGGCCGTCGAGCTTCCATCCACCCGCCCCCGATGCCACTTCTAGGGAGACACCCGACAGACGCTCGGGTCCAATGGAGATCGTCCCGGTTCTGGCGTAGGCCGCGAGTTCGATCGCCTGCCATGCACCGACACCGCCGGCCTGCGCGTCGACCGTACCCGTGATGTAGGGGAGACCCACTCCGGCGGCGTCGAGCGCCACCCAGACAGCGGCCAACTCGAGATGCTCGATCAGCAGGCGCCAGTCATTCGTAGCCGTCTCGGCCAGAGCGATCCGCCCGTCCAGGGTCGCCTGTCCCCCAAGCGCGCGGAACTCGACCTTCTTGGCAACCAGGCTGTCGCGCGTGAGCTCGAAAGCACCGCCGACGCGGTCGAAGCGCGTCGATGCGAGGTCGATCTGCTCGGCGGCGATCTCGCCGCGAATCTCGGGCGCGTCGACGGTGCCGGTAATGGCGAGCACGCCGCGCGCGCGGCCTCCCGTCAGGGCAGGTAGAAGGGCACGAAGTCCCCGAGCATCGGGCACCGACAGCTCCGCACCGCCGGAGAGGCCTCCTGCGCGATCGAGCGCGGCGCGAAACTCGGCCGTCGCGACTTCCGCAGCCGGGGCAGGAGGAGCGAGGGCGAGCCTGCCCTCGGCGCGCCAGGAATCGGGGGTCACCCCGAACTGGGCTGCGACCGTTCCATCCAATGGCTCCTGCCGAGCCAGGTCTCGTGACACCTCGGCACGACGCAGACCGCGCAACGTTGCGCTCGCGGTGCCCGTCAGCGAGAGCGGCCGCAGGTCGCCCTGCGCTTCGAGCGTGGCGCTCAGGGCCCCCGCCCAAGAGTCGCCGAGAAGATCGACCAGGGGTCTGAGGTCGGATCCGTCAGCGTCCACACGCGCCTCGAAGCCGAACGGAGGCTCGACGCCCGCCGCCACGCGACCATGAAGTCGGCCTTGCTCGAACTCGACGTCGAGTTCATCCGCCACGAGGCGTCCTTCGCGCAGCGCCAGCCGCGCTCGGGCGGAGCGAGCCCGGACCTCGCCCCAAACGGGCGAGTCGACGCGCAACAGGCCATCGAGCTCGAGGGCCTGCAGAGACGGCGTGCCGGAGGGCACCTTCAGCACCCCCTGCCATGCGAGCCCACCCTCGACGACATCGGCGCTGCCGAGGAAGCGGGCGAGACGGGCCAGCTCGAGCGCGAGAGCGACGTTCGACCCACCACCGTCCGCGGGCTCCGCCAGCAGGCTGAACCCATCGGCGCGCAGCTCCGCCCGGCGGAGCTCGAGGCGATCGGGTGCGGCCACCACCTCGGCCGTGGGCGCCGCGAACTCCAATCGCTGCCCGTCGCGGTCGACAGCGAGACGTGCGGCCTCCAGAGCGACCCGCGCGACGGTGACCCGCGGCTCTATCGTCGCGACGAGCCCAGACGCCTCAACCTCGCTCGCGGGCAGGGCGAGCGAGAGCGCGTCCACCTGCACTCTGGCGAACGGCAACCAAGCAGGTAGCCGTAGGGCCACCGGGGTGGCGCCCCCCGAAGTGTCGGGCACCTGTGCGACGTCGATCCGCACGGACGCAGCGCGAGCCGAGAGACTCCACCGGGCCAGGCTGAGATCAGCCTCGACCTCTCTGATGTCGGCAAACGGCGCCTCCTCCGAGCCGAGGAGAATTCGAGCCACGCGGGCGCGCGGCGGCAGTAGGTCGATCTCCAGCCGTTCGATCCTCGCCGGGGAGAGGCCCGCCAGGGCGATGAGCGTCTCGACCCGGCGCGCGACGGCGTCGTAGATCCAAGGGCGAGCGAGCCACCCGGCCCCGGCGGCGAGGAGCACGAGGCCCGACAGTACCAACAGCGCCCGCCGCCATTTTGTCACTCCCCCCAGTTAGGCGCCTTCGGCCAGCGGCGCAAGATTGCGGACGCCGGCTCGCTTGACGCTCTGGGGTGTGGGTAATAATGGCTACGCGATTCTCAGCGGGACGGGGTCACCATCGCACAGATCCAGAACGAACCTCGGCCAGGCACGGAACCGGCCGCAGCCGCGCCCGCGGGCAACGATCGAAGTCGCGCCCGATGGGTCAGCGTCGCCGCGGTCATCGGCGTCGCCGTGCTCGCGTCTCTGCTGATTGCGGCCGATACCCGCGAGTTGATGGCGACCATTGCCCAGATCCATCCCGCGCGGCTGCTGCTGCCGATCCTCGCGACGATGGCCAGCTACGTCGCGATGGCGCGCTCGTACCAGGGGATCGCGCAAGCGGCCAACGTGCCGTTCTCGTTCTGGGAAATGTTCAAGATCACGTTCGTCGCCAACTCCATGAACTACGTCGTAGCCACGGGCGGACTGAGCGGATTTGCGGTCCGGCTCTACTTCTTCACCCGTCGCGGTGTCGGAGCCGGAACGGCGACGTCGATCTCGCTGGCTCAGGGGTTCATCACCAACGTCAGCCTGCTGGTCTTCCTGGTCGTAGGCTTCGGCTACCTCATGACCTCGGAGAGTCTGTCGATGTCGGCCCAGATCGCCAGCGGTCTGATCCTGGCGCTATTGTTCGCCATCACGACCCTGGCGATCGTTCTGCTATTCGCGCGCGACCGACGCCGGCGGATCATCTTCACATTGGCCCAGTTGTCCGATCGGTTCCTGCACTGGGCCCTACCGCGCCAGAAGCCGGCCCGGACACGCATCTGGCGCTTTCAGCGCAACCTCAACCGGGGCATCGATTTTCTTCTCGATCGGAAGCAGCACATGGTGGAACCGACGATCTGGATCGTCGTCGACTGGCTGCTGACACTGGCGATCCTGTACGCAGCCTTCATCTGCCTCGACTATCGCGTCCCAATCGGCGTCCTCGTGATCGGCTTCGCGGTAGGGCTGAGCCTGTCCTTCGTCTCGATCATCCCGGGCGGGTTGGGGCTGATGGAGGGGTCGATGGCGGCGGTCTTCACGACCCTCGGCGTGCCGTTCGAAACCGCGGTGGTGGCGACGCTGATCTTCCGCATCGCGTTTCATGCCGTGCCCTTGGTCACCAGCCTGTTTCTCTTCCACGGACTGTTCCTCGAGGGCCGCGCCCATACGGAGATGCCGCCGGAGTGAGGCGTCGGCGTCAACCGTTTGACAATATTGGGAATTTGTCGCAAGCTTCGCGCGGCTTTTCTCGTTGGTGGAAGGAGGAGGAGTGCGACTATGCGATCGGGCTCGACGCCGCTAGGAGGATGCATCGCCGCTGCGGTGCTGCTGCTCGCCACCTGCGCACATGCCGCGCCGACGAGCCTCGGGCGCGTCACCGCAACCGCCGGCATCCTGATCAATCGCTCGACCGGCGAGGTCATCTGGCAGCGCAACCCCGATCTGCCGTTGCCACCCGCGAGCACGACCAAGGTCTTGACCTCCCTGATCGCCCTCGAGAGCGCGCGCCTGAACGACACGGTGCGCGTCAGTCGCACCGCCGCCGCGGCTTCCCCGTCGAAGATCTACCTGCAGCCCGGTTGGGGAATGAAGGTGGACGATCTCGTCTACGCTCTCATGCTGAAGTCGGCCAATGACGCCGCGGAGGTCGTCGCCGAGGGACTGTCGGGCTCGGTTCGGGGCTTTGCCGTGCGGATGACCCAGAAGGCTCGTGCCCTGGGAGCTAGGAACAGCGTCTTTCAGAACCCGCACGGCCTGCCCGCCGAGAACCATCTCTCGACCGCGCGCGACCTTACCGTCATTTTCGAGGCGGCGATGCGAAACGCGCGATTCCGGCAGGTCGCCCTCACCAAGGCGACCGTGATCCAACCAGTCAGCGGCAGCAAGCGGCGCATCAGTCTGCGAAACCACAACCGCCTACTCGACGGGTATCAGGTTCCCGTGATCGGCAAGACCGGCTACACGCGCGCCGCGAAGCGCTGCTTCGTGGGCGCAGCCCTGGGCGGTGACGGCAACGAGTATCTCGTCGCGGTGCTCGGCTCGCGCGATCTGTGGGGGGACCTCACCCGCATGCTCGACTATGCCTACGCAGGCGAGCGATCTCCCGATTTGGGAGTGCAGATGGCCGACGTCGACTCCGACATGGACGTCGTGCCACAACGGCTCAAGGCTGCGGGCAGGGCGGCATCCAAGGGGGTCGCCAAGGTCAAGGCAGGCTCCACCCGCGGCACCCAACGAGAAGTGGCGACCGTGACGGTGCAGCGGGCCGATGGCGAACGCGAGACGCTCTCGATCGGCGACGCAGACGAAGACGTACGAGTGAGCCGCTCTCAGCCGAAGGCAGTCAAGGGTGCGTACGTCGTCCAACTCGCCACCCTCGGCAGCGCGGCGCGCGCCGAACAACTGCGCGCTGCCGCCCAGCGCAAGGGCTATCGCGCCGCGGTGCAGGCCGTCGGCCCCTCCAAGAAGCGTCAGTATCGGGTTCGCGTCGAGGGGTTCGCCACCCGTCGTGCGGCCGAGCGAGCCGCCGCTCGCCTCAGGGGAACGGGCGGTCAGGTGAAGCCGATCGTCCTGGCGGCAGACGCGTAGCCGCGCAGCTACAGATTCATCCCCCGTCGGATCATCTGCACCAACTTGATGTTGTCGCTGTGGCCCGTCAGCTTGGCGGTCACCGCGCCCCTGAGCGGCCTGCCGAGCAGGTAGAGATCGCCCATCACGTCGAGAATCTTGTGGCGCACGAACTCGTCCGGGAAGCGGAGCGTGGTGTTCACCACGCGGTCGTCGTCGACCAGGATGCAGTTGTCCAAGCGGCCACCGCGCGCCAACCCCATCGCGGCCATTGCCTTCATGTCGCGTAGGAACCCGAAGGTGCGCGCCGGCGCGATCTGATCCCGGAACGAAGCCCCGTCGCGCAGCACGAATCGCAGGCGTTGCTCGCCCACCGGGGCAGGATAGCGCAGGGTGTAGTCGATCGAGAACTCGTCGGCCGGCTCGATGCTGATCGACTCGCCCGCGTCCTCGCCGACGACGAAGCGCCGGTTGATCACCACCTCCTCGACGACTTCGCCCTGCTCCTCGAGGCCGACGTTCTCGATCAGTTGGCAGAACGGCAGCGCCGACCCATCCATGCTGGGCACCTCGCCTTCGACCTTGATGAGAAGGTTCGTGATTCCGTAGGCGTGGAGAGCCGCCAGGAGGTGCTCCACCGTCTTGGCGATCACCCCGTTGTGACAGAGGGCCGTGGCGTATCCAGTCGAGTCGACGTAGTCCACGTGCGCCGGAATCGACTCGTCGCCGGAGAGGTTGGTGAAGAAGATCCCGCTGTTCGCAGGGAGGGGCTGGAGAATGAGCCCAGTTCGCACCCCGGAGTGCAGGCCCTGCCCACTGGCCACCACGCTCCGGCGCAGAGTACGCTGCGGCCTCGTCGCCACGGACCCCGTCGACGCGGAGCGGGCAGGCGACACGTTCTCGAGGCCGGAAGAGGGCGCGGCGTCGCCGACGCGGCGCTGCTGCTCTGCCGCATGATGGTCGAGAGCGCGGTTCACCGTTCGCATGAGGCCGTCGAGCGAGAACGGCTTCTCGATGAAGTCGAACGCGCCGAGCTTGGTGGCGCGCACCGCCGTCTCGATGTTCCCATGCCCGGAGATCACGACCACCTCCGGAGACTCGTCCGCCTCCTTCAACTGGCGGAGCACCTGGATTCCATCGAGATCCGGCATCCAGATGTCGAGGAGGACCAACTCGGGGCGCTCTCGCTGAACGAGATCGAGAGCCTGGGCGCCGTCCTCCGCCTGCAGCACTCGAAGCCCCTCGTCGCTGAGCACGCCGGAGAGTGAGGCGCGGATGTCGGCCTCGTCGTCGACGATCAGAACGGTTGCCATGTCCTCACCTCCTCATGCACGCGCGACACGCGGTGCCTCCTGGCGCCGCCGTAGCGGGAACTCGATGACGAAACGAGTACCACGGGGCTCGTTGTCGCGCACGCGCACGTACGCCTGGTGATCGGCCGCAATCGCCGAGACGATCGCCAAGCCGAGGCCGGTCCCGTCCTTCTTCGTCGAGGCGTAGGGCTCGAACAGTCGCCCCCGCATTTCCGCCGGAATCCCACTGCCGTTGTCGGCCACCTCGAGTTGAACGACGCCGAGACGCTCCTTGTACTCCGTGGCCAGCTCGATCCGCGCGGGCTCGCCCAGGGGCGCGCTGCGACACGCGGCGACGGCATTGTCGAGCAGATTGATGATCGCGCGCGTCACCGCCTCGCGGTCGATCTCCAGCAACGGGAGATCCCGTGCCGGCGTGAAGACGAACTCGACGTCACGATGTGCCTCTCGGAACAGGACCAAGGCCTCGTCCGCCACTTCGTTCAGATCGTGCGGCTGCATGTCCGCCGGCGGCAAACGCGCAAAGCTCGCAAACTCGTTCACCAGCCGCTTCAGTTCGTCCACCTGCCGCACGATCGTCCGGGTGCACTCGCCGAAGACCTCGCCATCCTCCGGGTCGAGTTTGTCGAGGTATCGCTTGCGCAGTCGCTGCGCCGAAAGCTGGATCGGCGTCAACGGGTTCTTGATCTCGTGAGCGATCCGGCGCGCAACCTCACGCCAGGCCTCCATGCGCTCCACCCGCCGGAGATGGCTCACGTCCTCGAAGAACACCATCGTCCCGATCGCGACTCCGCTGTCGTCGCGCAGAATGGTGACCGTCACTTGCACCGTCACGACGCGGGGCCCCGCGCTCAGCTTGATCTGGCGCTCGACTTGATCCTCGTCGCCACGCGCCACACGACTGATCATCCGGCCGACGTCGCGCAGATCGACGCGCTGGAAGACCTCCTCCCACGACTTGCCACGGACGTCACCACGGAGCCCGAGCATGGCCTCCGCCGCCCGGTTGATGGTCGTGATGTGCCCCGCATGCCCGAGGGCCACGACCCCCGCCTCGACGTTCGCGAGGATGGTCTCGATGTACCTGCGGCCTTCGTCCAGCTTGCTGTGGATCTTCTTCACCTCGCCAGTCATACGATTGAAGGAATCGACGAGGGTGTTCAACTCGTGGTCGCCGCCCGCCTCGATGCGGTAGTCCCAATTGCCCTGGGCCACCTCGCGCGTGCCCTCGGCAAGTCTCTGGATGGGAACCGTGATCGTGCTCGCGAGCTGAAAACCGAACCACGTCGCCGAGAAGATGATCACGAGGGTGATCAGCAGCAGGCTGAGGACGTAGCTGTTCTTGATCGGCTGGCGCAGCACCTCGAAGTGCCGGAACTCCTGAAACGACTTGGCGATGTCGCGCGCAGGCTGCCTGAGGCCCCGGCCGATGAGATAGCCGACGGCAACTGCCCCCTGGATGTGCCCGTCGGCGTCTTCGAGCGGCACCGCGCCGCGCACCACGTCCCCGCGGGCGTAGCGCAGCGAGGCGATCCCCTCTTCGCCTCGGAGCACGCCGGCGAGTTCCTCGGTCTCCGGTCCGCGCTCGCCGCCGAGAGTCGGATCGCCAGCGCGCGCCAAGACGTTCCCCGAGAGATCGTAAACCTCGATGAACGTCAGGCCGAACTCCTCGTTCCGTTGCCCCAGGAACTCCTCGAGCGCCTTGCGCCGCGCGGGGCGAGCGAGCTTGCCACGATCGATCTGACCGGCGATCACCTTGGCAAAGTGGAGGGCCGAGTTGCCCGCCTGTTGGTAGGTGGTCTCCGCGATCTCCATCGCGTCGCTGAGCGAGTTCGAGACGCGCACGCTGAACCATGTGTCGAAGACCCGCCCGAGAAACCCCTGAGCGACGATGAACAGCAGAATCGCCGGGAAGAGGGTGAGGCCGACGAAGGCCAGCACGAGACGGGTCCGGAGCCGCGAGCCGAGGATCCGCCTGCGGCGCTCCAGGATCAACTTCACGAAGTTCCTGATCACGAGGAAGATCAGGAAAATGAGCAGGATGAGATTGAAGTTGATGAGCAGGAAGAAGGTGATGTTCCCGCTCAACGAGGCTTCGTCGCCGCGAAGGGTACCGAGGCCCGTCTCGAGCGCCGCAAATACGCCGAAGACGATCGCCGTCAGCAAGATGAGGACGCCGTCACGGCGCCGGCGCCTGACCTCGTCCGGCGACAGCGGCGGCTGATCGCCGCGCAAGCTGTTCAGCCAACGCCACATCCGAGGGCGGATTGTAGGGAAGCGCGAGGCGTCAGTCCACCATCGAGTCGCGGACGAACTGGACCGCCTTCTCGACCACTTGGGCGAGGGGCACCTCCGTCGCCGTTGGCTCGCGTCTAGGCTTCCATTCCACGTTCCCGCGCTCGAGGCTCTTCGCGCCGATGGTGATCCGCAGCGGGAGGCCCAAGAGGTCGGCGTCCTTGAACTTCACGCCCGGGCGCTCGTCTCGGTCGTCCAGCAATACCTCCAGGCCCGCCGCCTGCAGCGCGCGGTACAGCTCCTCGGCCGCGTGCGCCAGTCGCTCGTCCTTCACGCTCACCGGCACGAGATGCACGTGCGCCGGCGCGATAGAGACCGGCCAGCGGATGCCGTTCTCGTCGTGATGCTGCTCGATCGCCGCGGCGGCGGTGCGGGTGATGCCGATGCCGTAACAGCCCATGATCATCGGACGGGCCTGGCCCTCGGCATCGAGAAAGGTGGCGCTCATGGGCGCGCTGTACTTCGTCCCGAGGTAGAAGATGTTGCCCACCTCGATGCCGCGATGAGCGACGAGGACGCCGTCTGCACAACGGGGACAACCGTCACCGGCACGGGCCACGCGGATGTCCGCGAAACGCACGTCGGCGAAGTCGCGCTCCTGCTCCAGGTTGACGACGTGATGGTCCGCCTCGTTCGCGCCGGCGACAGCGCCTGCGACCCCGCGCAGGCTCGGGTCGGCCACGATGTCCGCCGACAGGGCCAGCGGGCCGGCAAACCCGACCGGCGCGCCCGTTACCCTTTCGACCGTGGTGTCATCCGCCAGCGTGACGGAGTCGACACCGAGAGCGTTCTTGAGCTTCACCTCATTGAGCTCGTCGTCCCCGCGGACGAGTGC
>Ga0268299_1003116_pt1 | contig 16514 bp, 28 predicted proteins | sample NOBtaG_FD_193484 | JGI IMG/M metagenome (GOLD analysis project Ga0268299, IMG submission 193484) | Activated sludge microbial communities from bioreactor in Nijmegen, Gelderland, Netherland - NOB reactor | ecosystem: Engineered > Bioreactor > Aerobic > Activated sludge | place: Netherlands...
GCGTCACCGCACACTCGCAAGGCACAGTCGTGCCGACATCTCTGCGCGGCCAGCCTTACTTTAGCGGTGTTTTTTTCACAGTCAATCGAAGCAGCTATTTCCAGCAGGAGGCCACACTCGTCGCTACGCTTCTGCACTGTGGCGCAGTGCGAGTATAGATCAGCGTGCCGCTCACGCAAGAAGGCGAGTCAGCCTGTCTCCATGAAACCGTTGCATCGGGCCGATCGACGCAACAGGGTGAAGAGCTCGGCGGAAGAATCGGAGTGACGGATGAGGTCTATCAGAGACGCCAGCGAAAAGGTTGGTGGTCCCAACGGGATTTGAACCCGTGTCTGAGCCTTGAGAGGTCGGTCCAAACTCAAGAAAAACAACGAGATGATGCGTCCCAATCGTCCAATGAGTGATTAGGTTTTACAATGGCTTACAAATAGGCTGTCCGATATAGGACAGGCATAGGAATGACGGCGAGCAGCTGGCGACTTAGGCCTGCAAGAGACATGGCGCCCCAACTGGGTTAGAGGCAACTCGTCAGCGGCTATCTGCCGCAGAGGAAATTCTGCTTCATGGAATTGGAGCCCACACGGTGTGGGTCGGCTTGGTATTGATCTGCAGGCTACCGACTAACGGTTGTAGCATTCGCCTGACAATCAGCCAACAGGGAGCAAGCGGCCGCGCCGTGACGAGGCACCTTTCCTCGGTGTCAGCCGACACGTCGTCGCGCTGAGTTCCAATGTGCCATCCAGCGCACCGAGCAATCGGATCAGGGTTCCGATCCCAGGCCGCTGAGCTCCACTTTCTAACCGTGCCAACTGCGGCTGCTTCATACCGACACGTTTCGCCAATTCTGTCTGACTCAAGCCGCGACATTCTCGCAGCTTGGCTAGAGCAACCGCAAGGGCCACATCTTTCTCTGCCTCGGCCAAGTCGCCGGCAAACGAAGGTTTCTTACGAATCTGTTCGTCGATATAGTCTCGATGGGTTTTCATCGTCTCACCTCTTCAGGGTATCGGCATACCGTTGTTCCGCCAGCACAATGTCTCCCTCTCTCAGTTTTTGCGATTTCTTCTGCACCGCATGGAGAATGACAAACCGCTGTCCCACGATCGCCCCGTAAAAGAATCGGTATTCGTTTCCGGACCATTCTGGACGGAGCTCCCAAATCTTCCCACGAACATGCTTGGCAATAGAAGCGGGCAGCCGGGTTCCATCCACTTCTAATCGACTGATGTAGGCTAAGCACTTCGCCCGGGCTTTCGGGGAGAGAACATCGAGGAAATCCTCGACCGGTGTCTCTCCGGTCCGGGTTTCGTAATACACCACCGTCCATGGCATATCGTAACTATAACACTTATGTTATAGGCAGTCAAAGTGTAGCGCTGGAAGCTTTGGGACGATTGCAGCCGCACTGGATGACGACGCTCAAGTATCTTTGCGCCCATGCCCTAGAGAGGACAACTCTCGAACGGATCACTTCTTACAGCAGCCCCACTTCGTGTTTTCGGTCGACCGAACTTGTGAGGGCCCGCCACCCTGCCTCAGAGCCAATCATCCATCGGCGGAGGTTCTCAGCTGAGTCGTTCAGCTACAAGGCCGAGAGCGAAACCCCTGCAAGAGTTTGCTGTCTGCTAATCCGTTCATGATCTCCCTGTAATCGCTTCCCTTTATCGTGCCCTCTTTGAGAACGAGCGAGGTCATGATGCCCTGTGCACGCTGTGATGGATTGGTCGTGAGGGACCAGTATCGAGATTTCTATGGAGTCCTGCACATCCTTCGATGTCTCAATTGTGGTGCCGTCCACGATCCGCGCCTGGCTCCCAATCGACAGCGGCCGGTTCGCTCAACACCGCGACACCCCCGGCAACAGTCTGGCGCACGGCAACAGGTCGCCCCTGTTCAGCGCTGAGCTCTCCTGATGCAACACGGTGTCAATCCGTTCATCGACTCGCTCACGGGGTAGTCCCCCTGGTCCACCCCTAACACAAGGCCTGGAACCGTTGAACGGGAAGAAGTCACATCTCCAGGATCATCGATGGTTCATAGTGACGCCCTGCCGTCAAGAATTAAGCAGCCTGCCGTCATTGCACTGAGAGTCTGACTGTCAGACGGTCGCTGGGACCGTCGTATGTATCGATCGGAGGGTGAGATGGTCACGATGATCGGGCTTGTGACAATGACTGTTTTGATATGGGTCCTTGCTTCTAGCCTGGCGAGAGAGAGCGACGCTGAGAAGCGGCGTGTGGGAATGGGATCGGAGGATAGCCCGCCTCCTGCTCGTACCGATGATCGTGAGCCAGTTCAGGAAGCGGCCTAACGAGGTAGAACGTCCGCCGACAGTGAGTCAATGGCATGCCTCTCATTTCGTAGGCTCATGAGAGACCACGTCGCCATCTTTTCCGCAGCGGGAGCAGATCCCTTGTTTATGCTTGAGTTCTTCGCCCATAACCCAGAAGCGGGCGAGCTCGTCTAAGCGTGCCGTGTCTTCAGGAAGCTCTTCGGCCGCGATGGCGGCAAAACAAGCTTTGCAATAACTCGGGGCGCCACTAAAGCACCTCGTCGAAAAAATCTGGCGCGAAAGTTCGGCCGCACTGATCACAGTGCCATTCTGGCCCCGCTGGCGCAATTCGCCTGCGGACACTTCGGGGAGAGAGAAGTCGCCGTTCCGGGGCCACCGGAACATGGCAATGCGGACGGTTGTGTATTGGCTCGTGCGGACTATCAGAACCCGATGAGGCCATCATCTTATGGTCGCTGCTCCGTGGGATCATAGGCCTTTGGTTTCGTAACGCCGGGCGCTCCTTCGCCAACGACCGTGATGCACTGTGATCCAAAGAACCAGAACGCAAAGCTGTCGAGCGTGATGCTCCGGAGAGTCTGCACCGGTGGGCTGGCGTTCGCCATGGCTTGTTCTACTGTGTTCGTGCCATAGCCAAAGCCGAAGATGATGTAGGAGCAATCGCTGCCTTCCGTCATCGGCTTTACAGCGAGGTTTTCAGGGGTAATACTAGAGGAGATGTTAATACAGCCTCCCAACATCAATGAGACAGCACAGCAGCTAACGGCTATCAAATCTCTACGCATTTCATGCCTCCAGAATCTGACTTGTGGGCACCGGCCTCTAATGACCTAGGGGCAACCTCTTACAACATGCCGCCATCTCAATGACGCTTACTTCCGCTTCTCCGCATACTTCTTCAGCAGGTCCCGCGCCGCCTCTTCCAGCAACTCGTTGACATACCTGTCCTGATCAAGGGCGAGGTGCTGGATCTCCAGCATCAGCTCGCGGTTCAAGCTCAATCCAAAAGTCTTCCTCGGTTTTTCCGCCTTGTCCTGACGTTTCATCGTGCACCTCGGGCGGCATTCTGACTGCGTCTGCCTACCTAGTCAACAATATGCCTTGACATCTATATATATTGAGATCTATATTTGATTCGAAAGGTTGGGACTTCCCTATGGCCATGGTGAAAATCTTGATTCAGGTGCCGAAGGCGATCAAAGCCAAGCTCGATGCGTTGCGACAACAAGGCACCACCTCCAGTGGGTTCATTCGCAGTCTGTTGGAACGCGAGTTTCAGGAGCGGGACGAAAAGACGCATGTGAAACGGTGAGGCACCTGAGATCGGTGCGAACGTGGCAGAACCTGGAGGCTTGAGAATGGGTCGCTTAGACGTGCCCAAATACTTTCGCGTGTCTGGCCGATTCTGGTTCGATGAACGGGCGGCGAAATGGCCGGACGATCTCAAGCTCTTTGCCTTGTACATCCTGACGAACCAGCATCGCACGATGGAGGGCATTTTCGTCCTGCCCGTTCCTTACATGGCCGCAGATCTCCGCTGGCCAACCAAGAAAATCGATCAGATGATGACGGTGCTCAGAGACGAGGAATTCATTTCCTACGATTTGGATACCAGCACCATTCTCATTCGCAATGCGCTCAAATATCAGAGTCCGGAGAATCCCAACCAATCCGAAGCCTGTCTTCGCCGCATCAAAGAACTACCCAAGTCCTCGATTGTTCGAGAGTTCCAAACGGTGGCCCGGAAGCACTGTTACCGGAAAGGGGCGTCAGCCTCGGCGCAAGCGTTCGCCCAACTGTTGGACAAAGTGTTACTCGAACACTTCCATGAACAGTTGTACCCAGCAGGGAGCACTCTTAATCTTGAATCTTCATCTTCACCTGAACCTAGAACTACATCTTCATCTTCACCTCCTAAGAGCTCCGGAGTGCCCCTACGGGAAATGCGAGAGGAACGGTTGGCGCCCCACCTCAGGGCAACGGAGACTGTCTCGTCTGTGCGTCAGCTTTCCGAAGATTATTTCGGGAAGAGCTTACCGGAGGCCGCTGATGGATGAGTGGATATGCCCGCGATTCAAAGAACAGGATTGACTGTTGTGACCATGCAAGGAACGCTGCCACTCTCAACTTAGGAGGTGTTGTTATGACGACCGCACTTGCGCTTCTGCATCCAGCACAGCCGACACGACCGCAGACCGGGCGAATCACCCAGATTGAAATGCCTCCACAGGAAGTTTGGTTGGTGTCAGCCACGACGCCCGGCGGTCGTCGGATCTGGTACTGCCGATTCGCTGTGACCGGCCTCTTTCCGCGCCTCTATGGCCCCTTCGCCTCCAAACGGAAAGCCGTGCGTTTTCTCGATGCAGCGATCAGTACGCTCAGCGAATCCTTGACGGAGCTCGACGCCGTGCGCGAGGAGCACACCTGTGAAGGCGAGTTTCAGAAATTGCATTGGGGCCCGTTGATCGAACATCCGCTTCTCAATGCCGACCTGAGGCAGACGCCCAAGAAAGGACGGTGACACATGAACCCGCAAACAGTTCAGCGATCACAGCATGACGACCTCTTGAGTGAAATCCGAGAGGCGCAGGCGGTGCTTCGCGCAGCCTGGCAGACCTACCCTGACATGCCTGAGGTGACTGGCGTCCTCGGTCTCCTGCGGACGAAACTCGACCACATCGAACAGCAGGCCATCGTGGTCGTTCGCAGGCCATCGACGGCGAAAGGGACGGTGCACAGATGACGCTCCTGACACCAGCCGAAACGGCCGACTTCCTCAAAATCTCGCCTCGCGCCTTGCGCCGTTTACCGGTACCGCGCGCCAAAATCGGTGGCCAGCTGCGGTATGATCTGGCCGATCTGGAGGCCTGGGTGCGGATGCAGAAGCAGGGAATGATTCTCGATGTGACGCCCGTGACCACACTGACCAGTCTTCCTGCCCCTGCCCTGATACCTGCCGCAACATCTCGGCCTGTGAAACATCGGAACCCACTGTTCGCGATCGGAAGAAGGCGGCACACATGAAAACCACCCGCGCCATGACGCCGCTGGGGATGCGCTCGATACTCGATTTCCGCTATCGGGGCGTCCGGTATCGCCCGGTGTTGGGGTATAACCTCACGCCCGATCAGGAACACGAGACGATGGTGCAGGTGCTGGCGGCGATTCACTCTCAGGTCCGGCCGGATGCCACGATGACCGGCCTCACGTTTGCCCAGTTCGTGCCCAAGTACCTGGAGCGGCTCAATGGCAAAGGTCTCGCGGCCCTCGATCGGCCGAGAACGATTCTCACGCGCCATTTGGTCCCATTTTTTGGGATCCGCCCGCTGCAGTCACTGAAATTGGAAGATGGTGTCGCGTATATCGCCCACCGGCGCGCCCAAATGGCGGCAGATGGCACGATCCGGCGGGAGTGCGGCGTCTTACTCGGATTGCTCAATTATGCGGTCGCCAACGAAGACTTGGACAAGAATCGCCTCTTGGCGCTGGATCTGCCCGTCGGCGCGCAGCGTACCCGCGTGGCAAAGCCCTGGGAGTTGTATCGGATCTATCATCTGAGCCCGCCGGCCGTTCAACGGATGATGATGATGGCCCTGCTCACTGGTTTGCGGGAGGCCAAGATTATCGCCATCGACCAGGAATGGATCATTGCGCGGACAGACGGAGAATGGCTCATTCCCGTCCAGGGAAGTCGCCTGAAGCGCGTTCCGGAAGAACTACCCTTGTCTCCCCTGGCCAGTTCGTTTCTACGTGGAACACTCCCGCGCATCGGCGGGCGATTCTTCGGCCAGTGGCGAGACGCTGGCTCATTCAAACATCGATGGGTCGAAGCGTGTGCCCGGGCCGGCGTGCAGGATCTGCATTTCCATGATCTCCGCCACACGGCGGCAACCTGGCTGTGTGAAGCAGGTGTGGAATATGCGACGACGGAGAAGCTACTCGGCCATCGGCTTCCTGGCATGGGAGAGCAATACATGCACAATTGGAAGCCGAAGCTCCGCGCGGCCGTCACCACGCTGGAAGCCATCGCCATCGAGCGCTTCCGCGAGGCCTCGCACGAATCAGGCGCGGACGATTTGCCGAGACGCGGCGTTCAGAACCGCACCCACACGCACCCAACCCTAGCCGACTGGTGGGAATCCATGCCGGCATCCCGATCTGCAGTCCCAAACCATCGTCTACACACATCCCAACTGAAAGGAGTTTCGATATGAGTCACCAACTGTTGAGTCTGTCGTGCGATGCTCCGGTCGAAAGCCTGCAAGACATTCTAGGAAATTTTGAAGGCGCACAGGTCGGCCTACGAAAGTTGCGCGATCGCCTGGTCGACAGCGGCGAGGTTGGTCTCGTGGAGGAAGCCTCAATATTTATTGGGCTATATCTGAGCTACACCGATGAACTGATCCAAAAGGCTTATGTAGAGATGGCCGCGCAGCCTAGATAAAATTAGAGGCAAATTGGAAGGGCTAGGCGTCGGCTGATCCCCGGCGTGACGCGGTTTCCTCGAACTGCGGCCCTTCCATCCCCAACCGAGGATCCTTGAGGAGTGGCGTCTATGCTCACGCTGAAGCCTAATAAATTCCTTCGGGTGCCTGACACAGATGAACTTAAACAATTCCTAAAACTGGCGCGGATGGCGTGGCGACAAGCCCATCCAGAGAGCAAGAAGAAGCCGGGCCGGCCGTTGCAAGAGGGCATAGATGTGCTGGCTATAAAAGCGATCGCAACCAGCAATGCTGGAGTCTCAAGGGGCGAGTTTAAATTGTGGAGCCAGGGCGAATGGATCTCCGCCATGGGGGATTATAAGAAGGAGCTTTTGCCGGGCAAAGCCACCCTGAAAAAGAACCTCAAGAAAGCAATAAAGAACGGCCACTTCCTTTTCCCCCTCCAGCAAATTCCCGCCAGCATTGTTCAAGAAAAGTCCGTCACTGAGCAACTAGATCACTGGTATAGCGTTGCATTCCTGGTGGTGCTGACTACTGCGGGTGATGCAAATTCGAGCCAGACGTTCATCTCTTACAATTCACTGAACGATGCTCATCGGAGTCTCTGCTCCAAACATATGCTGAAGCGAGACCGGCCTACCGAAAAAAAGAGGCAGCAATGGTGCCTTGATCGCTTCAAACGGTTACAACACGTTCCGATTCAGAGCCGGAAGCCCTCTCTTTCTGCGAAGTAAATAGACGCACACAAGGCCCTCCTCCCCGACCTCAGCTCTCAACACATCCGTGAAACAAATACGTAGTGTGACTAATAACATAAATGCATTACTTGCATTGTTGTGAGTTCCAAACATTTTGCACATGGCCTAGGTATGTGAGTGCACGGCGTGCACGGAGGAAACAGCAATGGCTCATCAAAGAATTATAAGCGCAAGGGAGTTAGAGCAGTTGGGCATTCTCAAACGACGAACGGCTCTGCGGATGGCCCAACTCGGCCTGCTGCCCCACATTCGATTTGGAGCCAAGCTCAGAGGAGTGGGCTTCATCCAAGATGAAGTCATTCAAGCACTGAAGAATGGATTTATCGTCTCGCATGAGTCGAGCAAGGTCGTTGGCTGAGCGCTCACTGTGAAGTGGATCAAGCATATGGTCGCTACGACTCGCGATGAAAAAATAGCCGCATACTTAGAAGACACGGGCTTGCAAGGCTACGGATTCTACTGGCGGCTGCTTGAGATCGTAGCTGAAACCATGCCGCCAGGCGACGAGACCTGTGCCGTTACCTATTCCTTACCCACCTGGTCACGTCTGCTTTACTGCCACCATCACCAGGTAGGTAAGTATCTGGGTAAGCTCAGGGGTAACGGTCTGGTAACGATGCACAAGCGCGGTAGTGATATCAGGGTAACTATTCCTAACCTCGCGAAATATCGCGATGAGTATTCGCAAAAGTCCCGACACGCTCCCGACACACGCCGGATAATGTCCGCCTCAGAGTCAGAATCAGAGAAAGAAGGAAAAGAAATCTTAAGATCCGGATCCGGATCCGGATCTTCGGAGCAAGAACGAAGCCAAGGAAGAAATGACGTTGGTAGGGTGACGCGGGAAGAAGATCTCGCGCCGCATCTGCGCGAAGTGGAAGGGCTCACCTCGCTGGGATCAACCCTCAGAGAAATCAGCCGGAGGCTGCATTGAATGGAACCGACGAAGATGGCTTTGCGGGTGCGGAAAGGATGCACGCACGCGAAGACGATGCTCAATACAATCGCCCGAGCCGTAGACCTCCTCGATGTGGTGCTACTAGCTGCACTGTCTCTGATCACGTCTGGCATGTATCAGCTCGTCGGAAGTGGATGGGCCTGTATCGTGCTCGGGTCCCTATTGTTAGGTCTCGTTATGCTTGGCGTGCCAACGGAAAAGCCTTCAGCTCCGTAACCGTTGGCCTATTCAGCTTCAGGAGCTAGCGATTTGTAGGGAAGGGGATCGAAGGGCACATGGACAAGAGTTCAGCACCGTTGGAGAACACGTTGCAGGTCGCGGGCTCGCGATTCATTACGGAGCTGTTGACCCACTTCGAGAACGATCCGCCTGATCGCGGTGTGTTTGTCGAATCGACGCCTGTCGCCCAATCATGGGGAGACTTATGAGAGACCCTGCCGCCAGAAAATTGGTGTCCATACCGTCAGGCGATGCGCTTCTTCCTGAGCGGTGGATCGCTTTGCCCGGGCAGCCATCGTACATGGCGGCCATGACGACCTTGCGGAGCGTCGAAACGCAAATAGCTGAGGCCCAGCGAGAGGGCCGGCAGAAGGAAAGCGACCAATTGCAAGCTGATCGCGTTGAGGCCGAAACGAATTTGCTTCACATCACCGATCGCTTACACATGGATTTACAGGATCTGCTCAATCCCACTGTGACCGGATTCGTGCGGCATACGCTGAACTCGTTGCTTGCGTTCCTACAATGGCAGCTGATTTTGTCTAACAGCAGCCTCATGGTTCAAAATACGGGGTTCAGCTCTTCGGCCCTTCCTCTGCGATCGACTATCGATGCCCTGTTGGCCCTCGATCTGAGACCATCGTTTTCCCTTCTTATCGCCTCCGCCCAGGTTAGCCAGGCGATCACGAGTGCCGAATCCAGTGAATTGTTGTCAGGCAAACAACTCCCGATGAGCAACCCGGTAGCCAAGTAGGAGGATTCCATTCATATGAAGTTACTCAGCCGCCCATCCAAATCAGCCTCAAGCATCAAGCCGATTGAAGAACATCCAGCCTATCAAGCAGTCCAGGAAGTGGTCGATCGGCTGAAAGGAGAACGCGATACGGTCGCCGCCGACAAAACAGATCTGATCAACCGGGCTAATGCCTATCGTCGCCCGGCGGTCGAAGTGCTTTCTGCGGCATATCTTCGCGGCCCGCGGCCCTCGCTCGACGAAGATGGCATCGTGATCAACAAAAAAATCGGTGAACTCAGCCTGAGGTTCAACGCGCTCACACTGGCTATTGAGACCGCTGAAAAAGAAGTAACCACGGTTCGTCATCGATTGTCCGCAGAAACCGCCAATGAGCAGGCTTCGAATTATCGCTCCTATGTCCGACAAGTGCTGTTCGGAATGCTCCAGATTCAACACGGTAACTCTCAGATCATGGACATGGCAGGAACTCGCAAAGAGCTTGGGTATCACGAGATCTTCACTGCTGTTGGGCTTTCTCCGTGGCCACAGTGGGGCGATCCCAAGGAAGAGTCCTCACCTTGGAGGATGATGTTAAGAGAGTTCTTGGAAGCTGGACACATTTCCGCAGTTGAGCACAACCGGCTTATCAATGGACTATTGATGGATTTCGAGCCCTAAGAAAGGCTCTCCCCCAAAAGACACGCGATTGGAGACGAGGCATGGATCACGAAAGACGCATCTTAGGCTCACATTTCACACTGCGGAATTCCGGCGGTGCGCCAATTCTTGTTGGGCATGCGGCCGTCTTCGATCGGGATAGCGAACTGATTGCTGGTAGTTTCATCGAACGCATCGCACCGGGAGCCTTTCGCGAGTCTATCGCCAGGAGAGACGACGTCAGGGCCCTCATCAATCACGACAGCAACTTGATTCTGGCGAGGACCGTGAGCGGAACACTTCTGCTTCGAGAGGATGAACACGGCCTGTATGTCGAGATCAATCCGCCCAAGACGACCTACGCCCAGGATCTGTTGGAAAGCGCCCGCCGTGGTGATGTTTCACAGATGAGTTTCGGCTTCACGGTCCCGCCTGGCGGAGAGAGATGGGAACGCGGGCAGAACGGCAGGCCGGACATTAGGACGCTACTGAAAGTGAACCTCTTCGATGTTAGTGCGGTGACATTCCCGGCATACCCAGACACGAATGTAGCGGTCCGAAGCCATAGCCAATTCGTTGGCCATAGCGGCTTCTCGTCTAGCGCCTCAGACGTTCAACTTCGTCGACGCCGCCTACGGCTAGAGATGGTGGCTGCCGGCGTCCAGGATGGTTCGGAGGACGTTGCCCTAAGGCGACGGCGGATGCGGATCGAGGCAATGTCCAGCCATCATGCAGATCCTCAATTGGAAAGATACTTGTCTGAACGACAGCGCCAGTCTGAAGGTGAGAGAGCGGCTGAATGGGATCGAGTGTGAGCCTGAGTATGAGCATGAATCTTCACCCACACCATGCACAAGTATTTGCGACGCCAAGGCTTCTCAATATCATGAGTTGGCCAGCAATTTACAAAACCTTCGCGCAGAAACTAGAAGCGATCCGGCAGGGTCCTACCCGGGGATGGCACCTACAATCTCTACAGATTTTCGACCTAGACCGACCGTCTTCCCTCTTCGTATATCTCCGCGAAATGGGAAATCTTTTTCCCCTTACTATCGGTGTAATGAGAGGTCAAAACCCGGCTCCATATGTTGCGGGGAAAGGTCGATAAACATGTTGAAACCTTCACCATTCGATCCTGGTATCCCACCCATGCCAAAAGGACTCGACGGATACGCCCGGAGAGAATGGCGTCGCCTTGTTTCCCATCTATCCGAGAAAGGTGTTTTGTGTCCTGCCGACGTTTGTATTCTCCGGGTTACGTGTGAGGCCTACTCCCAACTGATGCGCTGGTCTAGCATTCTGAAAAGATCTACCTCTCGTCATCCACGCAGCCGGCGGTCAATGCGAACACGTGATGCCGACATGCGATCTGAACTCCTCAATACTTATTTGCGCTGCCTCGAAGAGTGCACTGCTCCCTCTCCTGATCATATTCGCCTCCGCGTCCTGCAGGCGCAAGATCCTGGTGACGCCGGGAATTCGTCAGTAGGTGGTGACCGATGAGGGGCAGAAAGCCAAAACCGCCTGATCTTCGAGCGCTACAGGGGAACGTCGGCCATCGTCCCGTTTCTTCGGCGGCAGCAGCGTTCATGGCCGGCGCGCCGGATAAACCGGAGTGGCTCGATGCTGATGGATCAGCGGAATGGGACAGATTGATCGGACTGCTCGGTGACGAAAGCGGCGTTCTTTCGCCGGCTGATTGCGGGATCTTGATTTGTGCCTGCGAGCACTATTCCGCTTTCCGGAAAGCCAGTCGAGTTCTCGATGAGAAGGGCGCGACCTACGAAACGAACGGAGAGGCCGGCACCATGATCCGTGTGAGGCCAGAGGTGCGCATGAAACAGGATGCGCTTCGCAATTATCAACGCACCCTGACCGAATTGGGCTGCACTCCAACTCAGCATGGCAGAGTGCGCCGTCTTCCGGACAATCAGACAGAGCTGTTCGGAATTAAGAAGCTTCTGGGATAGGGAGATCCTATGGCGAACAGACTGGTTCTCGAGCTCATTGCCGATTCAAATCCACTACTCAAATCCCTGGAGCAATCTCAACGGCAGCTGAATAGCTTCATCAAAAGTTCTGAGGCTGCGGGCCAGGCCCTGGGCGGTGGGGTAAACCGGGCCTTGGACATTTTTGCTGGTTTGGCAAAAGGTGGGGGCGCGGCCGCAGGTGTGTTGGCTGGCGGACTCGTCGCGGCCGCCGTATCAGCGACAGCTCTGGTAGAGCGTGCCGGCAAACAAGCTGAAGCGCTCGAACAATTGAGCCAAAAAACAGGCATCTCCACCGGAACAATTCAACAGTGGAGCGTCATCATGGCACAAAGCGGTCTCGGAGCGGAGACGCTGACACGAGGCGTGAAGCAATTGTCCGAGCAAATTATTCAAGCCAGAAATCCAAACAGCCAAGCGGCGGAGACATTTAGCGAGCTGGGCATTACAGCTACGAGTGTCAACGGCGTCATTGAGCAGGTCGCGGATCACTTCGTCGGCATGGCGGACGGCGCAGATAAAACGCGACTCGCGGTAACACTGTTCGGCAAGGCCGGGCAAGATCTGATTCCGACCTTAAACAAAGGAGCGGCCGGATTCAGAGAAAGTATGGAGGCCTCGAAACAATTAGGCGCCGTGCTCTCCGAATCGACCTTGCACGCCTTGGCTTCGGCCGATGATGCATTTGATCGCTTGGGCGTCGCGACGAATGCTGCCTCCAATCAGTTAGCAGGAGTGCTCGCTCCAGCGGTCACGACCGTCACGAATTTATTGACGGATGGCGTGAGCGTTCTCGCCCGCTATTTCCAAGCGTTGAACGAGGGAGTGTCTAAGGGAAGCTCTTCATCCTCTGGTTTTTCGAGGTGGGCTGAAATTTTGAAGGCTGTGATCGCCCCGACGATCGGCACTATTCCACAACACCTCATGGCCGCCAAAGAGAAGATGGATGAGATCGCCAATCGAACTAAAGATGTCGGCGTGTTGGCTGATGCCCACGTACAGGATTTGATGAGGCAAGGTGCAATTCAAGAGGATATGGGGAAACGCATTCTCACGGATCTCCTGGCGAAGTGGCGCCTTATTACGGCTGAGCAGCGGGCGCAAGAAGCGTTGGGACGAAGTGTGAACGCCATCGCCAAAAGGGAGCGTGCCGATCGAAATGCAGACTTCGCCAGACAGATCCAGCAGCAAGAAGAGGCAAACAATCTGCAATTTGAACCCTATAAACCCAGCCAAGCCATACTGGCGCATCAAGCGGCCGTCGAGAACCTCATCCGGCTCATGCCTGAGCTGAATCACCAGGAAGCGGCGCTCCAGGTCCTTTTCAATCAACAAGTGGCGCACGACGTCATGGTCGCTCAGGCAGAGGCAGAGAGGAACCGCAATAAAGAACTCGAGATCGGACTCGAACTATCTAAGGCGAACTTCCAGCAGCAGCAATCTTTCTACCAGATGGCGCCTGGTCTCATTGGGCAGGCCGATCTGGCTCGTCAAAAAGGGTTTGAGCTCATCCAGGCAGAAAATGATCTACGAAGGACAGTCATCGATCAGACTATTTTTGACGAAGAACGCAAGAGTGCCGCAATTGTGGCTCTCGATGTCGATACAAATGCCAAGCGCCGACAGATCATCGGGCAGTTTCCTACATTCTGGGAGCAGCAGCTGAACGCGATTGTGGCCAGCAATGCCTTTTCGCTTTCCACCATTACGTCCAATTTCAACAGCGCCACGGCCCAATGGATTCAAGGCCAGGGTGATTTTGCTCAGTTCTGGAAGCAGACGCAGACTACGCTCCTTACAAGCGCCCTACAGATGACGGAACAGTGGTTGGTTCAACTCGCCCTTACCCACTTGAGGGAAATAGGGATGGTCCAGGCTCAGGAGGCTGCGAAAACGGCCACAGCTCAGGCAGGCGCCTCCTCACGAATGGCTATCGCTACGCAGGAAGCCGTCTCAGAACAAACCATCATGGCCCAGACTGGAACGGCCGTGACGTCGATGTGGGAGTCTGTCGGTGAATCCACTATTGCGTTAGGCAAGACGGCCCTCGAAGTGCTGGCACAGATCACCGATGGGGTGATGGGCATCATCGATGCTATTGCTTCAGCACTCGAATTCACCGGCATTCTGGCTCCAGTCGGAATGGCATTGAAAGGGATTACGTCCATGTTGAGTGGAAAGGCGGGCGGGATATCCGATGCCTTGGGTGGCTTCCTTGATGGCGTCGATTTTGGGTTTGTAGACAACATCAAAGAATTCTTCGGATTCAGCAGCATGGTTGATCTTGACGCTATTCCCAGCATAGGGATTGCCGGATTTGCCAGCGGCGGCATCATAACTGGCCCGACGATCGCGCAATTTGCCGAAGCTGGCTCACCGGAGGCCGCCATTCCGTTGAACGATCGCGGCGCATCCTTCATGCAGAAAACGATGGGGCTCGGCGGTGGCGGAGGGATGATGCAGATCGTGTTCGAAAGCGACGGCCGCCGAGATGCCGAATATATCATGCGCTACATGCCAAAGGTCTACAGAATTAAGCGGGGAAACCGGTGACACTTTTTCGGATCAGAAAGGAATGCACACCTGCGGCACCGAGTTCGAGCCCAGGCTACGAAGTCAAGGCTCGAGATATTAATCTTGATAGCGTCGCCCGCGACCTCAAACGCCACAGCCAATGCGGCGGTCATTGCGGCCTGGCCATGACGGACAACCTCCCAGCGTTCGCCCACGGCGGCATCGTCAAGGGGCCAACCGTCGGGCTCATGGGAGAAGCCGGATCACCGGAGGCCGCCATTCCGTTGAACGATCGCGGCGCATCCTTCATGCAAAAAAACGATGGTGTTAGGTGACGGACGAGGTAGGCAGCAAATCAACTTGTACGTCGATGGGCGGTTGCTGACGAGGGAAGTCGTGAGGAATATGCCCGCTGTCATCCATACCAAACTCGGATATACCTGAAATGCAGCTGACCCAAACTATCGACCGACTCCAAGCCAGGCGGCAGGCAGTACGGCAAGTCGAAACGGCGCTAGGCCTGATCACGACCGGTCTCGCTCATCGAGACCGACAGATCAGAGACGCCATTCTGAGCGAACTGGCCGGCACCACCGCCCATGCGGAGCTCCTCACGAAGCCCGTCGAGATGCTTGATGCAATCGCATCCACAGTCATGGTCTTAGGCCGACGACTCCGTGACGGGTTCGCTTACGACACCCTGCTGGAGCTGCAAACCGAAGCTAGAGCCATCTTTTTTAGATCCCACTAAAAAGCAATGACACCCAGCGTAGTGCAGGCTCACACGGTTCCAGAAATCATGACGCTCGCGGAAGCGGCCGCCTACCTTCGCCTGTCAAAATCCACCCTCTATCAGCGGAAGGATATCCCAAGGCACCGCATACCGAGATCACGTGAGGTGCGATTTCTGAGGGATGAGCTGCTGTCCTGGCTGAAAAGTGGTGAGGTGATACCAGCATCGAAAGGGGCCGAATTGCTGACGATCCCACTGGACAGGGCCTCCGGCACTGTTTACCATCGAAACCCACGGTATCGTTAAGGCTCATGGCTTACACCATCAACAAACGGCGGACTCAGAAGGGACTGGCTTTCGATCTCTACTACCGCTGGAAAGGGCAGCGGTATCGACCCCTGTTAGGGTACGATCTCTCTCCGGACGAGGCTGAGCAACTTGCCATCGCAATGATCAGCACGATCCATCGTGGCGAACAGGTGCCACCATCACGATCTTCGGCCTCCACACTCAGAGCCTTCCTTCCAACCTACTGGCAGTCACTGCGAGTGAAAAACCGTGTGGACCTCCGCCGGCCAGAAATCATCCTTGAGACGCACCTTCTTCCCCGTTTCGGCGACCGGCCGTTGGATTCCATAACCCCTGAGGATGGGCAAGAGTACATCGCCGCCCGCCTCGATGCGAAGGCTTCACCAGGCACCATTCAGAAGGAATGGGGCGTGCTCATGCGCATCCTGAATCTTGCAGTCGATTTTGAAAAGCTAGATAGGAATCGCTTGAAGCGCGTCCAGCTTCCTGAGGTGGCCCGCCGGGAGCGTGTGGCCACGAACGAGGAACTGTCAGCGATTCAGGCCGAGGCGGCCAAACGGAAGCCCTATCAAATTCTCGGACGTATCTATGACCCTGCCGAGTTCTGGCGGATTGCTCAGGTGGCCCTTCATACAGGCCTCAGAGAGTCCAAGATCCTCGAAATCGACCGATCATGGATCCGACAGAGGGATGATGGCTGGTGGCTCACCCTGCCGCCTTCCAGGACGCGCCTGAAGGGAACGCCGAGGGAACTCCCCCTGAATCATCTGGCCTATAGGGCACTGCGCCCAGAGGTGGCAGCGATCGAGGGGCCCATCTTCGCCAATTGGTCTGCTGATGCGTTCGGCCATCAGTGGCATCGAACCTGTAAAGCAGCCAAGGTGCAGGATCTGCACTTCCACGA
>Ga0268299_1003117_pt1 | contig 16505 bp, 15 predicted proteins | sample NOBtaG_FD_193484 | JGI IMG/M metagenome (GOLD analysis project Ga0268299, IMG submission 193484) | Activated sludge microbial communities from bioreactor in Nijmegen, Gelderland, Netherland - NOB reactor | ecosystem: Engineered > Bioreactor > Aerobic > Activated sludge | place: Netherlands...
CCGTGTCAGTATGTGCCATAGCCAGACCTCTTACGGGATCAGGTAGACGACGGTGAAGATGAGAACCCACACCACGTCGACGAAGTGCCAGTACAGACCGACGATCTCAACGGTCTCGGCCCGGTCGGCCTGAAGCTTGCCCTTGAAGGACATGATCAGGAGGGCGACGAGCATCAGGATGCCGATCGTCACGTGGGCGCCGTGGAAGCCGGTCAGGGTGTAGAACGCCGAGCCGAAGAGGTTGCCGTCGAAGTGCAGGCCCTCCCGGTAGAAGACGGTGAACTCGTAGACCTGACCGGAGATGAAGGTTGCACCGAGGAGGGCGGTGGCCGACAGCCAGATCTTGCTGCCCCGGTAGTTGCCCTCCGACACCGCCTTGTGGGCCAGCACCATGGTCAGCGAGCTCATCAGCAGGATGAACGAGCTGGCCGAGGTGAACGGGATGTCGAAGAACTCGTTGACCGATCCCTTCTCGGCGATCTCGGCCATGATCTCCTCGGGCATGGTGGCCAGCACCCGGGGGTTGCCGGCCACCACCTGGCCCACGAAGTTGCCCACCGACAGCAGGTAGCTGGAGATCAGCGCTCCGAACAGGAGGCACTCGGAGCCCAGGAACAGCCAGAACGCCAGCTTGGTGTTCGACAGCCCCAGGCTCGACGCATGGCCGCCGCCCTCGTGGTGCTCGGCCGGTGCATGCTCCACCGGAATGGCCACATCGGTCATCAGACGGTCTCCAGCTCAGGTTCGGCGTGGTCACCGCTCCCGTCATGACCAGGGCTGTCGTGGCCATGGTCGTGCCCGGGGGCGTCGAGGTCGTCGGCCGGCTCCAGGGCCCAGCCGAAGAGGGCACCGATCACGATGAGGGCGCCCGGGATGCACAGCCAGAGGCTGAAGATGATCCCGTAGCCGATGATCGGGATACCGAAGGCCAGCACGATCGGCCAGTACGACGGGGCCGGCAGGTGCACACCCTCGCCGTTGCCGGGCTGGGCGATCTCGGCGCCGGTGTGCACGCGGCGCACCACGCCGTTCTCGTCTTCCTGATACTTCCGGTGCCAGAAGTCGTCGAGCGAGGTGACCACGGGGTCGACGTCGAAGTTGTGCGACGGGGCCGGGCTGGGGATCGACCACTCGATGGTGCGGGCGTCCCAGGGGTCGGGGCCGGGGTTGGGCCGCCCGGCCGCCTTCCACTTGGAGTAGGAGTAGGCCACGTTGGCCAGCAGCATCAGCACGCCGACGCCGAGGATGAACGCCCCGATCGTGGCGGCCAGGTTCCAGAAGTTGAACCCCATGGCGTCGTCGTAGGTCTGCATCCGGCGGGGCATGCCCTGGAGGCCCAGGATGTGCATGGGGCCGAACGTCAGGTTGAAACCGACGACCATCGTCCAGAACTGCACCTTGCCGAAGGTGTCGTTGAGGATGTAGCCGAAGGCCTTGGGGAACCAGTGGTAGACCCCGCCGACGAACCCGAAGAAGGCGCCGCCGAACAGCACGTAGTGGAAGTGGGCGACGATGTAGTAGGTGTCGGTCTGCTGGGTGTCCGACGGGGCCAGGGCGTGCGATACGCCGGACAGCCCGCCGATGGTGAACTGGGTGATCAGGCCGATCGAGAACAGCATCGCCGTGTTCAGGATGAGCTTGCCGCCCCACAGGGTGGCCATCCAGTTGAGGATCTTCACGCCGGTCGGCACGGCGATGAACATGGTGGCCACGCTGAAGGCGGTGACCGACAGCGGGCCGAGACCCGACACGAACATGTGGTGGGCCCACACGCCCCAGCCCATGAAGCCGATGGCGATGCCGGAGAACACCATGAACGGGTAGCCGAAGATCGGCTTGCGGGCGAAGGTGGGGATGATCTCCGACACGATGCCGAAGGCGGGCAGGATCATCAGGTACACCTCGGGGTGCCCGAAGACCCAGAACAGGTGCTGCCACAGCAGCGGGTCAGCGCCCTGCTGGACGTTGAAGAAGTTGGCCCCGAAGCGCCGGTCGAAGGTGAGCAGCAGCTGAGCCACGGTGATGACCGGGATGGCGAACAGCAGCAGGAACTGGGTGACGAGCGTCATCCAGGTGAACACCGGCATCTTCATCAGCGTCATGCCCGGGGCCCGCATGTTGAGCACGGTGGTGATCAGGTTGATGGAGCCGGTCAGCGACCCGATGCCGGCGACGAGCAGGCCGGCGTTCCAGAAGTCGATGCCGTGGCTGGGCGAGAAGGCCACACCGTTGTTGGGTGCGTAGTTGAACCAGCCGCCGTCGGCCCCGCCGCCCAGGAACCAGCTCGTGTTCAGCATCAGGCCCCCGAAGAAGAAGACCCAGAAGCTGAATGCGTTGATCCGGGGGAAGGCGACGTCTCTCGCTCCCACCTGCAACGGCATCAGGAAGTTGGCGAAGGCGGCGCCGATCGGCATCACCACCAGGAACACCATCACCGTGCCGTGCATGGTGTACATGCGGTTGTAAGCGTCGCCCGACAGGAAGGTGTTGTTCGGCGTGGCCAGCTGGACCCGGATGAGCAGCGCCGCCACCCCGCCGATCAGCAGGAAGAACAGGGCGGCCGCCCCGTACATGATGCCGATCTTCTTGTGATCGACCGTGGTCAGCCAGGCCGAGATGCCGGTCTGCTCCTTCGGCCGGGTGAACACGCCGAGGGGCCGTGCCGCCCGTCGGGGTTCCCCGGCGGGGAGCGCAAGGGGCTTGTCGATGATCGCCATGGGCTCTCTCGCTCCTACTCGCTCAGTCCAGCGTCGCCAGGTAGGCGCTGAGCTGGTCGAGTTGCTGATCGGTCAATGCGGGGAAGGGCAACATGCCCCGGAGGTCTTCGGCGTCCATGTCCTTCTGAGCCGGAGCGTTGGCGATCCAGCGCTTCAGCTCGGCGGTGTTCCACCGGTAGTCGTCCCGCCCCTGAGGGTTCTTCGACAGCTCGGGCAGCTTCAGGTAGTCGGAGACGTCGAGGGCGTCGTCGTTGGCGTCGGTGCCCTTGCCCTCGTACTGGCTGTAGATGCCGCCGGCGAAGACCGACCGGGTGGCGAAGTGGGTGAGGTCGGGGGCGTACCCCGCCTTGAGGTTGGCCTGGAAGCCCTCGGGGTAGGCGATGGCGTCGGGCCCCGGCTCCTCCCGGATCACATGGCAGCTCACGCACTGGTTGATGAACAGCTCGCGGCCGGCGAAGGCATCGGGGTCGGTGGCCTCGTCGGGAATCTCGGCCGGCCTCATCTGGTTCTCGAGCCAGGCGTCGAAGTCGGCGTCGGTGAGGACGATGGCGTCCATCCGCATCCGGGCGTGGGACAGGCCGCAGAACTCGGTGCACCACCCGGTGAACTTGCCCGTCTCGTTGGCCTGGAGCGACCAGGTGCTGAACTTGCCGGGCACGGCGTCCCGCTTGCCGTTGAGGCGGGGGATCCAGAACGAGTGGATCACGTCCCGGGAGGTGATGGTGAGGTCGACCTGCTCGCCCACCGGCATCACCAGCTCGTTCTGGGTGACCACGTCGTCGGGGTCCAGCACCATGTCGAGTGGGAACTTCTCGTCGGCAGCGTCGACCTTGCCGTCTTCGTTGACGTCGATGAAGAAGCCGTCGCCGTCGGTGTCGTAGCGGTAGGACCACGTCCACTGCTGGCCGATCACGAGCACGTCGAGCTGGCCCGGCTCGTTCTTCTCCTCCAGCTTCCAGATGTTCGCCACCACCGGGATGGAGATGGCGGCCAGCAGCACGCCGGGCAGGATCGTCCAGCCGACCTCCAGGCGGGTGTTGCCATGGGTCTGGTGGGGCAGGTCCTCGGGGTCGAGCTCGTCGCCGTTGACCCGGTTCTTCACCGCCAGGAAGATCGTGCCACCGATCACGGCCACGAAGATGACGCCCATGATGTACCAGATCGGGTCCATCAGGTTGTAGATGTCCTGCGCCTTGTCGCCGCGGGGCTCGAAGGTGTTCAGCGGCTTGTCGTCGGCGCAGCCGGCCAGGAGCACCAGGCCCAGGGCGGCGGCACCGGCTCGCTTCAGCGAGGTGGCCGGGCGGGAGAGACGGGGGGTAGGCATGGCCTTCCTCACTCTGGCCGGATCGGCGGCGCTACGCCAAGCCCGACGGCGGGTCCCGTGAGCGTCATCGGTCACTCTCCTTCTCCTTCAACCTGGGTCCCGGTCTCCCCGGTCTCGTGGTGGTGGCCGATCTCGCGCTCCCCGACGACCGCCGCCACGATGCCGCCGGCCAGCACGGCCAGGGCCCCGAGGGCGACGACGCCGGTGATGACGGCCCGGGAGACCCGGGTCTTGGCCAGGGCGATGCAGCTGGCGAAGATGACGGCCGCCACGATAGAGGCCACCGCCACCGATCCGGCCTCGGAGACGGCCAGCAGCACCCGGGACACGCCGAGGATGAACACCGCGATGCCGAGCGACGCCAGGAGCGGAACCTCGAGCGGCCCGATCACCCGCTCCCGGATCGCCGAGTTGACCAGCGGGTCACCGGTGGCCGAGTCGGACCAGGCCAGGATGACCCACTCCAGCAGCACGATGGACAGTACGGCGACACCCAGGATGAAGAACGCCTGGCTCACCGCCACGCCGATCGCCAGGCAGGCCAGGCCGAAGGCGGCCAGCGGGCCCCAGAAGCTGGCCCGGCGAGGAGTGCGGATGGCGAGGGCGCCGCTCCCGCTGTCGTCGGTGGCTGCGGCCAGGGGGACGGTGGCGTCACGGGTGACGAAGTTGAGCACGCCGAGCCCGATGGCGGCCGCTGCCACCCCGAGCAGGGTGCCGTAGCCGGTGTGCTCGCCCACGCCGCCCTTGTAGCCGACGCTGATCACGCCGACGATGCCGCCGCCGGTGACGAGGCCGTACACGATCGCCCCCAGCAGGGCGACGCCGGCCACTCCGAAGAGATACTTGGAACCCCAGGTGAACATCGTTCGGCCTACTTCGTGATGTAAACGGCGTACCAGAGGATGATGTACACGCCGACGTTGGTGAACCAGAACACGGTGGCGCTGAGCACGCCCTCGTAGTCGCGGGCCGAGTAGCCCCCGCCCAGCGTGCGCAGCGCCATGGCCACGACGTAGCCCATGGCCATCGCCATGGTGGCCAGCTGCAGCCCCACCATGGTGTAGATGAGGGCGGCGGACGGGTTGCCGGCCGCCGGCATCTTCATCAGCGTGAGCAGGTAGGCGGTCTGGGCGATCTGGGCGAAGCCGAACATCAGCGTGAGGGCGAAGGCGATGAAGGCGTTGGCCCGGTCGTCGTTGCGCACGGCCCACAGGGCCCAGGCCATGGACACGGCCGAGAAGACCATCGTCAGCAGCATGAAGTTCGGCTGCGTCAGCGGGAGCGTCACTCCGCTCGGCAGCCAGGGCTGGTCGGTCGCCAGCACGCTCTGGCGGACCTGGGCGTAGTAGCCGGTCAGGCCGACGTAGCCGACGATGGTGGCTGCGGCCACCAGGCTGGTGGCGATCAGGAGGAGACGGGGCCGGGCCGGTGGGCTCTCGGGAACGTCGACCGGGATCCTCTGGTACAAGCTGATGTCGGTCACGGTGCTCAGGCCTCCCCGCCTGCGTCGGTACCGGTGGTGGCCTCCGCCGACCCGCTGTCCGGCACGGCGTCGGCCAATGGGGTGGCCGAGCGGACCACCGGGGGCTGATCGAAGTTACCGGGCGACGGGGGCGACGAGGTGGCCCACTCGAGGGTCAGGCCGCTCCACGCCGTGCCGCCGGCGGCGGCGGTGTTGCGGCCCACCGCGGCCTGGGCCGCGTTGAGCGCCGTGAGCAGGGCACCGGCCGCCACGGCAGCGATGCCGACCAGGGCGATCAGGTTGTACAGCTCCACGTTGTCGCCACCGGCCAGGGACGACACCGGGTAGGCGGGCTGGTTGTCGACCCCGGCCAGGATGCCGCCCAGCCCCCACAGCACCCCGCCCCCGGCGGCGGCCAGCACGGCGCCGAACCCGAGGGCCTCGGTCATCCGCCGCCCCCAGAACTTGGGGGCCCAGTGGTGCAGGGCACCCGTGATGGCCACGACGGTCGCCCCCACCGCGATGCCCCGCAGGCCGTCGTGGAAGGCGGTGCCGTTGAGGACGAGCAGCTTGTCAGGGCTGCCGGTGTCGGCCTTGTCGATCAGCCAGAGCTGAACCGGCTCGAACAACCCGAGCAGGGCGGCCACGGCGGTGAGCAGGAACAGCAGCCCGCCGAGCATGGAGCCGATGAAGGCCACGTTCATGCGGGGGGTGCCCCGGCGGATGCTCTCCCCGGCCAGGCCGAGGACGGCCAGGATCGGGACCACGGTGGCGGCGATGTCGGCCACCAGCATGAAGTTGTTGAAGTCGACCGGGCGGACGCTGCCGAACGAGAAGTAGACGGCCCCGTACGAGGTGACGCTGAGGGCCCCGATGGCCGCCATGATCGGCTTGCGCAGCATCACCGGGCGCCCGGTGTGGACCCCGATGGCGTCGGCCGCCATGCCCAGGGCCGGGATGGCCAACCAGAACAGCGTGGGGGCGTAGGTGAAGAGGTTGGTGACCCCCACCAGGCTCTGACGGGCGTCGAGCGGGACGAAACCGTGGCGGACCCGCACGTAGGTCAGCACCAGATCGGCCACCACCAGCGGCAGGGTGAGGATGCCGTAGAGGCAGAACACGAGGAACGACCAGCTGGCGAAGGGCACCCGGTCGAGCGTCATGCCCACGGTGCGGGCCCCGAGCACGGTGGTGGCCACGATCACCATGGCCCACAGCAGGGCCAGGATCACCAGACCCAGGCTGACCGTCCACAGCACCACGAAGTCGGCCCGTCCACCGCCGGGGCCGCCGTTGAAGATGTAGGACACGACCAGCAGCACGGTGCCGATCAGCCAGGCCCAGAAGGCGCCGGCCGCGCCCCGGGCGAAGGCGATGGCGGGGGCCCCGATCTGGAGGGGTGCCAGATAGGTGGCCAGGCCGACCAGGATGGGCAGCAGGCCGCCGAACAGCAGGACCTCACGGCCGAGCGACCAGATCTGGGCGAACTGGTCGGCGTCGGACGCCACCGTGAAGCCCCCCAGGTCGATGGCCTCCAGACCGGCGGCGGCCGACACCACGAGCGAACCGAGCAGGAACAGGAGGCCGCCGGCGATCCAGAACCGCCCCAGCGTCTTGTGGTCGGCCGAGCCGACCAGACCGTCCAGTGTCGCGGTCTCCGGAGCGCCGGCCGCTCGGGCCTCGGTCGGCGTACGGGATTCGGTGAGTGCCATGGATCGTGTCCTCGAAGGCGGATTGGGAAAACTCAGCGGCGCGCGGAGACGCCACCTTTCCGGTCGTGCGGCCACGTACTGTAACCGCCTGCCGAGCCGGAAATCGAACCTGTCACGTTCCCCATCCGACCAGCTGGTCCACCGCCACGGCGAGGAACAGCACGGTCAGATGGGTTATCGAGAAAGAGAAGTATCGAATCGAGCGCCGGGCTTGGGCCTCGGGGTCGGTTTCCCGGGCGAGCTGGACTGCACCGCCGGTGAACAGCAGGCCCAGCACCATGGCGGTTGCAAGATACAGCCACCCGAGCGGGGCCACCAGCCACAGCGCCAAGGTGATGGCCCAGACCACCACCGAGTACACCACCATCTGGCGGGCCGTGGCCCGGTGCCCCTCCACCACCGGCATCATCGGCACCGAGGCGGCGGAGTAGTCGTCTTCGTACTTGATGGCGAGGGCCCAGAAGTGGGGCGGGGTCCAGAAGAAAATGACGCCGAACAGCAACACGGCGGCCAGGCCCACGCTGTTGGTGACCGAGGACCAGCCGATGAGGGCGGGCACGGCGCCGGCCGCCCCTCCGATCACGATGTTCTGGGTGGAGGTGCGCTTCAACCAGATGGTGTAGATGCCCACGTAGAAGGCGCAGGCGGCCAGTGCCAGCCAGGCCGACAGGGGGTTGACCAGCACCCACAGCCACACGAACGCCACCGCCTCCACCGCGGTGGCGAACACCAGCGCCTCGGTGGGGGTGACCTCGCCGGTCACCAGCGGCCGGTTGGCCGTGCGCTTCATGACGGCATCTATATCCCGGTCGAGATACATGTTGTAGGCGTTGGCCCCGCCGGCGGCCAGGGTGCCGCCCACCACCGTCGCCACCACCAGGGACAACGGCGGCAGGCCCCGCTGGGCCAGCACCATCGTGGGCACGGTGGTGACCAGGAGCAGCTCGATGATGCGGGGCTTGGTGAGCGCCACGAAGGCCAGCGCCCGGGGTCGTGCCGATACCGCAGTCAGAGCCACGGGCGTAGGGTACCCACGTAAACGCGGCCTGGGGGAACTCGATAGGGTCAGTTTCATGTCTACGTCGCGGTTTCTCAGCGGCCCGGTCAGCCCCCGCAGCTACCGGGTCGCCGTGGCGGTGGCGGGAGCCGCCATGGCCGGCATCGTGCTCACCGGGGCCGGGGTTCGCCTGTCACAGTCGGGTCTCGGCTGCTCGGACTGGCCCGCCTGCACCGAAGACCGGCTGGTCCCGGCCTGGGGGCTGCATGCCTGGGTGGAGTTCGGCAACCGGCTCCTCACGTTCGCCGTGTCGGCGGCCGTGGCCGGGGCGGTGCTGGCCGCCCACCGCCGCCGGCCCCGGCGTCGTGACCTCATACTCTGGGCCTGGGGCCTGGTGGCCGGCGTCATGGCCCAGATCGTGGTGGGCGGGGTCTCGGTGCTGCTCGAGCTCCAGCCCCTGTCGGTGGCCACCCACTTCCTGCTGTCGATGGTCCTGCTGTGGAACTCGGTGGTGCTGTGGGTCCGGGCCAACTCCGGCCCGGCCCCGGCCCGCCCCGTGTTCCCGTCCTCGATCCTCAACCACAGCCGGGCCATGGTGGCCGCCGCCACCCTGGTGCTCGTCACCGGCACCGTCGTCACCGGCGCCGGGCCCCATTCGGGCGACAGCCGGGCCGAGCGCCTCCAGATCGCCCTGGTCACAGCGGCCCGCATCCACTCCGCCACGGTCTGGCTGCTGGTGGCCGTGACCGTGGCCCTGGCCCTGCGGCTGAGCCGGCTGGGGCCTGACCCCCGCCGGACCATCGGCGCCGGGCCCCGCCGCCTCGTCACCTTCCTCATGGCGGCGATCGCCGCCCAGGGCGCCGTCGGCTACACCCAGTACGCCCTCGGGGTGCCGGCTGCGCTGGTGGAGGTCCACGTGCTCGGCTCGGTGATCGTGTGGTGCCTGGCCCTGGCCGCCCACCTCGCACTGCCCGAGCGCGACCCGATGGAGACGGGCCGCGACGGCACCGATGTGGAAAACAACGCGGCCCGAGCCGTGATTGGCAGCCCCACTTTGGACACAATGAAGGCATGACGGCGCCGATCGAGGTACGGGAGCCCGACACCGATGAGGTGGTCGAGGAGGATCGCCCCTGGGTCGTGATCGTGTGGAACGACCCGATCAACCTCATGACCTACGTGACGTTCGTGTTCCGCAAGCTGTTCGGCTACAGCGAGGAGAAAGCGACCAAGCTCATGCTCGACGTCCACCACAAGGGCCGGGCCACGGTGTCGAGCGGTACCCGAACCGAAGCCGAGCGCGACGTCCACCGCCTCCACAGCCACGGGTTGTGGGCCACCATGGAGCACGACAAGTAGCGCCATGGCTCTGTTCCGCCGCCCCCGACTGTTCGAGCCCGCCGGCTCCAAGGGGTTCCAGGTGCGCCTGGCCCCCGAGGCGCGCGACTGGGTGGTGGGCCTGGCCGACGAGTTGGAGGCCCTCCTGGTGGCCGACACCGACGACACCCGGCGCCTGTTCCCCACCGCCTATCCCGACGATCCCGAGCGCGAGGCCGGTTATCAGATCCTCTCCCGGGAGGAGCTGATCGACGACCGGCGGGAGGCGATCGCCCTGATGCGCACCACGGTCACCCGGTCCCACATGTCGGTCGACGAGCTGGGGGCCTGGATGCGCATCGTCAACGACCTGCGCCTGGTCCTCGGCACGCGTCTCGACGTGAGCGAGGACGACGAAGACCTCGACGTCGACAGCCCGGACCTGGAGAGCCAGTTGATCTACCGCGAGCTGGGCTACCTCCTGTCCGAGATCGTCGACGCCATGACCACCACGCTCCCCTGACCGGCGAGCGCCCCGGCAAACCGGGTGGCGGCCGCCCCTGGTTCTGCTACAGTGTCCAGGCCCCTGGGCGCCCCAGCGTTGGCCCCCATCGTTCAGTGGCCTAGGACACCTGCCTTTCACGCAGGCAACACGGGTTCGAATCCCGTTGGGGGTGCCGGTAGGTGTGGTTACACTCCCACCCGAGCAGTGCGAAACAGCAGTGCGAATCAAGGAATGAGAAATCTAGGTCCCGTAGTGCAGTCTGGAGTGCACGCCGCCCTGTCAAGGCGGAGGTCGCGAGTTCGAATCTCGTCGGGACCGCGGTCGGGTAGCTCAGTTGGCAGAGCGACCGCCTGAAAAGCGGTAGGTCACCGGATCGACGCCGGTCCCGACCACTCCTACGGCTCCCGAGATGTCGTGCCCTCCCCGGTGGAAGCGGCCGCATCTCGAGGGGCCTTTCTTCTTTTTCCGGTCGCCTCCCGGGCATTTGTTCCGCCCACAAGCCCGAATAGGCCTCAAACGAGGGGTCTGCAACCGGGTGATCCACCGGTGCAGCGGCTTAATTGTTATTCTAAGTGACCGATCACTACATTGGAGAGCCTTACCAGCTAGGTGAAAGAAAATAGGTGTATGGCCACTACGAGCAAGACCCCTATGAGCAAGGACCACAAGGAGGCGTTGGCCGTCGGTCGGGCCGAGGGCCGCTCCGTTCGGGCGTATCTCGAGGCGCTGGACTCAAGCCGTCCCAAGCGGGGCCGCAAGCGCACCAAGGACTCGATCAACTCGCGCCTGGCCAAGATCGACGCTGAATTGGAGGCTGCGGATGCCCTCAAGCGCCTGCAGCTCACCCAGGAGCGCCTCGACCTGATCGAGGAATTGGGCACCATGGACACGGGCGTCGACATCAGCGAGCTCGAAGCCGAGTTCACCCGTGTGGCCAAGGGTTACGCCGCCCGCAAGGGCATTTCCTACGCTGCCTTCCGCCAGATCGGCGTGCCGGCGGCGGTGCTCAAGAAGGCCGGCATCAGCCGAGCCGCCTGAGCACGTCCGCCCTGCTCAACGCTTCGCGTGCTGTCCCGGCCCGATGGGCTGGGGGCACGCGACGGGCGGGTCGATCGAGTTCACACGATCTCGGAACCGGCGTAGGCGGACTCCGGCCGGTTCTGGATCAGCCCTTCCACCAACATGCAAAACGATTTGATTTGAGAATCGATCGTGCCCAACTGGCTCATTGCCTGGGTGGCGATGGTGTGAAGCTCCCCGGTTTGACCGGGAAAACGGTGATCTTCACCGAGAAGGCGCAATAGCTCTGAACCGTCGTTTCGGCCGGCCCGGAGCCCGAGAGCGGCGGCCACGGCGTGCTCTTTGATGATCTCGTGCGCCTCCTCGCGGCCCATACCGTTTCGTACGGCGTGCATGAGCAGCGCCGTGGTGGCGAGAAACGGAAGGTACCGATCGAGTTCGGCCCGAACCACCCCGGGAAAGAGACCGAAGTCACCCAGTACGGCAAAAGTCGTCTCGTACAGGCCGTCCAGGGCAAAGAACGAGTCGGGTAGCACCACCCGCCGTACGACGGAACATGACACATCGCCCTCGTTCCATTGATCGCCAGCGAGCGCGGCGGCCATGGTGAGATGGCCTTTCAGGATCACATGCAGGCCGTTGATCCGCTCACAGGATCGGGTGTTCATCTTGTGGGGCATGGCCGATGACCCCACTTGACCTTCCCGGAACCCTTCGGTGGCCAGGTCATGGCCGGCCATGAGCCGCACCATGAGGGCCAGATTGGCGGGGGCGGCGCCCAGTTCCACCAGGGCCGCCACCACGGCCAGGTCCCGGGAGCGGGGGTACACCTGGCCCACCGCTCCCATCACCCGGGGCACGCCCAGATGGGCGGCGATACGGGACTCGAGCTCGGCCACCCGCTCGGCTGTGCCCAGCAGATCGAGCTGGTCCTGCTGGGAACCGACAGGGCCTTTGATGCCCCGGATGGCGAAGCCGGCCTGAACGGACCGGAGACCGTGGTAGGCGGCCAGCAACTCCTCGCCGATCTGGGCGAACCGTTTGCCCATCGTGGTCGGCTGGGCCGCCACGTTGTGGGTGCGGGCGACGATCACGTCGGCTCCATAGCGGGCGGCCTGCTCAGCCAGAAGCCGCAACAGGCCCAGGGTCCGCTCCTCCACCAGGCCCAGGGCCCGCCAGGTGATCATCTGCTCCACGTTCTCGGTCACGTCGCGGCTGGTGAGGCCCTTGTGGAGCTCCTCGTGGCCGGCCAGCTCGTTGAACTCGTCGAGCCGGGCCTTCACGTCGTGGCGGAGGCGGCGTTCCCGGGCGGCGATGGAGGCCAGATCGACCTTGTCGAGCACCGCCTCATAGTCGGAGATGGCCCCTGGGGCCACGGTGAGCCCGAGGTCGTCCTGGGCCCGCAGGACGGCGAGCCACAGCTCCCGTTCCAGGCGCACCCGGTTCTCGGGGTCGAACAGACCCGCCATCGCCGCGCTGGCGTACCTCTCGGCCAGGACATTGCTGATCACCACAGGGGGAGCCTTCCGGAAACTCAAGGGGGCCGGTTCATCGGACGACAATCGAATTGCTGCCATCCCAGTCTGCCGGAAAGAAGCCATGAACGGCCGATGTGAAACCGACCCCCTAGATCGCGCTGTCGACGTGTGCGACAGCTGCTACGGCGAGTTCTGCAAGGCCTGTCTGGTGCTGCCCAAGGGGCGCCGGCACCCGATCTGCACCCATTGCACACTCGTCCTGTCCGGCGTGCGGGGCCACGCCACGGTGCAGACGCGGGGCGACAAGCGCACCGTCAAGCAGCGGCGCTCCGACCTGCAGGCGGCGGCCGCCCAACCGACGGACGAGAAGGTCTTCCGCTTCTTCGACGCCGACGCCGAACCGGCGGCGCCCGGAGGCGGGCAAGGCGGCCAGAAGGGCGGGCGCCGGGCCGCCCGCAGGGACCGCCGGGGGCGCTCGGGTGGGACCGGCGAGCCCGGCCGGGGACCGAAGCCCGGCACCGCTCCCCTGCCCATGCCGCCCGAGGTGGCAGCGGCCGCCGCCGCCCTCAAGGCGAAAGCCGGCGGTGATGGCGCCGCAGCGGAGACCGGGCCGGGCCAAGGCAGCGCCACCGACCCGACCGAGCTGGTCACCGTGACCCGGGCCGTGGCCCGCCTGGAGGAGCTGCGGCGCCAGGGAACCCCGCCGGCGAGCTCGCCGGTGCCGCCGGTGCCGGGCACGTCGGCCGCCGACGAGCCTGCCCCGACCGAGGTCGAGCCCGTCGGCCCCGTCGACGACGCCGACAACCGGGCCGAGGAAGAGCCACCCGACGCCCCGCCGGCCCGGAAAGCGGGACCACCGCCCAAGCCGGCGGCGGCGGCCGCTCCCGCTCCCCGGCCCGATCGGAGGCGGGCCGACGGGGCCGACCGCGAGGGCCGGCCGCCCACGGCCCCGATGGTGGGCGAGGTGCGCACGATCGGCGGGCGCCGCAGCTCCGATCAGGCTCCCCCGCCCAAGCCGGCTCGGCCCCGCACGGCGGCGGCCGCATCGGCCGCACCGCCGGAGCCGCCGCCGGCCGAAGCCCTGGACGACGACGAGCTGGTGAACGTGGGCGAGGCGCTCAGCGGCGTCGAGCGGTTCGATGCCCGCCAGCCGGCGCAGGCCGCCACCGGTTCAGGCGGGCGGCCCGGCAAGGCGGACACCGATTCCCGGGGCAACTGGATCCCCCCGATCCTGCGGGGCATGGCCCCCGACGCCCGCGAGGCGAAGACCAACCTGCCCCAACGCAAGCGCGGGTCCTGACCGCCGCAGGGCCGGTCAGGCGTGACGCTGGATGTACTGGTCCCGGCCGGGACCGGTTGAGACCAGGCTGATCGGCACGCCCACCTGCTCCTCCAGCAGGTCCAGGTAGCGCTGGGCGGCGGCGGGCAGGTGGCCGGGCTCGGTGGCCTTGGAGAGGTCGGTCTTCCACCCCGGCACCTCTTCGTAGATCGGCTTGGCGTGGTGGAAGTCCGACTGGTGGTACGGCATCTTCTCCACCCGCTGGCCGTCGATCTCGTAGGCCACGCAGATCTTCACCGTGTCGAGCGAGTCGAGCACGTCGAGCTTCGTGATGGCCAGCTCGGTGAGGCTGTTGAGCCGTGCGGCGTGGCGCAGCATGACGGCGTCGAACCAGCCGGGCCGGCGGCGGCGGCCGGTGTTCGTGCCGAACTCCCGGCCCACCGTGACCATGGTGTCGCCGGCCTCGTCGAACAGCTCGGTGGGGAACGGGCCCGACCCCACCCGGGTGGTGTAGGCCTTGGCGATCCCCAGCACCCGGTTGATGTGCTTGGGCCCGATGCCGGCTCCCGTGCAGGCGCCGCCAGCGGTGGGGTTGGACGACGTGACGAAGGGATAGGTGCCGTGGTCGAGGTCGAGGAAGGTGGCCTGAGCCCCCTCGAACAGCACGTGCTGACCGCCTTCCAGGGCGGTGTGGATCAGGTCGATCGTGTCGCAGATGTGGGGCCGCAGCGGCTCCAGGCACTCGCTCAACACCTTGTCGGCCAGCTCCGCCGGATCCACCGGCAGCCGATTGAAGACCTTGGTGAGCACCTTGTTGGCGTGGGTGAGCGAGCCCTCCACCTTCTGGCGGAAGATGTCTTCGTCGAGGAGGTCCTGAACCCGGATGCCGAGGCGCATGGCCTTGTCGGCGTAGGCCGGGCCGATGCCCCGCTTGGTGGTGCCGAGCTTGGCCTTGCCCAGGTGCCGCTCGTGGAGGGCGTCGAGCTGCTGGTGGTAGGGCAGGATCAGGTGCGCGTTGCCCGAGACCCGCAGACGGGCCACGTCGACGCCCCGGCGGGCAAGCTTGTCCATCTCGGCCAGCAGCACGAAGGGGTCGACCACCACGCCGTTGCCGATGACGGGCACGATGTGGTCGTACAGGATCCCGCTCGGAACGAGCTGGAGGGCGAAGGTCTCACCGTCGACCACCAGGGTGTGGCCGGCGTTGTGGCCGCCCTGGTAGCGGACGACCATCGACATCTCCTTGGACAGGAGGTCGGTGAACTTCCCCTTGCCCTCGTCGCCCCACTGGGTTCCAACCACGATTGTCGCAGGCACTCTTGTGAGCCTATCGGCCCCTCCGGCCGAAGCCGGATCGCCACCAGCCCGCTGACCTGGGCCGAAGCGCCGCGTCGGCCACCAAAGGACCGAGGACGGCGGGGTCGTTGGTGGTGATCTGGCCGACGCCGGCGCCGACGAGGCGGGCCAGGAGAGCGGGCAGCCGGGGACGGGTGGGGTCGACGGTCCAGGCGTCGACCATGACCCCGGGGCGACCGCCGGTGACGAGCTCCACCAGATCGACGCCCCGATCGAGCCCGGCCACCACCAGGTTGGCCTCCAGGTAGTAGATCTCCGCCTCGGCGGCCTCGCCCCGGGTCCGTTCAGCCAGGGCCCGGAGCTGGTCGGCCGGCATCGACTGGGGCTGGCGGTACCAGGCCAGGGGGTCGAAACCCGCCCGGAGCCCGGGGGCGGCGGCCCGCAACCGCTCGATGAGATCCCACTGGTAGCCGCTGGCGATGAACGCCGGGGCGTCGGCGCCGAGCACGGCCCCGAAGCGGGCCAGCGCCTCGGGGTGGAGCTCGGCCACCGGCGTCTTCACGTCGAGCTGGACCAGGCCGGGGCCGACGGAGCCGTGGGCCCGCACGGCCGCCACCACCTCGTCGAGGAACAACGGGGCGGTGTCGAGCACGCGGCCCCGGTTGGCCCGCTGCCGTCCGGCTTCGATGTCGGTCCGGAGGGCGGCGGCAACCGGCCCACTGAGCGTCGTCTCGTGGTCGAGCACGGCATCGTGGATGCACAGGGCGTGGTGGTCGGCCGTGAACCGCAGGTCGACCTCACACGGGGCCCCGGCCGCCAGGGCGGCGACCAGGTTGTGGCGCTGGAACGGTGGATCGTCGGCCCGGTACCGGAGCTTGTGCCACTTGAGCCGGACCATGGCTGGATCTTAGGCCGGCCTCGGCGATCGGTTCGGCGCTGAACCGATCGCCGGGCACGTCACACGGTGGTGAAGTGGAAGGCCTCGCCTTCGGCGTCGACCACCACCTTGGCGCCGTCTTCGAGCTTGTGGTCGAGGATCAGCATGGCCAGGTGGTCGGCCACCTCGTTCTGGATCACCCGCTTGAGGGGTCGGGCGCCGAAGGCCGGGTCGTAGCCCAGCTTGGCCAGCTTGGCCTTGGCCTCGGGGGTGACGTCGAGCGTGATGCGCCGGTCGGCCAGGCGGTTGGCCAGGTTGGCCAGCTGGATGTCGACGATCCGCACCAGGTCGGCCTCGGTGAGGGCGTGGAACCGGACGATGTCGTCGACCCGGTTGATGAACTCGGGCCGGAAGAAGTCCTTCGGGTTCCCCGGCAGGTTCGAGGTCATGATCAGCACCACGTTGGTGAAGTCGACCGTGCGCCCTTGGCCGTCGGTGAGGCGGCCGTCGTCCATCAGCTG